>Ga0105047_10004425_pt1 | contig 24415 bp, 17 predicted proteins | sample MAT04_FD_78384 | JGI IMG/M metagenome (GOLD analysis project Ga0105047, IMG submission 78384) | Freshwater microbial communities from Lake Fryxell liftoff mats and glacier meltwater in Antarctica - MAT-04 (megahit assembly) | ecosystem: Environmental > Aquatic > Freshwater > Ice > Liftoff...
ATGATCTTGCGGATCTTGTCCTCGGGGATTTCCATACGCTCGGCCAACACGGAGGCATCGGGTTCGTAACCGAACTCCTGCAGATGCTGGCGGCTGATGCGGTTCATCTTGTTGATGGTTTCGATCATGTGCACCGGAATACGGATGGTGCGCGCCTGGTCCGCAATGCTGCGGGTAATCGCCTGGCGAATCCACCAAGTGGCATAGGTACTGAATTTGTAGCCACGGCGGTATTCAAACTTGTCCACCGCTTTCATCAGGCCGATATTGCCTTCCTGGATCAGGTCCAAGAACTGCAGGCCGCGGTTGGTGTACTTTTTGGCAATCGAGATCACCAGGCGCAAATTGGCCTCGATCATCTCTTTTTTGGCCGCGCGGGAGGCGTATTCGCCTTCGTTCATGCGTTTGTTGATGTCCTTGAGCTGGTCCAACGGCACCACGACCTTGGATTGCAAGTCCATCAGACGCTGCTGCAACTCTTGCACCGGCGGAATACTGCGGCCCATGGTGGCGCTCCAGGCTTTGCCTGCAGCCGCCTGTTTTTCGATCCATTTCAGGTCGAGCAAATGGCTGGCGACCTTGTTGTGGTGCTTGTCACGGCCGCTGAACTCGGCAATGAAATGCGCTTGCGGGTAGCCGCATTTGTCGACGATGATGCGGCGCAGTTCGCGTTCTTTCTTGCGCACGTCATCGACCTGGCCACGCACCATGTCGCAAAGTTTTTCGATGGTCTTGGCGGTGAAGCGAATCGACATCAGCTCGTCGGACAAGGCGCGCTGGGTCTTCATGTAGCTGGGCGTGCCATAGCCTTCCTTCGCGTAAATCGCGTGGATGCTCCCGAAGTGTTCGCGCATGCGGTCGAAGCGGCTCATGGCTTCTTTTTTCAGCTCTTCGAGCTTCTTGGTCAGCGCTTTCGAGCCACCCTTGCCGTCGTCGTCGTCGTCCGCGTCAAATTCGTCAAAGTCTTCTTCGGCCACATAGTCGTCGGCCTCGTTAGGGTTGGTGAAGCCGTCGACGATGGTGGTGATCACCACCTTGTCAGTGCGGATGTCTTCACCAAGCCCCAAAATGACTTCAATGGTGGCTGGGGATGCAGAAATGGCTTCCATCATCGCCATCAGGCCGCCTTCGATGCGTTTGGCGATTTCGATTTCGCCCTCACGCGTGAGCAGCTCCACGGTGCCCATTTCACGCATGTACATGCGCACCGGGTCGGTGGTGCGGCCAAACTCGCTGTCCACCGTGGACAGCGCCGCTTCGGCTTCTTCCTCAGCTTCTTCTTCGGTGGCGGCAGTCGGACCGTTCTGGTTCAAGAGCAGGGTTTCGGCATCGGGCGTGTGCTCGTAAACGGCCACACCCATGTCGTTAAGCATGGAAATCACGACTTCCATGGTTTCTGCATCGACCAGCTTATCGGGCAAGTGGTCGGAAATTTCGCCATGCGTCAAATAGCCACGGGTTTTGCCGAGCTTGATCAGCGCTTTGAGGCGAAGGCGACGTTTGGCCAGGTCTTCTTCAGAGAGAACGGTTTCGTCCAGGCCAAACTCTTTCATCAAGGCGCGCTCTTTGGCCTTGCTGATCTTCATGCGCAGGGGTTTGACCTTTTCTGCTGTCTCGGTCGCCTCAGTGACTTCAACGACGGGCTCACCCACCAGGTCTTCCTCAATGTCCGACATGTCCAGTTCATCGACTGGGGCAGCCTCTTTGCCGGCTTTGGACTTGCGGCCGCGTTTGGCACCGGCGCTGGCTGTCGCGGGTGCGTCTGCGACTGGTGTTGCAGCCTTGGGTGTCTTGACGGCTTTTGTCTTCACAACAGGTTTGGCAACAGGCTCGACCTTGACTTCTTCAACAGCGGCTTTGACTTTGGACTTGGATACGGGCACGACGGGCTCTTTCGGTTGGGTAGGTTTGCTGGCTGTTTTTTTGACAGCGCTGGTCTTGGCTGCAGGTGCGGCAGGCGTCTTTGACTTGGAAGCAGGCATTTTGGAAACCTCAAAACGACAAAAAACGAAGCATGTGGGGCGCTGCGGGCAGACCAGCGGCTGGAAAAACATCGCAAAAAATGGGCAATGTCTGGCAAGACGGGTGGGCGAACATTTGGTGTGCAGTCCTTGCGGCAAAGTGACCAGATGCATCTGTACGCATCGTGTTGGCCGGGTCCGGAGGTGCTGCTGTCGCGCTTGCCTGAGCGAAAAACGTCGGATTATACCTTTTCTAGCGGTGCGAGCTTCTGAGTTGGCGCCTAATTTGCAGGTTTCAAGGCCTTGCGTCGTATCAGCAACTCGCGGTAGCGCTGCAGCGCAGAGGGGTCGGCCTTGGAGGCCTCAAGCGCTTGGGTTTCTTCCACTTTGAGCTGGTCAATCAACAGCAGATTGAGTAAGCGGCGCAATTCGCTGGCCGCTTCTGCCGCGTCGGCGTCGACACCCAGTTCGTGGCCCGCCATCAGCTTCAAGGCAAACGCCTCGCTCTCGTGGCCCTGCAACCCTGCGCGCAACGCCACCCAGGGCTGCACGCCATGCTCGTGAAACTGCGCTTCCAGCCAGGCAAACAGTGGCCCATAAGGCGCATCCAGGCCACACAGCAGGCCGTGGTCTTCCACAGACAGGGCATCGATTGCAGCCATGTTGTCGAGCAGGATGCGGGCAGCGTGGTCGGCGCGGCTGGCGGGCAGGCGGCCATTGCCGATGGGGCGTGGATTGCTTTTAGATTTATATGATTTAGGGCTGTAGCCCCCGTCCTTGTTGCGGTAGTCACTATCATTTTGATAGTTTTCCTTGCGCACACGTTTGGGCTTGGCCTGCGTGGGGTACCAGACGTCGGTGAGTTCGCGGCTGGAGAGTTGCACCAGATCGGCGATCTCAGTCAGCAACTGCTGCTTCAGGGCACCAGCTGGCAACAGTTCCCACAGCGGTTTGGCATTGCTGGACAGGTGCGAGCGCCCCTCGGCGGTGTGCAGATCACAGCCGTCGCGGACAGCGTCCAGCAAAAAGCGGCTCAAGGGCACGGCTTCGCTGACATAGCGGGCAAAAGCATCCTTGCCATGTTCGCGGATAAAGCTGTCGGGGTCGTGCTCGGGCGGCAAAAAGAGGAACTTGATGCTGCGCACATCGCTGGCCAGAGGCAGGGCGGCATCCAGCGCCTTGCGTGCAGCACGCTGACCTGCGCTGTCGCCGTCAAAGCTGAACACCACCGAATCGGTGAAGCGGAACAACTTGTGCACATGCTCAGCGGTGCAGGCGGTGCCCAGCGTCGCCACCGCGTTGGGAAAACCCAATTGCGCCAGCGCCACCACGTCCATGTAGCCTTCGGTGACCAGCGCGTAGCCGTGTTCGCGCAAAGCGCCCCGGGCTTCAAATAGGCCGTAGAGCTCGCGGCCTTTGCTGAACACCGGGGTTTCGGGGGAGTTGAGGTACTTGGGTTTGTCGTCCCCCAGCACGCGCCCACCAAAACCGATGCATTCACCCTTGATGTTGCGGATCGGGAACATCACACGGTCGCGAAAGCGGTCGTAGCGTTTGGCTTCTCCGCCGTCTTCCTCGTTCAGGATCACCAGACCGCTTTCGACTAGCAGTGGATCGTCATAGGCCGGGAAGACACTGGCCAGGCTGCGCCAGCCCTCGGGTGCGTAGCCCAGGCCAAACTGTTTGGCCACCACGCCCGACAAACCCCGGCCCTTGAAGTAGCTCACCGCCCGTGGCGAGACTTTCAGGTTTTTTTGGTAGGCATGGCAGGCTTTTTCCAGCACGTCATTCAGGGTGTGCTGTTTTTGTCGCTGTTCGGCGGCGCGGGCGCGGTCCTGCGGGCTGGCGTCGTCTTCGGGCACCTGCATGCCAAACTGTTGGGCTAAATCTTCTACTGCTTCAACGAAAGTCATGCCCGCGTGTTCCGTCAAGAAACTGATGGCGTCTCCGCTTTTGCCGCAGCCAAAGCAGTGGTAGAACTGCTTGGTCGGGCTGACCGAGAAAGACGGCGACTTTTCGCTGTGAAACGGGCACAGCCCCATGAAATTGGCGCCGCCCTTTTTGAGCTGCACATAGCGGCCGACGATCTCCACCACGTCGGCGCGCGCGAGTAACTCCTGAACAAAGGTATGTGGGATGGACATGGCTGGATTGTAGGAATGCCCGTTTCTCGCTGACCAGAGCGCACGGTTGGGTGGTCAACCGCTGGCGGCGCTGACCGCCGCCCCAAGCGCTTAACGCGGCGCCAGGCGGATGGCACCGTCCAGACGGATCACCTCGCCATTGAGCATGTCGTTCTCGAAAATATGGACTGCAAGCTTGGCATAGTCCTGCGGTGTGCCCAGGCGGGAGGGGAAGGGCACGTTGGCGGCCAGCGCGTCCTGCACCTCTTGCGGCATGCCAAACAACATGGGCGTGCCGAAAATACCCGGGGCAATCGTCATGTTGCGGATGCCGTTGCGCGCCAGATCGCGGGCAATCGGCAGCGTCATACCCACAATGCCGCCTTTGGACGCGGCGTAGGCAGCTTGCCCCATTTGGCCGTCATAGGCAGCGATTGAGGCGGTAGAGATCAGCACCCCACGCTCGCCTGTGGCCTCGGGTTCGTTTTTACTCATCGCATCGGCACACAGACGAATCATGTTGAAGCTGCCGATCAGGTTCACGGTGATGCATTTCTGAAAGCCCGCCAGCGTGTGCGGGCCGTTCTTGCCAATAGTTTTTTCGGCAGGCGCAATGCCGGCGCAGTTCACCAGCCCCATCAACTTGCCCAGCGCGGTGGCTTGGGCCACCACCGCCTGCGCATCTGCCTCGTTGCTAACGTCGCATTTGACAAACGCGCCACCAATCTCGCTGGCCACGGCTTGCCCTTTTTCTGTTTGCATGTCGGCGATCACCAGCGTGCCACCCTTGGCGGCAAGCATACGTGCCGTGCCTTCGCCCAGACCCGATGCGCCACCAGTCACAATAAAAACCTTGCCTGCGATATCCATGTGAAAGTCTCCAAAAAAAGTCGTTGACGTTAACGTAAACGTCAATTATCGAGTGAGTCAAGACAGAAAAATCTGGCAATGCGTGGCAATTGCGCAAAATATTGACGCTATACTTGCGGTTTTCCTGATTTCCTCAGGCGCGTAGCTCAGCTGGTTAGAGCACCACCTTGACATGGTGGGGGTCGTTGGTTCGAGTCCAATCGCGCCTACCAAGGTTTTCTGAATGTGACCAGATTCAGAGTCAACAAACCTTGCTGTATTCCTAGTATTTTTGTTTGTTTGTCTGGTTCAACAGGCGCCCTGTTGCGCGTGCAGTGGGATGCAGACAGGGGTAAATCTCGGCTAAACCTCGATGCCTGGTCATGGTCGGTCTTTACAATCGATATCAGTCCCAAGTGATTTAACCCCGCTCTTCAAGAGCCCCAGGATGACCCATGAATAACGCCATCACAGCGCCGACGCCAGACCCCCAGCGCATCATCAAAAAATATCCTAACCGGCGTCTCTATGACACAGAGACATCCAGTTACATCACGCTGTCTGAAGTGAAAACGCTGGTGATGATGCATGAGCCGTTTGAAGTGCTGGACGTCAAAACTGGCGAAAACATCACCCGCAGCATTTTGTTGCAGATTATTCTGGAAGCAGAAGCCAGCGGTTCACCGATGTTTACCGCGCCGGTGCTTGAGAGTTTGATTCGCTTTTATGGCAATGCCATGCAGGGCATGTTGGGCGGCTATCTGGAAAAAAACATCCAGTCGTTGGTCGACGTGCAAACCCGTTTTGCAGAACAGTCCAAGGGTTTTACCCCTGAAATGTGGACGCAGTATTTGTCTTTGCAGCCACCAGTTCTGCAAGCCATGATGGGTGGCAGCCTGGAGCAGTCAAAAACCATGCTGGCGCAGATGCAGGAACAAATGCAAAAGCAAACCGGGCAGTTGCTGGGTGCGTTTGGCATCAAAAACAACCCCTGAAACTTGAACTCGCGAAAGTTCAAGACGGAGAAGAAATGGCGAATCACTCTGGCCCCGCGTCATGCTTTACACATCGTGCTCTGATCCCGCCCCGTCGAAGACCCTGAGCATGCCGTGAAGCGATCTGCACAGAAGCTGGGAGGTCTGGGAGGTGCCCGTGAAGGTAGCGGGCGGGGCGGGGAAGGTGAATAACCGTGATCCCGCCATCAACGCCGCCCAGAAGTCGCATACACCCGTCGTACCGGGGAAGCCGCCGAACAATGGGAGACCTGCGGAGGTGGCTGCGGTCCGGGGTGTAGCCAAAGGAAATGTCGACGACGCTCCCGCTGACCGGGCACAGAACCGGACATCAGCGTCGATGGGACTTCAAGGCATACGTGAAGCCGCCAGAATGGATAAGGGATGCAAGTTCACGTCGCTGCTGCATCACATCACGCCAACGCTATTGTTTTGAGGTGCTCATCTGTGAACGCGGAAGTCATGGCTGTATTGATTCAAGCGACAGAGTACGGTCCAAAGTTTCTTTGTGTAAGCCCTGCGACTTGACCCCCTGCATTGACGCCTGGAGGCCACGTCAATCAAGGCGTTGCGGGCGCATTTGGCTTCAAACCCCGAAGCTTTGGTTAAAAATTAGGCAATAAAATTTTTGAAAAAACAGGGGTTTTCTGGCAGGCACCAGATAGTTGCCAATGATGTGCTACGGCAATGGATTGCCGCCCGCCTTCAAAATTGGCACCACCCAGAGCATCAAAAATTGCCGACACTACCGTACCAATTGACCGCGCAGGCACATCGCTACGTGAGCAGTTGCGCTTTATTTGCGTTTTGAGGATTGTTTGATGACCACCACTCGTTTTGCCTATGCCGCCAGCACCAACCGCTTTTTGGCCGCGCCCGAATTGCTTGAGCAGCCGTTTGCCGTGGTCGGCGTGCCGTTTGACGGCGCGGTCACCAATCGCCCTGGCGCACGCTTTGGCCCCCAAGACATTCGCCGTGCCAGCCTGATGCTGTGCGACGGAATTCATCCGCACTTCAATGTGAGCCCGCTGGGTGTGCTGGGTGATGGCTACGACATGGCGCTGCCCAATGCCTCGCCGCTGCCCGTGGTGCGCGAGGCGATTCAAACCCAGGCTGCAGCCCTCATGGCCCGGCACCACTGTGTGTTTTTAGGCGGCGACCATTCGGTGACCCTGCCATTACTGCGTGCGGCCAAGGCGCAGTTTGGCGAGCTCGCGCTGATCCACTTTGACGCGCACTGTGACACCTGGAGCGACCATTTTGGCGAACCTTCAGGTCACGGCACCTGGACTTATGAGGCGCTGACTGAGGGCTTGGTGAGCCCGCAGCACACGGTGCAGATTGGCTTGCGCTCCAGTGGTGAACGGGCGGCGCGCGAGTATGTGCAAGACCAGGGCGGGCTGATTTTTACCGCCCGCCAGTTGCGTGGGCTTGACGGTGGCGCGCTGGTGCCGGTGGTGGCGCAGATTGCGCAGCGCATTGGCCACCGGCCGTGTTACCTGACGCTGGACATTGACTGCCTGGACCCGGCGTTTGCGCCCGGCACCGGCACCCCCGAGCCCGGCGGCTTGACCAGTTCGCAGGTGCTAACGTTGTTGGAGGATCTGAGCCCGTTGAACCTGGTCGGCATGGACTGCGTTGAAGTGGCCCCGGCCTACGACCACGCCGAGCTAACCAGCAGCGCCGCCGCCACATTCGTCTGGACTTACCTTTGCGGCCAGGTGGCCAAGCGGTAAAGACCTACTGTCATGGCAACGAAGCTGCCCCAAATCATGAAAACCCCCGTCATTACGAGGCGCGTAGCGACGTGGCAATCCATGCGTTTCTCATTTGTGGATTGCTTCACTGGCGTTCGCAATGCCGGCTGTATTTCACGTTAAGGAAACGCTCATGCTGCTGAATTCAGACACCCAACTCAACCGCAACAGCTATTACGAAGCCAGCGCCCTGCGGCCGGCGGAAATGGCGCCGCTGCAAGAACACCTGTCGGTGGATGTGGTGGTGGTGGGGGCCGGTTTTGCCGGGCTGTCCAGCGCCATTGAGCTGGCGCGTGCGGGCTATTCGGTGGCGGTGCTGGAGGCCGATCGGGTCTGCAGCGGCGCCTCTGGGCGCAACGGCGGCCAAGCCATTGTGGGCTACGCCAGCGGGCAAGAGGTGTTTGAGCACCAGTTGGGCGCTAACGCGGCGCGCCAGGCTTGGGACCTTTCGCTGCAGGCGTTGGACCTGATCGACGAGCGGGTGCGCGACTTTGCTATCGACTGTGACTGGGTCAAAGGCTACCTGCATGTGGCCGACTCGCCAAAAAAGTCCCGGGCGCTGCAGGAAGAAGCGGCGGCCATGCACCAGGCCTACGGCTTTGCCACCGAGGTGGCCAGCGGTGCCGAGGTGCGCCGCTTTATTGACAGCCCACGCTACACCGCCTGTGCTTTTGAGAAATTTTCCGGACACCTGCACCCGCTCAAATACGGTCTGGGCCTGGCCCGTGCCGCGCAAAGCCTGGGCGTGAGAATCTTTGAGCGCAGCGCCGTGGTGCGGCTTGATCGCGGCCCCAGCCTGGTGGCGCGCACTGCGCAGGGCCGGGTGACGGCGCGTTTTGGCGTGCTGGCCGGTAACTACGCTCTGCCAGATTTTGGTCCCAAGGTGGCGCCAGAGCTGAGCCACCGCGTGATGCCGGTGGGCACCTACATCATTGCCACCGCGCCGCTGGAGCCATCCTTGTGCCACCAGCTCATTCCCAGCAACGCTGCGGTGTGTGACAACAATTTAGTTCTGGATTACTTTCGTTTCAGTGCCGATCACCGCATGCTGTTTGGCGGGCGTGTGAGCTACTCGACCCGCACGCCGCCCAACCTGAAAACCACTATGGCCCAGCGCCTGGGGCAGATTTTTCCGCAGCTAAAAGCGGTTCCCATCGACTATGTCTGGGGCGGTTTTGTGGACATCAGCATGAACCGCGCGCCAGACTTTGGTCGCCTGGGCGACAACCTGTATTACCTGCAGGGTTTCAGCGGCCACGGTGTGGCGCTCACCGGCTTGGCCGGGCGGCTAGTGGCGCAGGCGCTGGGTGGGCAGGCAGAAAAGTTTGATGTGTTTGCGCGCCTCAAACACCTGCCGTTTCCGGGTGGGGCGCTGCTGCGCACGCCGAGCCTGGTGCTGGGCATGCTGGCCTACCGGCTCAAGGACGCGCTTTAAGCTGACATACCGCCGTCATTGCGAACGCCAGTGAAGCAATCCATGTTGCCGAACCACTGGACTGCAGCGCTTCGCTGGCAATGACGATAGGGTGATCTTGCCCTGCGGTGGCTTCGTTGCCGTGACAGTGAGGTTTATAAGCTTTTTTGGCCTCTAGCCCTTACCAATAAAGCGCGAATAGCTATCAAAAAAATAGTTGATACCAGATGGTAGACAGACGACATCTGCACCGATTTCACCCCGGCCCCAGCGCGCCCAGCGCATGTTGCAGCGTGTGCGCCAGTAGCGCGCCAAAGCGTTTGATCTCGGCCAGCGGCGCATAGCCGTAGCCGATGATCAGGCCGCGCATGTCGTGGCGCTTCAAGCAATAGGCGGACAGCGGCCGCACCGTCAACCCGAGTGCGCCCAGGCGTTGCGCCAGCGCCCGGTCGTCCAGCGTGTCGGGCAGGCGCAGACACAGGTGCAGGCCTTGCTCGGCCCCGCTGATGCTGGCATGTGCGCCCAGGCAGGGCTGTAGCGCTGTCAGCAGGCTCTGGCGGCGCTGGGCGTAACTTTGGCGGGCCTTGCGCAGGGCGGCGGCAAAGTGGCCCATGTCAATGAATTCGGCCAGCGCCGCCTGCACCGGCATCTGCCCGGGGCGGTTCAGGTCGTAGTGGGCGCGCTTGAAGGCCGCCGCCAGCCCCTTGGGCACCACCATGTAACCGAGCTTCAGGCCCGGGTAAAGCACTTTCGAAAACGAGCCCAGATAGAGCACCCGGCCCTGCGTGTCGAGCCCCGCCAGAGAGGCGATGGGTGGGCCACTGAAGCGGAATTCGCTGTCGTAATCGTCTTCCAGCACCCAGGCTTGGTGCTGGTTGGCCAGCGTTAAGAGCTGGTGGCGCCGCGCCAGAGACATCACCGCGCCGGTGGGGTACTGGTGCGAGGGCGTGGCGTAAATCAGCCGCGGTGGGCTGGCCGAGTCGTGCGGCTGCGGGGCCATGCCTTGGTCGTCCACCGGCACCGGGTGCACGGTCAGGCCGGTGGCCATGAACGCTTTGCCCGCGCCCCAGTACGCCGGGTCTTCCAGCCAGACGGTGTCGCCATGGTCGGCCAGCAACTGCGCGCACAGCGCCAGCGACTCTTGCGTGCCGCTGGTGATGATGACTTGCTCCACGTCCAGCGGCACACTGCGAAACACGCGCAGATAGTCGGCCACCGCGCGGCGCAGCGGCGCGTAGCCGCCACTGCTGCTGTAGTCCAGCATTTCCGGGTAGGTCATGCGCCAGTGTTTGTTTTGCAGGCGCTGCCACAGCGCCACCGGGAACGCGCTGAAGTCGGCAATGCCGGGGGTGAACGGCTGGATTTCCAACTCACTGGCGCAAAACTTGGTGCTCAGGCGCACGCCGCGCCCTGACAACTGCTGGGCCGGGTGGCTGAGCGTGCGCGCGCTCTGCTGTGGCCGCAGCGGCACCTTGGCGCTGACGAAGGTGCCGCTGCCCACCCGGCTGACCAGATAGCCCTCCACGCCGAGCTGGTTCAGCGCGGCCACCACCGTGTTGCGCGACATGTGCAGGTCTTGCACCAAATCACGGCTGGAGGGCAAGCGCTCCTGAGGCTCAAGCTTGCCTTCCAGAATGGCGCGGCGCAGTGCCTCGTACAGTTGACGGTGCAGCGGCAGGGCGGACTGGCCCTGCAGTCGGCTGATTTCAGTGAGCAAAAGTTCGGACAACATGGTGCACCGTTTCAAAAGACTGCGTTACATTGGATCGGGTTGCCAACCTGCAATCGTGCAAGTGGCACCTTTGATTTGAATCAAATGGCCCTGATTTTGAACCAATTCACCCCTCACAATGCGTTAATGAGCAGTGTTCGCACCCAGTAATGCTGTTTCAGGAGAACCCCATGACCGACAAAAAGTCCATGAATTTCAACGATTTGGAGCAATGGCTCAACGAGCGCCGGGTGACAGAGGTTGAATGCCTGGTGCCTGACTTGACCGGTGTGGCACGCGGCAAGATTTTGCCGCGGGTCAAATTCACCGAAGACCGTGGCATGCGCCTGCCGCAGTCGGTGGTGGCGATGGGCGTGACCGGCGAGTTTCCCGAAAGCGGGCCGTATTACGACGTGATTGACCCCACCGACAAAGACATGCAGCTGCGCCCCGACCCCAGCACCGTGCGCATCGTGCCCTGGGCCACCGACCCCACCGCGCAGGTGATTCACGACTGTTTTGACAATCAGGGCAACCTGGTGGCGTTTGCGCCACGCAGCGTGCTGCGCCGGGTGTGTGATCTGTATGCCGCTGAAGGCCTGCAGCCGATCGTGGCACCCGAGGTGGAGTTTTACCTGACCGCCCGCAACACCGACCCCAACACGTTGCTGCGCCCGCCGATTGGCCGTAGCGGCCGCGCCGAGACCTCGCGCCAGGCCTACAGCATTGACGCGGTGAACGAATTCGACCCGCTGTTTGAAGAAATTTACGACTTCTCCGACAAGATGGAGCTCAACGTCGACACGCTGATCCACGAGATCGGCGCGGGTCAGATGGAGATCAACTTCTTTCACGCCGAGCCACTGGGGCTGGCAGATGAAGTGTTTCTGTTCAAACGCACGGTGCGCGAGTCGGCCCTGCGCCACGACATGTACGCCACCTTCATGGCTAAACCGATTGCTGGTGAGCCCGGCAGCGCCATGCATGTACACCAGAGCATTTTGAACAAAGTCACCGGCAAAAACATTTTCAGCAACGAGGACGGCACACCGTCGGAGGCGTTCATGCACTACATCGGCGGGCTGCAGCGCTACATCCCGGCAGCCATGGTGCTGGTGGCGCCCTATGTGAACAGCTACCGTCGCCTGAGTCGCAACACCGCTGCGCCGATCAACATCGAGTGGGGTTACGACAACCGCACCGTGGGCATTCGTTCACCCATCTCGGCGCCTGCCGCGCGCCGCGTCGAAAACCGGGTGATTGGCGCCGATGCCAATCCCTATGTGGCCCTGGCCATGACGCTGGCCTGCGGCTACCTGGGCCTGAAAAACAAGATCAAACCCAAGTCCGAGATGAAGGGTGATGCGTATCTGGCGCCGTACTCGCTGCCGCGCAGTCTGGGCGAGGCACTCGACTGGCTGCGCCGCGAGTCTGACCTGCACGAGGTGCTGGGCAAAGAGTTCATCACCGTGTATTCCGAGATCAAGGACCTGGAGTTTGAGGAATTCATGAAAGTGATCTCGCCTTGGGAGCGTGAACACTTGCTATTGCATGTATAGCTACTAGCGCTTTACCCATAAGGGCTAGAGCCTTATTTTTTATATGAAAAGGATGTGATCCATGACCGCCATGACCCCAGTGAATGAACTGACCACCCGGGAAATCCAGACGCTCGACAGCGCGCATTTCATTCATCCGTTCACCGATCACGCTGACCTGGCCACACGCGGCGCACGGGTCATCACGCGCAGCGAAGGCGTCTACATCTGGGACTCAGAGGGCGAAAAACTCTTTGACGCCATGAGCGGGCTGTGGTGCGTGAGCGTGGGCTATGGCCGCAAGGCGCTGGCCGAGGCGGCTTACCAGCAGATGATGACGCTGCCGTTCTACAACAACTTTTTCCAGACCACCAACCTGCCGGCGGTGAAACTGGCCACCAAGCTGGCGTCGCTGGCGCCCAAAGTGGGGGACCGCAGCTTTGAGCATGTGTTCTTCTCCAGCAGCGGCTCCGAGAGCAACGACTCCAACGTGCGCATGGTGCGCCGCTACTGGGACTTGCTGGGCCAGCCGCAGCGCAAGGTGATCATCGGCCGCCTCAACGCCTACCACGGCAGCACCATGGCCGGTGCCTCGCTGGGCGGCATGAGCGAGATGCATGCGCAAGGCGACCTGCCCATTCCCAACATCACCCACATTGGCCAGCCGTACTATTTTGAAGACGGCTTAGCCGGCGAGTCGGCGGAGGATTTTGGCCTGCGCTCGGCGGGCTGGCTGGAGGAAAAAATTCTGGAACTGGGTGCCGACAAGGTGGCGGCGTTTATCGCCGAGCCGATCCAAGGCGCGGGTGGCGTGATTATTCCGCCGGCCAGCTATTGGCCCGAGATTCAACGCATCGTCGACAAATACGGCATCTTGTTGATCAGCGACGAGGTGATCTGCGCTTTTGGCCGCCTGGGCCACTGGTTTGCCTATGAGAAGTTTGGCTTCAAGCCCGATCTGGTAACTTTTGCCAAGGCGGTGACCAGCGGCTATATCCCCTTGGGCGGCGTGATGGTCGGCAACCGCGTGGCCAAGGTACTGATCGAGAAGGGCGGCGAGTTCAACCACGGCTACACCTACAGTGGCCACCCGGTGGCCTGTGCGGTGGCACTGGCCAATATTGAGATCATGGAGACCGAGCAACTGCCGCAACGTGTGCGCGGCGAGATGGGTGACTACTTTGGCAAACGTTACGCTGAACTCAATGACCACCCGCTGGTAGGTGTGGCGGAGAGCTGCGGTTTTGTCGCCGGGCTGGTGCTGGTGAAAAACAAGCAGACCAAAGCACGCTTCGCCTCAGAGGATGGTGTGGGCATGATCTGCCGCAGGCATTGCTTTGGCAACGGCCTGATCATGCGCGCCGTGGGCGACCGCATGATCATTGCCCCGCCGCTGACCCTGACCCATGCCGAAATTGATGAGCTGATGCGCCTGATCCACTATGCGTTGGACCTGACGCAGCAGGAATTGCACCAAAAAGGGTTGATTTAAGGGTTTATCCGGTAAAAATTCGTTTGGTCTGATTTTTGCTAGCGATAGACTTAACGTTTCTTTTCTTTTTTTTTGTAAGTTGGAGTGTTCTTCATCATGAAAAAGTATCTTGTGTCATTTGCGCTGTCGGCAATGGTGCTGGCAGCTTGTGGCAAAAAAGAGGAGCCGCGAGTGCCCGTGGCAGCGCCCACACCGGTGGCCAGTGCAGCTGCTCCCGCGCCAGAGCCTGTTGAAGAAAAAGTTCTCAACATCTACAACTGGCCCGATTACATCCCTGAGGGCATGATCGCCGCGTTCGAGAAAGAAACCGGCATCAAGGTCAATTACGACACCTTTGAGACCAACGAAGCGCTGCACGCCAAGCTGGTGGCTGGCAACACCGGTTACGACATCGTCGTGCCGAGCTCGGTGTTTGCCAAGCCACAAATTGAAGGCGGCATGTTCCAATCGTTGGACAAAGCCAAGATCCCGAACCTGGGCAACCTTGACCCGGCCATCATGGCCACGCTGGCCAACGCTGACCCAGGCAACAAATACCTGGTGCCATGGGCTTGGGGCTTTACCACGGTCGGTATCAACAAGACCAAGGTTGAAAAGGCGCTGGGCAAGATGCCCATGCCCGAGAACGCCTGGGACCTGGTGTTCAAACCCGAGTACACCAGCAAACTCAAATCCTGTGGCATTGCTTACCTGGATTCGCCCACTGAGATCATTCCGGTAGCACTGCACTACATTGGCAAAGACGCGCACTCCAACGACCCGGCTGATTACAAGCTGGCTGCCGACATGTTGGCCAAAGTACGCAAGGACGTGCGCATTTTCAGCTCGACCATGATCGATGACATCGCTGGCGGCAAAGCTTGCGTGGCGATTGGCTGGTCTGGCGACATCAACATCGCTGCGGGTCGTGCCAAGGACAACCAGTCCAAAGACGAAATCGTGTCACTGTTGCCCAACACCGGTGCGCTGATCTTCTTCGACGCCATGGCGCTCACCAAGGATGCCAAGCACCCCAACAATGCATCCAAGTTCATCGACTTTTACCTGCGCGCCGACAACGCCGCTCAGATGACCAACGAGATGAACTACCCGACCGCCAACAAGGCCGCTACCGACAAGATCAAGCCGGAAATTGTCGGGAACAAGACGATTTTTGTGGATTCCGACTACTTTGCCAAGATGATTCCGCCCAGCAGCTTCACCAACGAAGCCCGCGAAGCCATGGCGAGCGACTACAACAGCTTCAAAAAAGGCAAATAGGCGCGTCTCTCCTGCAAAGCTGACAGGGCTGTTTGTACGCGAGGTATGAGCAGCCCTTTTTCTATGGCAGAGGCACCTTGAACTCTGAAAGTAAAGGTTTAAACATGGCGAATGCCGAATCCAAAGACAATTACCTGGTCACCGAGAAACTGGTCAAACGGTTTGACGAGGCTGTGGCGGTGGATGAGGTCAACCTGTCCATCAAAAAGGGTGAAATTTTTGCCTTGCTGGGCAGCTCCGGTTGTGGCAAGTCCACCTTGCTGCGCATGTTGGCCGGGTTTGAGAAGCCTACCTCCGGACGGATTCTGTTGGCCGGGCAGGACGTGGCCTCTCTGGCGCCGTACGACCGGCCTTTCAACATGATGTTTCAGTCGTATGCCCTGTTTCCGCACCTGGACATCTGGGAAAACATTGCTTTTGGCCTCAAGCGCGAGGGCCTTCCCAAAAATGACATCCAACAACGCGTGGGCGAGATGCTGGACCTGGTGCAACTCGGGCCCTATGCCAAGCGCAAGCCGCACCAGTTGTCTGGCGGGCAGCAGCAGCGGGTGGCACTGGCGCGCAGTCTGGCTAAAAAACCCAAGGTTTTGTTGCTGGATGAGCCGCTGGGCGCGCTGGACAAAAAGCTGCGCGAGCAAACCCAGTTTGAGCTGGTCAACATCGTCGAGAAAGTGGGTGTGACTTGCGTCATGGTGACCCACGACCAGGAAGAGGCCATGACCATGGCCGGGCGCATAGCGGTCATGAGCAAGGGCCGGGTGTTGCAGGTGGGCTCACCGCAGGAAATTTATGAGTACCCCAGCACCCGTTTTGTGGCTGATTTCATCGGTAGCGTGAACATGCTGGACGGCAAACTCAGTGTGGACGAAACAGACCACTGCGCGGTGCAGACCGCCATCGGTGAAATTCACGTCGGCCACAGCATCAGTGGCACCGTTGGCATGCCGGTGGCGGTGGCTGTGCGCCCGGAAAAAGTCAGCATCGGCAAGCAGGCACCGGCGGGCTTGAGTCGCAACCTGTTCACCGGCAAGGTCAAGGAAATTGCCTATTTTGGCTCCTACAACACCTACATTGTGGTCACGCCGCAAGGCACCCGCATGAAGATCACCGAGCCCAACGGCTCCCACCTGGACTTGCTGGACATCACCTGGGAAGACAACGTGTATTTCTGGTGGGACGACACCGACGCCCTGGTGTTGCGCAACTGATCACCGCAGGAGTTCGCACCATGGCCTTCAACCTTCCCATGCCCGGCAAGCGTTTCGTTATCGGGGTGCCTTACGTCTGGCTGTTTGTCTTCTTTTTGCTGCCTTTTTCGATTCTGCTGTACATCAGCTTTGTCGACATGGGCAACGACATTTCGCCCTTCAAGCCGATCTGGGACCATCAAACCGGCCTGCTCAAGCTCAAGTACGAAAACTATTGGACGATCTTTGTCGCCCAGGAAGAGGGCAGCCACCTGTTTCAAACCATCTACATCGAGGCCTACTTTCGCTCCATCTGGTATGCGCTGGCCACGGCGGTGTTGTGCTTGTTGATCGGGTACCCGTTCTCCTACTTCATTGCCCGCAGCAAGCCCAGTGTGCGCCCGGCCTTGCTGATGATGGTGATGCTGCCGTTCTGGACCTCGTTTTTGCTGCGCGTGTATGCCTGGAAGGGCATCCTGGCTGACCAGGGCGTGATCAACCAGATGCTGATGAGCCTGGGGCTGATCAGCGAACCCATCCAGATGCTCTACACCGACGTGTCTCTGCTGGTGGGCATGACTTATGTTTACCTGCCCTTCATGGTGCTGCCCTTGTACGCCAACCTGGTGAAGATGGATTTCCGCCTGCTCGAAGCGGCTTATGACCTGGGCAGCACACCGCTCAAGGCCTTCTGGCTGGTCACCGTGCCCTTGTCCAAAGCGGGCATCATCGCCGGCTTTATGCTGGTGTTCATCCCCTGTGTGGGCGAGTTTGTGATTCCGTCGCTGCTGGGCGGCCCGGAAAACATCATGATTGGCCGCGTGGTGTGGGACGAAATGTTCACCAGCAACAACTGGCCACGCGCCTCGGCGCTGGCAGTGGTGATGATTGGCCTGATCGTGATTCCGCTGGCGATTTACTACCACTACACCGGCGATGCTGCCGAGCCACGCCAATAAGGGGCCGCCATGAGCAACTTTCTGATCCGCTATTTTGGTCGTGCCTGGCTGGCAGTTACCTTCTTGTTTTTGTACCTGCCGCTGCTGTTCATGATCGTGTTTTCGTTCAACAGCACCCGCCAGGACGCGGTGTTTACCGGTTTTTCCTTGCGTTGGTATGAGGCTTTGACGCGTGACACCAAGATCGTCGAGGGCTTCTGGCTGTCGTTGCAGGTGGCCACGGCTTCTGGCCTGGCCTCGGCGGTACTGGCCACCTTTGCTGCTTTTGTGTTGGTGCGTTACCGGCGTTTTCCGGGGCGAACCCTGTTTTCCGGCATGGTGAATGCGCCGCTGGTGATGCCCGAGGTGGTGATTGGCCTGTCATTACTGCTGCTGATGGTGGGTATCCAGAACGCCTTTGGCTGGCCCCAACGCGGCATGCTGACCATTGTGCTGGGTCACACGCTGCTGGGTATGGCGTATGGCATGGTGGTGATCCAGTCGCGTTTGCTGGAGATGGACCGCGCCATTGAAGAAGCCGCCATGGACCTGGGTGCCAGGCCGTTTCAGGTGTTTTTTCTGGTGACCATGCCGAATATTTTTCAGGCGATTCTGGCGGCTTATCTGCTGGCTTTTACCTTGTCGTTTGACGATGTGGTGATCTCCGAATTTTTGTCAGGACCGGGCGTCAACACCCTGCCACAGGTGATTTTTGGTTACGCGCGCCGCGGTATCAACCCAACGATTTACGCCGCTGCCACTTTGCTGATCGTGTCGGTGACCGTGGTGGTGATCGCCTACAGCGTGTGGGTGGCGCGCCAGACCCGCAAGCGTGAGCGCGAAATTGCTGCCGCCACGCGGGCTGAGGTGGTGGCACTGCAGGCCCAGTAGTTTTAAGTGTTTTAGGCCTCTAGCCCTTATCTATACTGGGTTAGATGCTCTATTTTTTGAGGTTTTTTTCATGCCAGTAGACTCTTATGATGGCCGCGCCCTGATCAATGGACAGCGTGTGAACGCAATCAATGGACAGACCTTTGACTGCCTGTCACCCGTTGATGGGCGCCTGCTCTCAGCCGTGGCCCGCTGCGCCCAGGCGGATGTGGATGCGGCGGTGGCTGCAGCACGCAGCGCCTTTGGAGACAAGCGCTGGTGCGGCATGGCACCGGCGGCGCGCAAGCGGGTCATGATCCAGTTTGCCGACCAGCTGCTGGCCCACGCAGACGAACTGGCGCTAATGGAAACGCTGGACATGGGCAAACCCATCAAGTATTCGCGTGCGGTCGATGTCAAGAGCGCAGCCAACTGCATCCGCTGGTATGGCGAGGCGGTGGACAAAATTTACGACGAGATCGCCCCAACGGCCAGTACCGCGCTGGCACTCATCACCCGTGAACCGATGGGGGTGGTGGGCGTCATCGTGCCGTGGAACTACCCGATGATCATGGCCGCCTGGAAGATTGCCCCGGCGCTGGCGGCGGGCAACTCGGTGGTGCTCAAACCCAGTGAAAAGTCACCTTTGACCGCGCTGCGCCTGGCCGAATTGGCGCTCGAAGCTGGTATCCCGCCCGGCGTGTTCAACGTGGTGCCGGGTTTTGGGCCAGAGGCCGGGTCACCTCTGGCGCTGCACATGGACGTGGACTGCATCGCGTTTACCGGCTCCACCCGCGTGGGCAAACAAATCCATGTGATGGCTGGGCAAAGCAACCTGAAACGCGCCTGGACCGAGCTCGGTGGCAAGTCGCCCAACATTGTCTTTGCCGATTGCCCGGACCTCGACATTGCGGTAGAAGCGGCCGTGGGCAGCATCTTTTTTAACCAGGGTGAGAGCTGCAACGCGCCGTCGCGCCTGTTTGTGGAGGCCAGTATTCAGGAGCAGTTTCTGGAAAAAGCCGTGGCGCTGGCGCCCAAATTCATGCCCGCCAACCCGCTGGACCCAGCCACCATCATGGGCGCCATCGTCGATAAAACCCAGATGGACAGCGTGCTGCGGTATGTGGAAAGTGGCAAGTCGGAAGGGGCCAGTTTGTTGCACGGTGGCGCGCAGGCCCTGACCGAAAGCGGTGGTTACTACGTGCAGCCAACCATCTTTGCCGGGGTCAAGCCGGAGATGACGATTTGCCGGGAAGAAATCTTTGGCCCGGTGCTCTCGGTGCTGTCGTTTACTGACGCCGCTGAGGTGGTGCGCCAGGCCAATGCCAGCGTTTACGGGCTGCAGGCGGCGGTGTGGACGCGTGACATCAACAAGGCGCACGGCGTGGCGCGTGCGCTCAAGGCCGGTACCGTGCACATCAACCAGTACGACGAGGACGACATCACCGTGCCTTTTGGCGGCTTCAAGCAAAGCGGGGTAGGGCGCGACAAATCGCTGCACGCGTTTGATAAATACACCGAGACCAAGACCACCTGGATCCGCATCGACAGCCCGGTGTAGCTGGACCGACGCAAAACCGCCCCAGCGTTGTTGCACCGCCTTGTCGTGCCAACTTGTACTGCCTGCGGCGGTGCGCCTGGCTGGGGCGGCTTTGCGTCAGTCCAAGAGATGTCGGGCACAATCTAAAAAAAGCTACGCTTAACGTAGCTGATCGCCCTTTCTGTATAAGGGCTAGAGGGCTAAAACATGATTAACTATGAGACCATCATCGCTGACCTGCAAGGGCAGGGCATCCATTCGATCCTGACCCAGTTCTGTGACATCCACGGCGTGGCCAAAGGCAAACTGGTGCCGCTGGCAAATTTGCGGGATTGGGTCGAAAGCGGCGCTGGTTTTTGCCGGCCCGAGCATCTCGGGCACCGGCTTGGGCCGTTATGGCGCAAGCAGTGAGTATTACGGGCGTGTGCAGCCCGAGAGTTTGCGCGCCTTGCCGTTTATGCCCGGTGTGGCCCACGCGGTGTGTGACGGTTACGCCGGGGGCCAGCCGCTGGCCACCGATTCGCGCCAGGTCCTCAAGCGCCAGCTGGCGCGACTCAAAGCGCGCGGCTGGACGCTGTGGGTTGGCATTGAGCCTGAATTCTTTTTGCTGAAAAAGACGCCTGACGGCCAGTGGTTACCTGCAGACGCGCAAGATGGCCTGGACAAGCCGTCTTATGACCTGAAGTCCATCCACCGCAACCGTGTGTTTCTCGACGACATACGGGTGACCCTGACACAGCTCGGTTTTGAGCTGCAGCAAATCGACCATGAAGACGCTTGCGGCCAGTATGAGATCAACTACACCTGTGATGATGCGCTGGCCGCCGCTGACCGCTACATGCTGTTCAAAATGACCGCCCACGCCATCGCCGAGCAACATGGCTGCGTGTTCAGTTGCATGCCCAAGCCTTTTGCCAGCGCGCCGGGCAGTGGTTTGCACTTTCACCTGAGCATCACTGACGCCAAAGGGCAGGCTGTATTTACCGATACCAGCGACACGCTGCTACTCAGCGCCCAGGGCTACGCTTTTGTCGCCGGTTTGCTGCAGCACGCGGATGCCTTGAGCGCCATCTGCGCACCCACCGTCAACAGCTTTAAGCGCCTCAACGTGAGCCACAGCGCCTCGGGCACCACCTGGTCGCCGGTGTGGAAAGCTTTTGGCGACAACAACCGCACCTGCCTGGTGCGCACCGTGGCGGGCCGCCTGGAATGGCGCTTGCCGGATCCGTCTTGCAACGTCTATGCGGCAATAGCCGCCACGCTGGCCGCCGGGCTGGACGGCTTGGAGCGGGCCTTGTCTGCACCGGCCGCCTGCCAAGAGGATTTGTACGAGCGTTTTGCCTCGGGCGCACCTATGCCTGAGTGCCTTCCCTCCGATCTTGGCGCTGCCGTGCAAGCGTTAGTGCAAGACACGGTGCTCACGCAAGCCATTGGTGAGGCTTTTTGCAAGCAGTTTGTCAGGCTCAAATCGCAGGAGTGGCAGGCTTACGCCCAATGCGTGAGCGCATGGGAGCTGCAACGTTACACAGAGGCCTTCTGATTTTCATATGATGGGATTGATGATTTTGTATGGTGGAATCCGTCTGACGCGTAGCCCTCTAAAATTTTCTTATAGTGAAAAATTAAATTTCGCATCACAAAAATTTGAACATAAGTATTTGATTTTATTAATATAAAAAATATGTCTTCTATAAGACATAAGATTTGGATTAACTCTTATATAAGACTAAAATACTTTTCAATCCACCGCGGTGCGAAACCAGCTAGGTGGTTCCCGTTTTAACCAACTCAGGAGTGTTTTCATGACCCAATCCACCGCGCCATTGAGCCGCCAGGAACAAATCGCCGCCCTCGAAAAAGACTGGGCCAGCAACCCCCGTTGGAAGGGTGTCAAGCGCGGCTACAGCGCGGCTGACGTGGTGCGTCTGCGTGGCAGCCTGCAACCCGAGTACACCCTGGCCAAGAGCGGCGCTGAAAAGCTGTGGGCCAAGGTCAACGGCGGCTCCAAAAAAGGTTACGTGAACGCTTTTGGTGCCATCACCGCCGGTCAAGCCATGCAGCAAGCCAAGGCCGGCCTGGAAGCCGTGTACCTGTCTGGCTGGCAAGTCGCCGCGGACGGCAACACGTCTGAAACCATGTACCCCGACCAGTCGCTGTACGCCTATGACTCGGTGCCGACCATGGTGCGCCGCATCAACAACACCTTCAAGCGTGCCGATGAAATCCAGTGGAGCCGTGGCATCGAGCCGGGTTCACCTGAGTTCATCGACTACTTCCTGCCGATCGTGGCCGACGCTGAAGCCGGTTTTGGCGGCGTGCTCAACGCGTTTGAGCTGATGAAGAACATGATCGCCTCTGGCGCTGCCGGCGTGCACTTTGAAGACCAGTTGGCTGCCGTGAAGAAGTGTGGCCACATGGGTGGCAAGGTGCTGGTGCCCACGCAAGAAGCTTGCGAGAAGCTCATCGCTGCCCGCTTTGCCGCTGACGTGATGGGTGTCTCCACCATCGTTCTGGCGCGTACCGACGCAGAAGCCGCCAACCTGATCACCAGCGACCACGACGCCAATGACAAGCCTTTCCTGACGGGCGAGCGCACACCAGAAGGTTTCTACCGCGTTAAAAACGGTCTGGAACAAGCCATCAGCCGCGGCATTGCCTACGCACCTTACGCTGACTTGGTGTGGTGCGAAACCGGTGTGCCAGACATCGGCTTTGCCCGCGAATTCGCCCAAGCTGTGCAAGCCGCCTGCCCAGGCAAGTTGCTGTCTTACAACTGCTCACCGTCTTTCAACTGGAAGAAAAACCTCAACGACAGCCAGATCGCGTCCTTCCAGGAAGACTTGGCCGCGCTGGGTTACAAATACCAGTTCATCACGCTGGCAGGTATCCATATCAACTGGTTCAACACCTTCCAGTTTGCCCACGCGTACGCCCGTGGCGAAGGCATGAAGCATTACACTGAAATGGTGCAAGAGCAGGAATTTGCCGCACGTGACAAGGGTTACACCTTTGTGTCGCACCAGCAAGAAGTGGGTGCTGGTTACTTTGACGACGTGACCACCGTGATTCAAGGCGGTTCTTCCAGCGTGAAGGCATTGAGCGGGTCCACCGAAGAAGCGCAGTTCCACTAAAAACAGATCATCCAAGAAAAGCCCGAGGAGGGGCAAGGCTAGCAGCTCGAAAGGGTTGCTGGCCTTTTTTAATTTTGGCGTAGCGCACGGGCAGGTAACCTGTGTGCCACACGCTTGGGGCGGCAATCCACAGGTTGATGCACGATCTGTCTTGCCGGGCGTGACAAAAGTCGCAGGCACCTGCGGCTAAAATGCGGCCATCAACCTTTGGATAAGAGCGAGAAAGGCATCTGGTTATGACACCGCGAACGACACGGCAATTAGATAAAAAATAAGGCCGTAGCCCGCGTGCCTTATGCACAGTGTGTTCTTTTTTAGATAGTAAAACGCGGACCGATCCGCGTTTTTTTTTGATACAACCCACCTCACTCCTTACACATCATGGTTCAAATTACGCTCCCTGACGGCTCGCAACGTGACTACCCCGCTGCGGTGACCGTGGCTGAAGTTGCCGCCTCCATTGGCGCTGGCCTGGCCAAAGCCGCGCTGGCTGGCAAGGTCAACGGCAAGACGGTTGACACCAGTTTCCTGATCAATGCCGATGTCAAGCTGGCCATCGTCACCGCCAAAGACGCAGAAGGGCTGGAGGTGATTCGCCACTCCACCGCGCACTTGCTAGCCTACGCCGTCAAGGAACTGTTCCCGCAAGCACAGGTGACCATCGGTCCGGTGATCGAAAACGGTTTTTTCTACGATTTTGCCTTTGAGCGACCGTTCACCCTGGACGATTTGGCCATCATCGAGAAGCGCATGACCGAGCTGGCCAACAAGGACGAACCCGTGACCCGCCGGGTGCTGCCGCGCGACGAAGCGGTGACCTATTTCAAAGGCCTGGGCGAGCACTACAAGGCCGAAATCATCGCCAGCATTCCGGCCAACGAAGATGTCAGTCTGTACCGTGAAGGTGCTTTTGAAGACCTGTGCCGTGGCCCGCACGTGCCCAGCACCGGCAAGCTCAAACACTTCAAACTGATGAAAGTGGCCGGCGCTTACTGGCGTGGTGACCATAAAAACGAGATGCTGCAGCGCATCTACGGCACCGCCTGGGCGACCAAGGAAGAGTTGGCGCAGCACCTGAAGATGCTCGAAGAAGCCGAGAAGCGCGACCACCGCAAACTCGGCCGCGAGTTGGACCTGTTTCACATTGATGAGCATTCGCCGGGTACCGTTTTCTGGCATCCCAAGGGCTGGCAAGTATGGCAAGCCGTGGAGCAGTACATGCGCCAGGTCTATCGCGACAACGGTTACGAAGAGGTCAAAGGCCCGCAGATTCTGGACAAAGGCTTGTGGGAGAAAACCGGCCATTGGGACAAATACCGCGACAACATGTTCACCACCGAGTCGGAAAAGCGCGAGTACGCGCTCAAGCCGATGAACTGCCCCGGCCACATCCTGATCTTCAAACAAGGCATTAAAAGTTACCGTGACTTGCCGCTGCGCTACGGCGAATTCGGTCAGTGCCACCGTAACGAGCCCACCGGTGGGCTGCACGGCATCATGCGGGTACGCGCCTTCACGCAGGACGACGGCCACATTTTCTGCACCGAAGACATGATTCTGGACGAGTGTGTGGCCTACACCACGCTGCTACAAAAGGTTTATCAGGATTTTGGCTTTACCAAAATCATCTA
>Ga0105047_10004427_pt1 | contig 24413 bp, 22 predicted proteins | sample MAT04_FD_78384 | JGI IMG/M metagenome (GOLD analysis project Ga0105047, IMG submission 78384) | Freshwater microbial communities from Lake Fryxell liftoff mats and glacier meltwater in Antarctica - MAT-04 (megahit assembly) | ecosystem: Environmental > Aquatic > Freshwater > Ice > Liftoff...
CGGCCCGTGCAGCGTATGTGTGGTGCCTTTACGGTGCTTTGGATGGGCTTGCCTCGCGCGGCGGCGCGATCCATCGTCCCGCCGTGGCGTTCATCCTGGCGATCGACGGCCCCGCGGGCGCCGGCAAGAGCACGGTCTCTAAGCGCGTCGCGGACCGCCTCGGCTTCGTCCTGGTGGATACCGGCGCGATCTATCGCTCGGCCGCGCTTTTGGCGATGCGCAAAGGCCTCGAGGAGGAACGGGCCATCGCCAGCGCGGTCCTGGCGGCCGACATCTGGCTGGACGGCAGCATGGTCATGCTCGACGGCGAGGACATCTCGTCGCAGATCCGAACGCCGGAGGTCTCGCGCCACGCCAGCGTCGTCTCCGCGCTCCCGGCGGTCCGCGCCGCTCTCCTCGATCGCCAGCGCATCGAGGCCCGCCGCCAGCCGAGCGGCGCCGTCGTGGAGGGCCGCGACATCGGCACGGTCGTGTTCCCGGACGCCGACGCGAAGATCTTCCTCACCGCCTCGCTGGAGGCCCGCGCCGAGCGCCGCACCGCCGAGCTGGAGAAGAAGGGGATGCGCCCCTCCCACGCTGACGTGATGGCCGAGATCTCGATCCGCGACGCCCGCGACAGCGAGCGCGCCGTCGCTCCGCTCAAAGCGGCCGCAGACGCCCGCCGGGTCGATACGACCGGCAAGAGCATCGACGAGGTGGTCGAGGAGATCGCGAGCTACGTGGCGAGCAAGCGGCTCTAGGGAGCGCTCGGAAATACTAGGGCTTCTGGACGAAGAGCTTGAAGCGGCCGAACTCGGCGCGACCGGCGGTGTAGAGCACCCGGAAGATCGTCGCGTAGGGCATCTGCTTGTCGGCGATGACGGCGATGCGACCCTGGAACTGGCTGCCGCCGAACTCCTCGATCCGCTTGAAGTGGTCCGCGCGGTTCTGGAGGGCGTCGTACAGCGGCTGGACGAGGTACCCGTTTGGGCCCTCGGGCAGATCCGCCGCCTCGAACTGGCCTTGCTTGTCGAACGTCACCACCAGCCGCTGATCGACCAGGATGCCGTCCTTGGTCACGATCAACGTCAGCGCCTCCTCGATCGGCAGCTTGGCCGTCGAGTAGGGCAGGGTGAGGTTCGCGACGTTCACGTTCTCCGAGGAGCTCGCGAAGTTCATCAGCAAGAAGACGAGGATGATCGTCATGAGATCCAACATCGGGGTGATGTTGAGCTCGGTGACCTCACCGCCGCCAGCATGTCCGGCCTTGATGCGCTTCGCTTTGCGACGCTTGCGCGTCCCCATGTACATGGCCAGCGCGTGCGGCTGTTGGTTGTCTTCTTCTTTGGTCGACATGTCAGTTGATCTTCGAGAACGCCACGCGCGGGAAAAGGGCCCCGCGCGAGTCCTCGCGTGAGTGATCGAGCGTCTTCACGATCACCTCGTAAGGAACGTTGGGGTCCGCGGCCAAGAACAGCTCGGTCGCGTCCGGATACAGCGTCTTGATCTGCCGCAGCTTCAGGGTCAGCAGCGGATAGTCGTACGTCCCGTCGGGCCGGCGGGGTACCGTCGGCGGTCGCTTGGTGACGTTGTCAGGCGTAAGCTCCGTCGACTCCTCGGTCTCGCCCGGAAGCACCGCGCCCTTGCCCGCGATGAAGAACCCGTCCTGGGCGATACCGACCGTCAGCTTCAGATCCTTCTTCGGGTCAGGCGTCGGGGCCGGGCCCGGTCCCGCCGTCGCGTACGTCGGCGCGGTGACGTCGACGACGCCGAGCGCGACCATCGTCGCCTGCGCGACGAGGATGAACATGATCAGGTTCATCACGATGTCGAGGTAGGGGACGATGTTGAGCTCGCCGCCTCCCTCTTCGTGCGCGCTATGGCTCGCCTTCCGCCGCTTCTTGCCGACGAAGTGGTGCTCCACGTTGGAGAACGAGTAGCTACCCGTGCTCGCAGGGGACGGCGCTTTGCTCGGCTTTTTCTCGATGCTGGCCATGGTGGTGGGTGAGGAGCTTTAGCGGGGCTCGGGCAACTCGGCGACCGCGCGCCGAGAGAGCATGTTCTCGAGCTTGAGGCCGTGGAGCTCGATCTCTTCCATGATCTTCTTCGCCTGCGAGTTCACCACGAGGTGGGAGAAGATGCAGAGAATCGCGATCAAAAGACCGAAGGCCGTGTTGTACATGGCCTCCGAGATGCCGGTGGTGAGGAGCACCGTCTTCTGCTCGGGCGCCGCCAAGCCGACCGCCTGGAACGCCTTGATCAGACCGGTGACCGTACCGAGCAGACCGACGAGGACCGCGATGTTCGCGACCGACCACAGCCACGCGACGCGGACCATGACCTGCGGCGACACCGAGAGGCTCTCCTCTTCGATCGAGTTACCGATCTCGAGGACGCCGCGGTTGGCGCGCGACAGACCCGCGCGGAGAACGCGGGCCAAGGCGGCACGCGGCGCCGCGTTGCAGAGCTTCACGGCCTTGTCGATGTTGTCGCTGACGACCAGCTTCTCGATCTGGCTCATGAAGCGCGCGCCATTCAGGTTGAGCCTGAAGAACACGGCAATGATGCGATCGATGATGATCGCGATCGCGATGACGAGAAAGATGATGTTCAACTTCATGAACGGACCACCGGTCTCGATGATATGTCCTAGCTCGCCCATTGGACCCTTCGCTTACTTCCGCTGCTCGACCGACTTTTCCCGTATCGAGGTGCGCGGATTGTCTCCTGAAAAGATGTTGACGAGACGGTGAGGCTTTCTCCTCTCCGGTCTCGAAGCGGGGCGAATCTAGCGGCGGACTGAACTGGTGTCAAATCGCTCGGGATCCTCGGAAAATACAGCTCCGCTGGGGTTCGTTGTCGCGGTAATCGACGCAAAAAGGATCGGTCTCACGACGGCGCGCATGCCGCGACGCGCTCATCTCGAGTCGCGGATCGATCGCTTTATGGCGGTTTCCAGACCACGAAATCGCAGCGTTTGGAGGGTCGAAGATTCCTTTTGACATCCTGGCGTTGGGCTCGTAGGGTCCGCCCCCGTCACGAGCGTACGGTCTGCCGTTTCTCGCGCTCGCCTCTCTCACCTTCCTGTTTCGCAGGCTGGTTACCGCGCCGAAGCGCGGAGCTTTGAATGGTGCGTCAGGCGGCGCTGATCCAGCGGACCGTACCAGTTAGGAAACAGGAGTAATGGCCGAGACCGAACCCAACACCCGAACCAAGAAGGACGAAATGTCCTTCGCCGACCTCTTCGAGCAGTCGATCAACAACGAAGTGCGCGAGGGCGAGATCGTCCGCGGCACAGTCGTGGCCGTCCAACGCGACCACGTCATCGTCGATATCGGCTTCAAGTCCGAAGGCATGGTGCGGATCGACGAGTTCGTCCTGGTGAACGGTGAACGTCAGGTCAAGGTCGGGGACGAGATCAACGTCCTCGTCGAGTCCAAAGAAGGCGACACCGGGCTAGCCATGCTCTCCAAGGAGAAGGCCGACCGGATGCGCATCTGGGACGAGATCGCCAAGGCGGCCGAAGAGGACGCCACGGTCGAAGGCGTCATCGTCTCGCGCGTGAAGGGCGGCCTCTCGGTCGACATCGGCGTGAAGGCGTTCTTGCCGGGTTCGCAGGTGGACCTCCGCCCGATCCGCAACCTCGACAAGCTGATCGGCGAGCGCTTCAAGTTCAAGGTCATCAAGTTCAACAAGCGGCGCAACAACATCGTCCTGTCGCGGCGCCTGCTCCTCGAGCAGGAGCGCGACTCGATGAAGAAGAAGACGCTGGCGAAGCTGACCGAAGGCGCGATCCTCGACGGCGCGGTGAAGAACATCACCGAGTACGGCGCGTTCGTGGACCTCGGCGGCATCGATGGCCTTCTGCACATCACGGACATGAGCTGGGGCCGCCTCTCGCACCCGTCGGACATGTTCCGCGTGGGCGACGAGGTCCGCGTGAAGGTCCTCAAGTTCGACGCCGCGACCGAGCGCGTCTCGCTGGGCCTGAAGCAGATCCAGGACGATCCGTGGGTCGAGGCCGATCGCAAGTACCGCGTGGGCAACCGCGTTCGCGGTCGCGTGGTGTCGCTGACCGACTACGGCGCGTTCATCGAGCTCGAGCCCGGCATCGAAGGTCTCGTCCACGTGACGGAGATGTCCTGGACCAAGCGCGTGAAGCACCCGTCGAAGATCGTCACGATCGGCGACGAGGTGGAGGCGATGGTCCTCGATCTCGACATCAGCCAGAAGCGCATCTCGCTCGGCATCAAGCAGTGCCAGCCGAACCCGTGGAACACGCTGTCGCAGCGCTACCCGGTCGGCACGGTGATCCGCGGCCCGGTCCGCAACATCACCGACTTCGGCGCCTTCGTCGGCGTGGAAGAGGGCATCGACGGCCTGGTGCACGTCAGCGACCTCTCGTGGGCCGGCAAGGTGAAGCACCCCGGCGAGCTCTACGAGAAGGGCGTCGATGTCGAGGCGGTGGTCCTCAACATCGACGTCGAGAACGAGCGCTTCTCGCTCGGTATCAAGCAGCTCACGGACGATCCGTGGCGCGCGATGCCGGATCGCTACACCGAGACGAAGCCGGTCGACGGCCGCGTGCTCAAGGTGACGCCCACGCACGCCTGGCTCGAGCTCGAGCCTGGCATCGAGGGATCGCTCGACGTCATGGACTACGACGGTACGGCGGATCTCAGCTCGGTGCTCAAGCCCGGCGAGATGGTGAAGCTGCGCGTGAAGGACGTCGACATCGACGCCCGGGTCATCGCGCTCAAGGTTCGCTAAGCGGAAACGCTTTGCTCTTCACTTCAGGGCGCGTAGCGCGTCTTTCGCGCACGCCGCCCGACCCCTCCAGACGCAACACAGCTTGCGCGTGCCGCTGTCTTGTGTCTTCCTCCCGCCCCGATGAAGCGACTGGTGATCACCGAGAAGCCGAGCGTTGCGCGAGACATCGTCGCTGCTCTGGGCGGCTTCAAGGAAGAGGAAGGCTACTGGGAGGGCGAGGAGTTCGTGGTGACCTTCGCGGTCGGCCACTTGTTCGAGCTGCTCGAACCGGAAGACCTCGATCCGAAGTACAAGCGCTGGACCCTCGATACGCTGCCGATCATCCCGGAGCGCTTCGAGATCAAGGCGAAGAAGGAGCACACCGATCGCCTGAAGACGATCAAAGGGCTCCTCAAGCGCGACGACCTCAGCGGCCTGGTCAACGCTTGCGACGCCGGGCGCGAGGGCGAGCTGATCTTCCGTGAGATCTACGACTTCAACGAGGTGAAGCTGCCGATCGAGCGGCTCTGGTTGCAGTCGATGACCACCGGCGCGATCCGCGACGGCATGAAGGGCCTGCGCCCCGGGATTCAGTACCAAGGCCTGCGCGACGCGGCGTACTGCCGCACGTACTCCGACTGGCTGATCGGCATGAACGCGACCCGCGCGCTGACCCGCCGCCTCAAGACCAAGAGCGAGAGCCAGGCCTGGAGCGCGGGCCGGGTGCAGACCCCGACCCTCGCGATGCTGGTGGACCGGGAGATGGAGGTCCTGGCGCACAAGCCGGTGGCCTTCTGGCGCCTGCTCGGCACATTCCAGCACTCCACCCATACTTATCCGGGCACGTGGTTCGACCCGAACCAGGCCGAGATCGAGGGCGAGGAGTCGAAGGACAAGCCCGATCGCATCTTCGACGAGAGCAAGGCCAAGGCGCTGTTCGAGAAGACCGCCGGCAAGCCCGCGGTCGCGAGCGAGACGCGAAAGCCTTCGAAGGAAGCGGCGCCGCCGCTGTTCGATCTCACCAGCCTCCAGCGCGAAGCCAACCGCCGCTTCGGTTGGTCGGCCCGCCGCACGCTGAACGCCGCGCAGCGCTGCTACGAGGCGCACAAGGTCCTGACCTATCCGCGTACCGACGCTCGGGCGCTGCCGAACGATTACCGCCCGCTGGTGGACACGATCATCGATCAGCTCGGCCGCGACGGGCGCTTCACGGCCGCCACGCAGTTCCTGAAGAAGAACGGCCTGCTCAACGAGGCCAAGATCTTCGACGACACCAAAGTGACGGACCACTTCGCGATCGTGCCGACCGGCGTGGTGCCAGAGCACCCGATCGACGGTGACGACGGGCGGCTCTTCGAGCTGGTCACGCGGCGCTTCCTGGGCGCTTTTCATCCGCCGGCGACCTGGTCGCGCGTCGAGCGCCTCACGGTGGTGGACGGCGAGCACTTCCGCTCCCGGGCCCGCACGCTCCAGGACCCGGGCTGGCGCGCCGTGATGGGCGAAGAGGTCGAGGAAGAGGGCGGGACCTTGCCGCAGCTCATCGCCGGCCAGGACGTCGCGGACGACGTCACCGTGAAGCCCGAGACCTACGAGATCACCGCGGAAGAGACCAAGCCCCCCGCGCGCATCACCGAAGGCCGCCTGCTGGGCCTGATGGAGAACGCCGGCGAGCAGGTCGAGAACGAAGACGCCGCCGAGGCGATGAAGGACAAGGGCATCGGGACGCCGGCCACGCGCGCCGACATCATCGAGAACCTGATCCGAAAGGCGTACGTCGCGCGGGCTGGAAAGGCCTTGAAGCCCAGCGTCAAAGGCATCCGGCTGATCGACATCCTGAAGCGCATGCACGCCGATCGCCTGGCCTCGCCGCGCCTCACGGGCGAGATGGAGCAGCACCTGCTCGAGGTCGAGCGCAACAAGCGCAAGGCCGAGACGTTCATGGACGAGATCCGGGTGTTCACGCGGGAGATCGTGCAGGCGACGAAGACCTTCGAGTTCGAGGATCTATTCCCCGACACCGAGCCGCTCGGCGAGTGCCCGCTGTGCAAGAAGCAGGTGTACGAGCGCTCGTGGTTCTATCGCTGCCTCGAGCCGCCCGAGCTGGCGATCGCGCGCAAAGCCGCGAAGCTCAAGGACGACGCCCAGGACAAGCCGAAGGTGAAGCCGGTCCCGGTGGTCGACTGTCCGTTCCGTATCTGGAAGGACAAGTCGGGCCGCTACATCGACCGCACGACCGTCACCGAGCTGCTGACGCACGGGAAGACGCGCGTGCTCGACGGGTTCACCACCCGCCAGGGGCGCACGTATCGCGGCCAGCTCACGCTGGAGAACGGCGAGATCGTGCTCCACGGCGTGGCCAGCGAGGGCAGCGGCGACGACAGCGGGGACGCAGCGGCGGCCGAATACGAGGTCGACGACACCCCGCTCGGGCCATGCCCGGTCTGCAAGACCGGCGAGGTGGTCGAGACACGCGCGACGTTCGTGTGCGGCAAGGCGCGCGATCTCCTGCGGAAGATCGGCCGCGACGAGGCCTCGCTGTTCTCGCTGAAGAAGCGCGACATCCCGGAGGGCGCCGAGTACTGCACGTTCCTTTTCCCGCGCACGGTGTGCAAGCGGGAGATCACGCGCGAGGACGCCCTCACGTATCTGAAGGACGGCAAGACGCCGATCCTCACCGACTTCATCTCGCAGAAGGGGCGGCCGTTCAGCGCCACGCTCGTATTCCGTCCGGATACGGGGAGGCACGGCTTCGAGTTCCCTCCGCGCGGTAAGAAGGACGGCGAGGAGGGCGCCGAGGGCACGACGAGCGCGCCGGGCAAGCCGAGGGGCAAGGGCCGGTTCGCCAAGAAGGGAACGTCGACCGGGACGTCGACCGGGACGGCTGCCGAGGGATCGGTGGACGAGACGGCGAAGGCCGCGCCCAAGGCGAAGAAGGCCGGCGAGGCAAAGGCCGCCAAGCCCAAGAAAACCGCGGCAAAGAAGGCCAAACCAAAGGCAAAAGCCGCACCGGTGGAGTCCCCACCACCGCCGCCGAAGGCCCCGGCAAAGCCGACCACGATGATCCGGAAGAAGAGCGGCGAGCCCCCGCGCGCCTGATTTTTCCACTTTTTTGCCGGTAAAACGCGGGCGATCCTTGACCGATGCGATCGCTGCTGCTAACCCCAGAAGCACAGCCGACCTGACCCATGGGGCCTGGAAGCTGCTCGCAAACCTCGTCTTTCGAGGATGATTCTGGTCGAGTTCCGGTGAAGGTTGCCGCTCACACTCCCCCGATGGTCGAAGCAGAAATGTTCTGCCTGGGCTCGGGCGTGTCGGCTCTTCTTTCGGGCACGGCCGGTACGACAGGAGTGAACGGATGAGCGCGAAGCGCGCGTCCGCGCCGAAGTCCCTGGACCTCGGCGCTGCGAAGAAGAAGACCAAGACGGCCAGGGCAGTTAAGTCTGCAAAACCTGCGGCGAAGCTCGCGAAAGCGAAGCCCGCCGCGGTGAAAGCGAAGCCCGCTGCGGTGAAGGCGAAGCCCGCTGCCAAAGCGAAGCCCGCGCCCCAGGCTAAGCCCGATGCGAAGGTGAAGCTCGCACCCGCGAAGCCCGCTGCGAAAGCCGACAAGGCCAAGAAGCCCACCCCGAAGACGGCGCTCAAGAAGACGACGCCGCCCTCCAAGAAACCCACGGCGCGCCCGGTGCCCGCCGTCCGGGTCGCTGCGGTGAAGAAGCCCGCGGCGAAGATCGTCCCGCCGGCCAAGAAGCCCGCGATGGCGACGCCGCCTCAGAAGCCCGCAACCGTCACGGTTGTCCCGCCGAAGAAGGCCGCACGCACCGAGAAGGAAAAGCCGATGGTAGACACGGCCAAGCCGACCGCGCCCCGCGCAGTCGTGCGGATCGCCGCCGGGATGAGGACGCCGAAGGCGCCCCCGAGCGCGAGCATCGAGAACGAGACGCGCAGCGTATTGCGCCAAAACGGGCCCCCGAGCACGCGACGCCCGGTCGGACCAAAGATCGAAGTGAACCCCAAGCTGGAGCGCAGCAAGCACCTGGTGAACGGCTCGGCCGCACCGGACGCGACGCCCGGCGTGAAGCCGATGTCGGTCGCTGCGAAGCACCGCGCGGCTGCCGAGGCGGTGTTCGCGCGCGTGACGGGCGCAGACGAGGTCGCGCCTGCGGCCCCGGCAGCGCCCCCGCCCCCGCCCTCGCCGTACCCGGTGCGGCAGTCCGAGGTCGGCGGTCCCAGCACCTACGCGGCGCGCATCAACGAGCAGGACAGCCTGGTGACCTCGTTGCGCTTGAGCTCGTCTCCGGAGGAGGCGCTCGCGTATGCGAGCCAGCTCGCCGAGCGATTCAAGCTCCCGCCGGATCAGACCATGCTGCTCCGCGTGATCGAGCTCGGCGACGCCAAGCTCACCAAGCTGGCGCTGGAAGAGCTGCTCGAGCTCGAGGACCGCGGCCGCGTCCGCCCCTCGAACGAGCTGCGTAGCATTCTGACCGCGATCCAGAGCCGCGATCCCGAGACTGTGGAGATCAAGCAGCTCCTCCTCGAGAAAATCGGCGTCTCCGGTTAGGCACCGTGACCGCCTCCGCCCCCATCCAGGGCGTCTATGCGGCCCTGCCGACGCCGTTCGACGAGAAGCGGGCGATCGATCCGAAGGCGCTGGATCATCTGGTCGACTACCTCGCCGAGCGAAAGATCGCCGGCCTCGCTTTGCTCACCGAAGCGGCGGAGGACGCGCTTCTTTCGGCCGAGGAGCGGCGGACGATCATCAAGACCGTTACCGCGCGGCTCAAAAACAAGCGCGGCTGGCTGGTGTCGGTGTCGACGCCGGCCTCGTACGAGGCGGTCGAGCTGGCCAAGTTCGCCGAGAGCAAGGGCGCGCTGGCGGTGATCCTGACGGCGCCGCGCATCCCCGGGATCGGCTATCGCGAGCTGTATCGGCACCTCGATCGCGTCGCGCGCGGCGTGGCGATCCCGGTGCTCCTGACCTCGCGACCGGGGAACGCGATCGACGCGCTCTTGCCCGAGGAGCTGGAGGCTTTGATCGGCCACGCGTCGCTGAAGGGCATCGTCGCGCCGCACGCGCTGCCGTCGGTGATCGAGACCTGGGCCAAGCGCTTCAAGGGCCGAAACGCGACGATCCTCGCGGGCACGTCGCTGGCGGGGCGCGGCTCGATGAAGGCCGGCGCGACCGGCTTCGTGTGCGGGCTCGCGACGATCGCGCCCGAGCTCGCAGCGGAGCTGTGGAGCGCGCTCAAGATGGACGCCCGACAGACGGTCGATCGGCTGGAGAACCAGGCCGCGCCGGTGGTCGAGGCGCTCGGGCCGCAGCTCACCGGCGAGACCAAGGACGGCGTCGCGAAGCTCGCGACCAAGATCGCGCGTCGCTCGCTCGACAGCACCAGCCATCCGCCGACCTATCCGTTCGCAATGATGAAGGAGACGCTCAAGATGCAGGGCCACCCGGTCCGGCCCGACGTACGCGCACCGTACGAGTCGCCGCGCCCAGACGCGATCGAGCGGCTGCGCGCGGTGCTGTCTCAGGGCGGGGTGCTGCCATGAGCGAAGCGCCGCGCTCGACGACGCTCACGCGCTGGGGGGCCCCGATGGTGCTGATCGGCATCGGGATCGCGTTCTCGGTGGCGGTGTCGCTGCAAGGCGATCGCACCGGCGTGCACCCGACGCCCGGGGTGCTCAGCGGATTGCCGGTGATCGCGCTGGTCGTGCTGCTCCTGGTGCGCGCGACCAGCGGAGCGAGCGGGCGAACCAGCGATCTGGTGGTGACGCTGCTGACCGCGTTCTTGATCGGGCTCCACGTGCTGTTCCTGGCGGTGGGCGTCGGGTTAGCCGATCGGTTCGACGTGGCGGTCCCGCTGCTCACCGCGATCCTCTTTTTGGCGCTCGCGCCGACGATCGCCGGCCTCGAGCCGCGATCGCCGATGGGCCTGCGGGTGCCGGCGACCATGGCCCACGAGGACGTGTGGCGCCGGGTGCACCGGCGGCTGGGGGTCGCCTTTGCGGTGGCCGGTGTCCTGGGGGCCCTCAGCGCGCTCACGCAGCCCCAGGTGGCGGTGTTCGTCACCGGGGGGCTCCCGATCATCGCGATGATCGTGCTGGCGCTGACCGCGTCGCGTGAACAACCGGCGGCGCCGGCGCGTCCGAGCGACCAGAGCGGCGACTAGCCGTTGACGATCGCTCCCATGTTCGCTAGCCGCTCCGAGGTGTTTTCGATGCTTCCCCATACCGTGCTCCGTCTGATGCTCTGCACCACCGCGGCGACGTTCGTGGCCACCCGCGCTGCGCCCGCCCACGCGCAGGGCGCGGGCGGCAACGTCCTGATCGGCTACGTGAACCTGCAGCGCGCCATCCTCGAGGTCGAGGAGGGCAAGCGCGCGAAGAAGGATCTGAAGAAGACCTTCGACGAGAAGCAGAAGAAGCTCTCCGACAAGGAGGCCGAGCTGGTGAAGCTCAAGGACGTCCTCGAGAAGGAGGCGGTCGGCAAGGACGACCCGGAGACCCGGAAGAAGGTCACCGACTTCCAGGCCAAGCTGATGGATCTGCGCCAGGTCTTCATGAAGGAGCAGCAGGAGCTCCAGGAGGCCGAAGGCAAGCTGATCTCCGGCATCACCGCCAAGATGCGCCCGGTCATCGACGAGATCGGCAACGGCGGCGGCTACACGCTGATCCTCGAGATGCAGGACGCGCGCTTGCTCTTCGCCAAGAGCCACCTCGACCTCACCAATGAAGTGATTCGCAAATACAACGCGAAGAACAAGTGAGTCTCAGGTCGGCGGCGGCCACGGCGGCAGCCCGACCTTGATTCCGCGCTCCGCGGGATAGACCCAAAAGCTCCCGACCGCGGGGAGCGGCGGCTCCTCGTCAGGGGCCGGCAGGCTCGGCAACAGGCGCGGCAACGCGATCACCCCCACGCTGCGGATCGGCTTGATCGGCTTTCCGCTCGGCGCGCTCTTCGATTCGACACCGGCCAGCTCGGCGAGCGGGCCGCGATAGCCCGACAAGATCGGCGACCAGCGCGTCGGCGTCACGAGCAGCGCGTCGATCGCCCCCACCAGGGTCGCCGCGAACTGCGGGGTGAGCGGCTGCGCCTTGGCGTTGGTCAGCGGGCCGAGCAGGGCTTGCGCGAGCGCGGCCAGCTCGCGGTGCGGGGCGGTGCGGGCCAGCGGCCGATCGGCCTCCGCCAGCGCCTGCGCGCGCAGCTCGTCCACGAACGCAGCGAACGCCGCCGGATCACCGCGGGCCTGCTCCACGCGCGCGCGCCCGGCGATCCAGCGGGCCAGCCGCGTCGCGACCGGCGCGCCACCGCGGATACGCTCGCGGGTCGCGGTCCGCCGCAGATCGTCATAGACCGCCGCAGCCAGATCGAAGCGCTGGCTGTCGAGCGCACGCTCCGCCAGAGCCGTGAGCAGCGCATCGCGCTCGCTCGGCGATCCGAGCGACTCGGTCCAAGCGATCGCGCGATCGGGATCGCGCGCCAGCGCGAGCAGCGCGAGGAGATCGATCACCGCTGCGTGATACGGGCGAATCGCCGGAGGCGCGCGGGCGAGATCGAGCTGCGGCAGCGTCGCGCGGCCGAATCGCTCCAGCCCGTCGAGATCACCCAGCGCATAGAGCGCGCGCGCCTCGGCGAGGACCAGCGACGCCCGATCGAGCGGCCGCGGATTTCGCGCGCCGCGAGCGATCTCCAGGATCTCGCGCGGCGCTTCGAGGAGCCGCGCCAGCCGCGCGCGCGCCCAGCCGGCCTCCTCGTCGGAGCCCTCGAACATCACCTCCCGATAGAGCGCGATCGCGCGATCGTTCTGGCCGATCGCCTCGGCGCGCCGCGCGAGCCGCACGCGGGCAGCCGAGGCCACCTCGGTGCTCGTACCGTCGAGCCAAGCCGCCACGGTCGCGCTCGCCGAGAGCGGCCCACCGCGGGTCAGCGCGAGAAGGACCAGCGGCGCGCGCAGCGCAAGCGGCACGCCCTCGCCGTGCGCGATCAGATCGACGGCCCGCTGTCCTTCGTCCGACGAACGGCTGACCACGTCAGGGCGCGCCTCCGCCGGCGCACAGCGCGAGGGCGCGACCGCGGGCTCGAGCACCTCGTCGGGCCAGACCTCGGTGCTGATCGGCCAGGCGACCCAACCGGGCGCGCCGCGCGTCGACGGCGTGGACCAGGCCGGACCGCGCGCAATGACGGTGCGGATCTCGAGATCGTCGGGATACGCGCCCTCGGTGCGGTGACGCAGGATCCGCAGCGACTCGAGGCGCAGGAGCCAGCGCGCGTCCCTGATCTCGGGCGCATCGCCGGTCGGGAGCGGCGGCAACGGCAAGCAACGCGCGACCTTCGAGACATCGAGCGCGAGCCCGATCAGCCCACCGTGGGCCGTCTCTCCACGGGCGCTCAGCGACACCTCGAGCCGCGCGAGATCGGCCCAGTTCCCCACCGAGACCGCGGCCCTCGCTCGCGCGTCGTCCGCGGGCGTTGCGGCGAGCAGCAGCAGCGCGAGCGCCGCTACCACAGGAGCCCCACGCCGACCGCCAGCGACAGGCCCGAGGCGAAGCTCGCGGATTGGCGCGATTCGTAGGTCGCGAGCCAGCCCCCGTCGATCCAGATCGACACGAGATCGCCAGCCCGCGCCTGCACTGCGAGGCCGAGATCGCCGCCCGGGTTCGGCGCCTTCTCGGTGATCACCAGCCCGACGTGGGCGCGCGCGGCGACGTCGAGGTGCACAATCACGCCGAGGCTCTCGAGCAAGACCTTCCCGTACGCGAACGACCAGCGCGCGCCGGCCATCGCGCGCACGAGCGGCCGCTGGCTGTCGGGCAACAAGCCGGTCTGCCGGCGCAGCGCATCGGCCGACGCCGACAGCGTCGAGAAGTAGACGGTCGCGCTCACCAGATCGAGGCCGAGCTGCTCGGTGAGGTACCAGGTGCCCTCGATCGCGATGCCGGGGTTGACGCGCAGATCGTCGCGCGACCACCACGCGAACCCGACGCGCGTGAGCACCCGATCATCCTTCGTGAAGCGGCGGTTCTCGACCCGCGCGATCGGCGCGCCGTCTTCCAGCATTGGCGTCACCGTCGACGACGGCACGCAGACGAGCGCCAGCGCGAGCGCGATCATGGGCAAGCCCAAAGGCGAGGATCAGGCTCCGCCTGTCCGAAGCCGACGGCGCGCAGCGAGCTCGCGAGCTTAGTCATAGGTCCGAGATCCACGAGACGTCAGGATCGGTTCCTGGCGGAGGACGATCGCAGAGATCGCGGCAGCCTTCCCAGCGCACCGACACGGTCGGGCGGACAAACAGCTTCGCCGGCACTAGCACCTCTTCCTCGAGCGCCACGCGGTACGCCGGTCCGCTCGCGTCGGCGGTGAAAGCCGCGAGGTACCGCGCGCCGATGGGCTCGACCGGGTGCGAGAGCTGGAGCGTCCGGAAGTAGCGATAGCGGCCCGTCTCGGCGGACGAGACCAGGGGCACGCGGGTGTCCGCGGAGTGGATCAGCGTCTGGAACGGCCAGATCGGCGTGAGCGCGGCGGTCACCGAGGCCTCGAACGCCGGCTCGGTCGCCGCGGCGAACGGCACCGACGTCACCGAAGACGCCACCGTCGCGCGCGGCGGCGCGATCACCATCAGCGCGATCGGCCGGGCGCTCGTCGGGCTCTGCTGGACCCGCACGATGTCGTCGACCAGCCCATCGGGGATCGGCGCGTCGAGGTTGGTGGCGTAGACGATCAGCGCGCGGACGCGGGCCTCCCTTCCGAAGCGCGCGTCGATCGCCTGATCCACGCGGGCGGCGACCGCCAGCGGATCGATGCGGCGATCCGGCGACTGCTGGCAGTGCCGCCCGTCCGTGACCGCGATGTCGATCGGCTCGATCGCCAGCGCCTCGATGCTCGATCCCAGCGTCGTGGCGATCGACGCCGCGGCGCCCGCCATCGCCGAGGAGAGCCGCTGCTGCGCGAGCGCGCAGGCCTGCTCCGACGGGAGCTGCAGATCGGAGAGCACCATCCAGACCATCGGCGCGATCTCGACCGGCGGCGCATACACGTGGTCGAGGCGATCGACCAGCGCGCCGGGGGCGAGCGTGCGAGAGATGAACGGGGCGGCGCCCGCCGGCCGATCGGCCTTCAGCGTGAGGCACGCGGCCGGGTTCGGTCCTTCCTCGAACGCGACCGGCAGCGAGAAGCGCGCCGGCTGCGGCGCCGACCAGCGCGGATCATCGGCGCCCACCGGCGCTCCACATCCGCCCGGCGAGAGCAGCGCGGCGTAGCGCCGCCGCGGGGGATAGCCGCGCGTTCCGAGCGCCATGTCCAGCCGATCGTCGATCGCGACCTCGACCGTCGCGTTGTCGTTTCGCGCGCGCGCCGAGACCTCGACCGGCGCCACCGGGTCGATCACCAGGCGGCGGCGGAGCTCGAGATCGATCTCCGGGATAGAGACCACCACCTCGTCGAGGCCGGTCGGGGCCGGCGGCAGATCGATGACGAAGCACGGGCCGATCTGCCGGCACTCCACCGGCGCGCCGCGCACCGCTTCGGGGATCGCGAAGCGTCCGGCGGGACCATCGAGCGCGATCTCGAAGCGCTCGGTCCCCGCGCCGCCGCGCATCCCGATCGCGAGGTGCACCTCGGACTCGCCGTCGACCACCAGCTGGAACGCCTCGACGAGCGCGAGCTGGGCCCGTCGGTCGGCGGCGGGATCGATCAGCGACACCGCGCCGCACCCCGAGAGCAGCGTCAGAGCACCAAGGTGAGCGCAAAGACCTCGGCGACCGCGCTGGAGAACGGCGGCGGCGAGAGACGCCGCGCTTCCTGCTCCACGCAGCTCGCGATCGCCGGCGGCACGGGATCGAGGTTCGCGATCCGCACGCTCTCCATGCTGCCGTCGGGGCGCACCGTGAGCTCGAGGTGGAGATGCAAAGCATCGCCCGCGGGTGGCGCGCACGCGCCGAAGCGGCTGGCCTCGGCTCGCAGATATTGCACCACCTCCAGCGTCGGATCGCCGCGCGGCGCCGGCGAGCGCGGCGGAGGGAGCGGCGAGCGCACGCGCGCCACCGTCGGGCGCAGGCGCGCCGAGCGCGGCGGGGGAGGGCAGGGGCACAGGCCGGCGGTCGAGGTCACGGTCGCCGAGGTCACCGTCGGGCACTCCACGGGCGCTTCCGGCGGCGCGAGAGGGTCGGGGACCGGCGCCGGCGCCGATTGCCGGCCGATCAGCAGCCCCAGCGCGAGCGAGAGCAGCGCCACCACCCATCGTCGACCGGCGCGACCGGCGCGCCGATCGCGCGGCGAAGACTTGGGCCTTCGGGCGATCCTCATCCGGGCTCATCGTCCGCCGATCGACGCTCCGCTCGGCGGGATCTCGATCCCAGGCTGCGCCGGAGAGAGCGCCTCCTCCGTGGCGAGGCCGGCGTCGAGGCCGAGCGCACCTGCGACCTCGATGAGCTGCTCGATCAGGAACGCCTTTGCGCCCTTCTCGCCGAGCATCTCGCACATCGACTGGAGCGCAGCGTGGCCGCCGGCCGACTCGATCTCGCTGGCCAGCGGGTTGAACAGCGCGCGGGCCGAAGGCTCGAGGATGTCGAGCGTGTCGAGCGAGACGCCCTCGACCTTGCGGCACTTCTCGCTGAAGGCGTCGGGGCCGATGCCCTCGTCGGTCACGATCATCCAGTGGAACACGCGATCGGCGCCGATCGGGCGGGAGTAGCCGAGCCAGTCGTCGCTCGCGAGGCGATGCGCGTCGTCGCAGCTCGGCTCGTCGAGGCCGGCGCTGCGCGCGAGCGAGTCGAGGTGCATCACGATGACGGCGTCGGGGGGCTCGCCGTCGAACACGCGGCGGCCCGATGGCAAGTTCAGGTCCGCGGGATAGTCGGTGACCAGCGTCTGCAGCTTCGCGCCGGCCTCGACCAGCGGCGTCACCGCGCACGCGTTGCCCGCCTCGCGGGGCCCGGCGCGGCTGGCGTAGAAGCGGAACAGCTCCGCGGGATCGAGCCCTTCGCCGCCGATGCCGCAGCCCGCGGCCGCGAGCAGCGGCGTGCGATCGTGGTGCTCGTCGAGCGGCAGGAGGACGACCCGCGTGGGGCGCGCGCCGATCTTGATGAGCGCGGTACTGATCGCCTTGATCCAGTTACCGTACGCGTCGGCGAGGTTGATCGTGCCGCGATCGATGCGCGCGGCGATGATGACGTGGACGCTCGGGCGCCCGTCCTCGAGGCACGGATCGGTCGGGAAAACAGGCTTCGGCGGCCCGCCTTGATCGTGGAGAAACACGACGCAGCCCCCGAGCAGGGCAAGGACCAGGGAAGAAAGGATGCGCTTCATGGCGGAGGTCCTCCGCCCGCAGCATGACGGGCTGTTGCGCCGTTCGCCAAGACCGACTGGGCATCGAGGGCCGCGCGCACGATGGCGCGCCGCGCCGCAGCGACCGCCGCGGGTGGGGGCGCGACCCGCAGACCGAGCTCCTCGGTGAGCGCCTCGGAGAGCCGCGCGGGGCAGGCGGCGAGCGCCCGCGCGCGGATCGCGTCGGGTGCGCCGCGCAGGTACGTGGCCCACATCGCGAGCGGCACCGCGTCGAACGCCCGGGTGAGGGCGCTGTCGGGCACCTGCAGGAGCGCCGCCTCGATCGGAAGGCGGCCACCGGCGCGACGGACGAGCTCGGGTCGGGCCTTGGTGAGCGCGGCGACGAGGACGTCCTGATCGGCTGCGGGCAGCGCGTCGAGGAGGTCGGCCAGCCGCGCGCTCTCGCTGCCGGCCAGCGTCGCGCTCGGCGTCGCCTCGGCCATCGCCCGCGCCAGCTCCTCCAGCTCGGCGGTCTCGGCCGGAGGCGCGAGCGCGATGTCGCGGGCGAGCGCGGTCCGCAGCTCGGGCGCGGCGCCAGCGAGATACGCGGTGGCGAGCTCCGCAGGTCCGTGCTTGAGCAGGATCAGCCGACCGCGACCGCCCATCCGATCGGCCAGCGAAGCAAAGCCTTCGGGCCCGAGAGCGAGCAGCGGCTCGAGCACCGCAGGCACGGACTCGACCGGGTGCGCGATCCGATCGGCGACGACCTCGGCCTCCAGCGCGCGCAGCGCATCGGCGTCCTCGGTCGGCCCGGGCGCGGCCCGGAGCAGCTCCGCAGCGCGGCGCCCGGCGCGCGTGAGCGACATCGAATGCGCGGGGTCCGCGGCGAGATCGGCCAGGAGCTCCGGTCCGAAGCGGGCCACCGCGCGCGCGACCAGCTCGTCGTCACCGGCGCGGAGCAATCGATCGAAGATGCGCCGCGTCCCGGCCCTTCGTTCGGTGAACGCGCGTCCGAGCGCCACGGCATCGACCGGCGTCACCACGACCGGCGGGGTCGCCTGCGCAACCGGCGGCGGGAGCTCGTCGGTGGTGATCAGGTTCTCGTAGCGGTTCAGCACCTGGAGCACCGTCCAGGCCAGGAGCCCGGCGAGGAACAGGAGCGGCAGCGCCTCGATCAGCCGATCGAGGAGCCGCTCGCTCATCGCCGGCCGCTCGGGCGCGGGCGGCGGCGGGGGCGCCGGCGGGAACACGATCGTCGGCGGAGGCTGCCCCGTCTGCGGGGCCACGGCGGACGGCGGGGCGAGCGCGGGCTGCGGCGGATCGCTGATCTGCGGGCTCGGGCGCGGCGGGAACGGCACTACCCGCTCGGTGACGGTGACGGGAAGGCCCATCTCGCCGATGCGCGACCGCACCCGCTCGACCGCGAACGCCCGGAAGGTCGGCGCCAGCGCGGAGTCGAGGAGCACGGTGACGTCGACCGAGCCGGGCACGCTGCGCGCCGCGGGGGTGTCGTCGAAGCCAGGGAGCACGGTGCCGACGGAAGCCGCGGCCTTGGGCTTGATGCGGACGTCCACGATGTCGCACTGCCAGCCGCAGACCGACTGGAGGAGGGCGCGGGCCTCGGCGCGGATCTCGGAGACGCTGGGGGTGGGCTGCGCGGGCAGCAGAGCAAGGAGGACGAGCGCGCTAGTAAACACGGATCACCACCCTGCGGTTCTTCTGCCTCTGGGCCTCGAGCGTCTCGCCGTCGAGCGGGGGCAGCGGCTCGGTGTCCGCCAGCGCCTTCACCGATAGTCGCTTGTCCTGCACACCGGCGCGCGCCAGCTCTCTTCGCACTTCCAGCGCGCGCGCCGCGGAGAGCTCCCAGTTCGACGGGAACTGCGCGGTCGCGATCGGCACGTCATCGGTGTGCCCCTCGACCATCACGCGGTAGCGCTCCGGGACCTTCTCCAGGATGCGAGCGATCTTGCTCACCAGCGGGCGCCCCTCGGGCGCGAGCGCTGCGACACCGGACTGGAACACGATGCGATCCTGGATCTGGATCGCGAGGCCCTCGTCATCGATGCGCGTCACCACGCGGCCCTGGAGGCCCTCGGCCTCGACCAGCTGCGCGACCTCCGTGGAGAGCGTCGTCAGCGTCGGCCGCTCTTTCTGCGAAGAGTCGAACGCCGCCGGCAGCGCCTCCAGGTTGTCGAACGAGATCGTCGCCATCGACACCAGCAGCACGAAGAACGCGAGCAGGTTCACCACCAGGTCGGCGAAGGAGAGCAGCCACGGATCTTCGACGTCGCGCATCGACGCGATCGCCTGCTCGGCGTCCGCGATGCCTCGCCGCCGCGCGCTCACCCGATCTCTCCGAACCCGGCGCGGATCTCCTGGATCGGCCGCCCGTCGAGCGTGAGGCGCAGCCCGCGCTCGACCATGCGCAGCTCGGTGATGCCGGCCGCGAGGTACGACCGCGCGCGCAGCGCCATCGGCAGGTACACGCAGTAGCAGAGCACCAGGCCGTAGAGCGTCGCGAGCAGCGCCATCGCCATGCCCGGTCCGACGCTCGCGCTGTCGCGCATGTGCGTGAAGAGATCGACCAGGCCCATGATCGTGCCGATCATCCCGAAGGCCGGGCACAGGCGGCCGATGCCCTGGAGCACCTCGTCGGTCCCACGCACCTCCGCCATCCACTGGTACGCGCGGCTGGAGATCGCCTCGTCCAGCGCGTCGCCCTCGAGCCGCGCCACCACGTACGGACCGAGCGCCGCGACCGCCTCGGACTGCGCGCGGCTCACCACCGCCTCGGCCTCGTCCCAGCGCCCTTCGCGGGTCGCCTTGGCGAGCGCGACGGTCTCCTCGGCGGCGGTCGCCAGGCCGCGTGATCGGCGATGCCGGAACGCGCGACGGAGGACGCCGAAGTACAGAGCCCAGTCGCCGGGCGGGTGGCTGATCAGCGTCGCGCCCAGCGGTCCGAGCAGCAGCAGCACCAGCGCGGCCGGGTTCACGAGCCCGAAGTAAGGCAGCGCGGTGCGCGCCCACTCCGCGAGCACGAACGCCGACACCGTGAAGAGAGCTCCGAAGATCGCGTGCATCGCTATTCCGCCAGCAAGCTCTCGAGGGCCTGGGCGACCGACGTGTTCTCGGGGTTGATGGCCAGCGCCCGCTCCCACGCCTCGCGCGCGAGCTTCGGCTTTCGCAGCCTCAAGTAGAGCGTGCCCTTCATCTCGAGGAGGCGCTCGTCGTCGGGATACGACTGCTCCAGCTTCACCAGCTCGATCAGCGCGAGCTCGTACTGGCGCTTCCGGAACAGCGCGTTCACCTTCGCCAGCGTGGTCAGGTAGCTCTGCGAGGGGGGCTCGCCGTCGGCCTTTGGGCGCATGTCGCGATCGGCCTGGGTCTCGGCGGAGCTCTTGGGCACGTTCGGATCGGCCAGCAGCGGATCCTCGGGGTTGATCGGGATGTCGGCGACGAACGAGCCGGTCCCGATCTGCGAGACCGGCAGCTCGAGCCGCCAGGTCCGGGTGCCGTCGTTGACCATGATGACGTAGGCCTCGGCCGGCCTCTTCTTGCTCGCATCGGCCCGCCGCGGGTTCTGGATCGCGCTCTCGGGGATGCGCACGGTGCGCCCACCGCCCGCGCAGCCGGCGGCGAGGAAGATCAGCGTGATGGTGATCGGACGCAGCATCTCTTCACCAGTTGAACGACATACCGACGGCAGCCCCGAGGCCGCCCAGATTTTGGCCTGGCACCAGCTCCGAGGTGGTCATGAACAGCAGGTACCCGTAAACCCCGAATCGGTAGCGCAGCAGGACCTCGGCGCCCAGCTGGAACATCGCCGCGTTCCCGGCGCTGCCCGCGACGAACGCGCCGGCCTTTGCGCCGAGCCGGAACTCCGGGTTGATCAGGTCGGGCCGCGGGAAGACCCACCACATGCCGGCGGAGAAGATGCCGCCGGTGAGCCGCGTAGTGTTGAGGAAGCCCATCGCGTCGATGCCGAAGAGCACCTGACGATCGGCGCCCAGGCGCTCGTAGAGCCGAAAGCCCGCGGTGGCGCCGCCGATGTCGCCGCCGACCGGATCTTCGTACGGGATGAGCATGAAGCCGGCGCTCGCCGCGTAGCCGAAGTACGGGCGGCCCTCGAGCAGCATCTCGAGATCGCGCAGGCGGTCTTTTCGCCGCTGCGGCGCAAACGAGGAGCGCATCAACATCGGCGTGGTGGAGTCGGATCGGAACGTGTCCGCCCAGAGCATCACGCCGTCGTCGGCGCGCACCAGCATCACCTTGAGCTCGATCAGGTTGTTGTTCGCGACGTCGATCTCGAGCTCGAGATCCATGAACGCCTTCGCGCCGATCTTCGCCGCGACCGCCTTGGCCTCGTCGCGCGAGGTGATGCCGCGCCGCACGATCCAGTGGCCGTCGCGCACCTCGCTGCGGGTGTTCTGGCACTCCAGGCACTCCACCATCCGCACGTCGCTCCCCGCGTGGATCGAGGTCACCATCGACGCGATCAGCCGGGAGCCCTGTCCGGGCTGCACGTTGGGCCCGAGGCGCACCGTGCGGATCGCGAGCGGTGAGACCCACTTCGCGGGGCGCTCGGCGATCTCGGCGACGACGTCGGCCATGATCTCGTCGAGGACCTCCTGGTACGCGACGACCCCGTTGGCGGCGGCGATGTCGCGGATGAGCGCCTCGTTGGTGCCCGGTTCGGCGCCGTCGGTATCGATCGGGCGGTGCTCCTCGTCCTCGGCGACCGGGTCGAGGTCGCGACGTCCGGAGGCCGTCGCGGTCGAGGTCTCGCTCTGAGCGACGATGGCCTGAGCGACCAGAAAAGCGAGGACGACCGAAGACATCGCGGGCTTTTTCCTTTCGCACTTTCGCCGTTCAGAGTGTAGGGGGTTAGGGCGATATGAAGAGCGGCTGGGGGGCGTACGCCGCGTTCTTGGCGGTGCTGGTGGCGCTGAGCTTCGTGATGCCTTCCGCCCAGGACAACTACTTCGCTCGCATCGCGATGGGCGCGGGTGTTGCGGTCACCCTGGCGGTTTCGCTCAACATCGTGAACGGGTTCACGGGCCAGTTCTCGATCGGCCACGCCGGATTCATGGCGATCGGCGCCTACCTGGCCGCCGCCTGGGCCGCCTGGTGCCACGCCCACAACCCGCTCGGCCTGCTCGACGTCCCGATGGGCCGGCACCTCCTGTTCGCCGGGGCGCTCCTGATGGGCGGGCTGATCGCGGCCGCGGCCGGCTTCGTCGTCGGGCTGCCGTCCTTGCGCCTGCGCGGCGACTACCTGGCGATCGCGACCCTCGGCTTCGGCGAGATCATCCGGGTGCTGCTCGAGAACGCCGATTCGCTGGGCGGTTCGCGCGGCTTCTCGATGCCGCCGTCGGCGATCTCGGCCGATCTGCTGTGGATCTGGGGCATCGCCGCCACCACCATCCTGGTCGCCGCGCGGCTCAAACACTCGACCGAGGGCCGCGCGATGCTGGCCGTGCGCGAGGACGAGGTCGCGGCCGAGGCGATGGGCGTCAACACCACCAAGGAGAAGGTCCGCGCGTTCGTGATGGCGGCCTTTTTCGCCGGCGTCGCGGGCGCGCTGTTCGCCCACCTCGAGCTCTACCTCAACCCCAAGAGCTTCACGTTCATGCGCTCGATCGAGGTCGTGGCGATGGTGGTGCTCGGCGGCCTGGGCTCGATAACCGGCGCGGTGCTGGCAGCGATCGTGCTCTCGGTGCTCCCGGAAGCGCTGCGCCCGGTCCAGAACCTCACCGGCTACGACCTGCGTTTGGTGATCTACGGGCTGCTCCTGATCGTGGTGCCGATGAAGCGCCCCGCGGGCCTGTTCGGCTCCGGTGAGCTCCGGCTCTTCAAGAAGGCGGTCCCCTCATGACGGAGGCCGCGCTCGAGCTCGAGGGGCTGACGATGCGCTTCGGCGGCCTGACCGCCTGCGACAACCTCTGCCTGACGCTCCCCAAGGGCGCGCTGATGGGGCTGATCGGGCCCAACGGGGCCGGCAAGACCACCGCCTTCAACTTGATCACCGGCGTGTATCCGCCGACCAGCGGTCACGTGAAGCTCTTCGGCCAAGTACTCGAAGGGCCAAAGCATCGGCGCGCGGCGCAGGGCGTGGCGCGGACGTTCCAGAACATCCGGCTGTTCAAGGATCTGAGCGTCCTCGATAACGTGAAGATCGCCTGCCACATGCGTGCGCAGTCTGGCTTCTGGGCCGCGCTCTTCGCGACGCCGGGCGCAAAAACCGAGGAAGCGCGGCAGGAGAAGCGGGCCCTGGAGCTGCTCTCGATGCTCGGCCTGTCCGCGATCGCCGATTGCGCGGCGGCGAGCCTGCCGTACGGCGCCCAGCGGAGGCTGGAGATCGCCCGCGCGCTCGCCACCGAGCCGAAGGTGCTGCTGCTCGACGAGCCGGCGGCCGGCATGAACTCCACCGAGACCGGCGATCTGATGCACGTCATCCGCCGCATCCGCGATGAGCTGGGCCTCTCGATCCTGCTCATCGAGCACGACATGAAGCTGGTGATGGAGAACTGCGAGGGCCTGGTGGTGCTCGACCACGGCGTCACGATCGCCCGCGGATTGCCGCAGGCGATCCAGCGCGATCCGAAGGTCGTCGAGGCCTACCTGGGCCATGCGTGGGCCGAGAAGCTGGCCGCCGAGCAGGCGCGAGAGAGTCACGTCTGATGGCGTTGCTCGAGCTCACCGATCTCCACGTCCACTACGGCGCGATCCACGCGCTGCGCGGCGTCTCGCTGAAGGTCGAGGCCGGCCAGATCGTGACGCTGATCGGGGCCAACGGCGCCGGCAAGTCGACCACCCTCCGCGCGATCTCCGGCCTCCGACCGGCCACCAAGGGAACGATCAAGTTCGACGGCCAGGACGTCACCCGGCTGCCGCCGCACACCATCGTCGGCCTGGGCATGTCGCACTCGCCCGAGGGCCGCGGCGTGTTCCCGGACCTCACCGTCGAGGACAACCTCGATCTGGGGGCCTTCTTGCGGAAGGACAAGGCCGGCATCGCGGCCGATCTCGAGAAGTGCTTCGGCCTGTTTCCGCGCTTGAAAGAGCGGCGAAAGCAGACCGCCGGGACGCTCAGCGGCGGCGAGCAGCAGATGCTGGCCATCTCCCGCGCGCTGATGAGCCGCCCGAAGCTCTTGCTCCTCGACGAGCCCTCGCTCGGCCTCGCGCCGACGATCGTCGATCGCATCTTCGAGATTATCCGCACCGTGAACCAGGACGGGACGACCATCCTGCTGGTCGAGCAGAACGCCGCCCGCGCGCTCGACGTCAGCCACCACGGCTATGTGCTCGAGACCGGCGAGATCGCGCTCGAAGGCGAGGCCAAGGCGCTCCTCGAGACCGACCGCGTCAGGGCCGCGTACCTCGGGCACTAATCGGGCACTAATCGGGCACTAATCGGGCACTAATC
>Ga0105047_10004428_pt1 | contig 24404 bp, 22 predicted proteins | sample MAT04_FD_78384 | JGI IMG/M metagenome (GOLD analysis project Ga0105047, IMG submission 78384) | Freshwater microbial communities from Lake Fryxell liftoff mats and glacier meltwater in Antarctica - MAT-04 (megahit assembly) | ecosystem: Environmental > Aquatic > Freshwater > Ice > Liftoff...
AATCCGCACGGCGATGTTGAAAGGGCGAAGCAGCTACCTGTGTGTGCACCGACTGGAATCGGCCAGGCAGGACACGCAGGCCGGCATTCCTTCAGTGCAGCGTGATCTGGCGCGAATAGAAGCGTGGTCAGCGACCACGCGTTCCGGGGATCTGGCCGAACTGGTGCAACTGGACGACCGTTCACCGGTTATTCCACTGGTGACTTCCTCGCGGGAGAATTGCCTGGGTGGACAATGCCCCAAAGTACATGCCTGCCATGTGAATCTCGCCCGCAGAGAAGCGATGGCCGCGGATGTGGTGGTTGTCAATCACCACTTGTTTTTTGCTGATCTGAATGTTCGTGAGTCGGGGGTTGCAGAATTGTTGCCAACTGTCACGTCCGTTGTCTTCGATGAAGCACACCAGCTCAATGAAATAGGTGTGCAGTTTCTCGGGCGCCAGTTGACCACGGGGCAATTGGACGGCTTGCGCCGGGACATTGCATTGCAGGGTCCCCAATTGGCTTTGGGATCGGCCGACTGGCGCCGACTTCTGGATGAACTGGGTGACTCCATTGCATCGCTTCGCGACTTGTGCAGCGGCGGCGAATCCGATCGGCGGTCCTGGTTTGGGGATAGCCCGCTGGGTATACCCGCTGCGCCGTGGGCCGATAGGTTGGCGGATATGCATGCGTGTTTGCAGCAACTGGACATGACGCTACGTACCCTGGAGGAATCGTCTCCAGTGTTGAAGGGCTTGCGCGAGAGAACGGGCACCTTGATGTCCACCCTTGATTTGTTTGCATCTCCTCTGCCGCCGGGTTTTGTACGGTGGCTTGAGCCGGGCAGGCACATCCGGCTGGTTCAGTCGCCGCTGGATATCGCGCAGACCATGCAAACCAGGGTCGTCGGGCAAGAGTCAGCCGCTGGTAGTAGAAAGTCCTGGATTTTTACATCGGCAACGCTGGGCAGCGATGTAAGCATGTCATGGTTTCTGGAGTCCTGTGGATTACAGGGCGCGCAGGTGCTTCATGTCGAAAGCCCATTTGACTATGCAGTGCAGGCTGCCATGTACATTCCGGTACATATGCCAAAGCCCAGCGATCCATCGCACAGTGCCTGTGTGGCTTCGCTGGTCGCACAAGGGGCTGAAATACTTCGGGGGCGAACGCTGGTGTTGACGACATCATTGCGGGCCATGCGAACCATTGGAGAGGCTTTGCACATTCACTTTTCCCCATCACAAGGCATTGAAGTGCTGGTCCAGGGGCAGGCCTCCAAGCGAGAACTGGTAGAACGTTTTTGCGGCGCAGAGGGTGGTGCAATTCCTGCATGCATTCTCATTGCCTCATTCTCGTTTTGGGAAGGTATTGATATCCCTGGTGACGCTTTGCAGATGGTCGTCATCGACAAGCTGCCTTTTGCATCCCCGGGAGATCCGCTGGTTGATGCAAGGGCGCGGCATGTAGCGTCGCTGGGGAGAAGCCCATTTCAGCACTATCACTTGCCGCAGGCCGCGATTGCGCTCAGGCAGGGTGCTGGCCGACTCATCCGCAGAGAAACGGACCGCGGTGTCTTGGTTGTTTGCGACGTGCGCCTAAGTCAAATGGCCTACGGGCGTCGAATGCAAGCCGCGTTACCCGCCATGCAGCCTATTGCAAACCATGGTCAGTTCGAGACGGCGCTACTGGCGCTCACCAGAACTTCCACCAGGGATTCTGGGTAGACCTGGCACCCTTGGACAAGAACTCGGACTGCGGATAGTTTTTTTCCAAAACTCTCTTGGCATCGTCTCGCAGTTGCGGCATGCCCAAAGCATCGTACGACTTGTAGAGTATGAACAACGCTTCCTCCACTGCAGGAACGTCACGGTAATCTGTTACCGTTTGCTGCGCCCGGTTTGCGGCGGCCAAATAAGCCCCGCGTTTATAGTAATAACGCGCCACGTACACCTCATATTGAGCCAGCGAACCGACGATGTAGGCCATACGTTGCCGAGCGTCCGGCGCATAACGCGAATCCGGAAAACGCGACACCAGCTCCTTGAATGCTTCAAACGACTCTTTGGACGCTTTCTGGTCCCTCTCCGCGAGGTCCTGGCGTGTCAGATCCGAAAACAAGCCCAGATCATCATTGAAATTGATGATGCCCCTCAGGTAGAGGGCATAGTCCAGCGCCGGGCTGGCCGGGTGCAGCTTCATGAAACGCTCCAGCGTAGAGAGCGCCTGCGCCTGTTCGCCTGCCTTGTACTGGGCGTATGCTTTATCTAGCTGCGCTTGCTGCGCCAGGGGAGTTCCCGCTGCACGTGCTTCCAGTTTTTCAAGCAATGGAACAGCTTTGTCCCATTGACCTGTACTCATTTCGTCCTTCGCTTCCGCGTATAAGGTGTTGGGGCTCATTCCCGCGGTTTTGTCTACGGGGGTAGTTGAGCAGCCTGTTATCAGAAATGCGCTGGTCGTTAGCAGGCATACGCAAACGACCGATAATTTGACTCGAAGCATTTGGGGAAACTTTCTTGAAACAGACCGCAGGAATTATATCGAGCACTCTGCTTGCAACAGATATCGAAGATACCGAGGACGTACCGGCGGACGTCGAATGGCGCAATGTATCAGTTACCGCATCTCAGCACGGGGAAAGGATTGACCGTGCCTTGGCTGATGCCACCCCCGAGTTCTCTCGCAGTTACTTGCAGCAACTGATTGAAGCAGGCCTTGTGGTGGTCAATACCCTGCCAGTCCGCAAGGCATCTCATCGGGTAAAGGCGGGGGACACGGTGACGGTTGAACTGAGGCCCACCCCTCAAAGTCAGGCCTTTAAGCCCGAGGCCATACCACTTCGGGTCGTTTTCGAGGATGAACACATCCTGGTGATCAATAAGCCGGCAGGTCTTGTGGTTCATCCTGCCCCTGGTAACTGGAGCGGGACGCTGCTCAACGGCCTGTTGGCCTACGACAAGGGAAGCGCACTGGTGCCCCGCGCCGGGATTGTCCATCGATTGGACAAGGACACCAGTGGATTGATGGTGGTAGCGCGCACCCGGGCAGCGATGGATTCCCTAGTGCAGGCCATTGCGGCGCGCGAGGTTAGTCGCCAATACCTGGCGCTTGCGCACCGACCCTGGGTTGGGCCGCCACGCCGAAGCGTTGAGGCTCCGATCGGCCGTGATCCGCGAAACCGTTTGCGTATGGCTGTTGTTGATCTTGAAAAATCATCTGGAAAAACGGCGAAGACTGACGTGGTTTTTTTGGGCAATTCTGAAGCTGGGTGTTTTGTTCGATGTATTTTGCACACTGGACGAACGCACCAGATTCGGGTGCACATGGCTTCTCTGGGGCATCCCCTCGTTGCCGACGCCGTATACGGCGGCACAGGCGTTCCGGGAATGTCCAGGCAGGCGTTGCATGCCTGTCGCCTGGCGCTGGTGCATCCTTTCACAGGAGAGTCGTTGGTTTTCGAGGCCCCGTTACCTGATGATTTCAGTGGTTTGTTGACGGCATGGGGCCTACGTTACAATGATGGCGAGAGGCTGGAAAGCCCTTAATTGCCCCGGCGCATTGCCCAGGGTAGGCTTGGTGTCTTCTTCACACCTGCGGCCATCCGAATGGAATCACATTGATTGATCACCTGATTGGTGACGTTTCCGGAATAGCCTGATTATGAATATGGCGGAAGCAAAGCGGGTCCTGGAGACTGCATTAATTTGCTCGCAGCAACCCTTACCGTTGCGCGATATGCGTGCGCTTTTCAATGAGACGCTGGGAGCAGACTCAATTAAAGAACTGCTGGAAGCGCTGAAGAACGACTGGATGGACAAAGGGGCGGAACTGGTAACTGTTTCGACAGGCTGGCGGTTTCAGAGTCGGCCGGAGATGCGCGAATACCTGGATCGGCTTCACCCTGAAAAGCCTCCGCGATACACGCGGGCGACGCTGGAAACGCTGGCAATCATTGCCTACCGCCAGCCGGTTACGCGGGGGGACATGGAAGATATACGTGGCGTCACCATCAATTCGCTGTTAATCAAGCAACTTGAAGATCGCGGTTGGGTAGAGGTTATTGGTCACAGGGAGGCTGCTGGGCGACCGGCACTCTTCGCGACGACCCGGCAGTTCCTGGACGATTTGGGACTGGCTTCTCTGGATCAGCTTCCTTTGCTGGAAAGTCTGGCGCACCAAGGTGACACTTTGGACGCCTTTGTCAGCGTCATGGAGGAAGCTCCGGTGACACTGGCAACGGATAGCGCAGTTCAAGGCGATGGGAAATTACAACTGGACATGCCACTGGATGCTTTGACTCCAGACATGAATACATTAATGAATGGGTTTTCAGAATGAACGAAATCACCTCTGCGGCACCGTCTGGCGCCAGGCCGGAAACTGGTCTTTCGGCTGACGCGACCAGCGCCAATTTGACTGCGATGAATCCAGCAGCTCCTGACGCCGTGCCCCTCGAGGGGCTGCCGATCGACCCAGAACTTGAGTCGGCAACTGCTGCACCAGGTGTTGCGACGGATAACCGGTTCAGTGATGTGATCTCGGGGCAGTTTGATGCCGACGAGGAATTGGTAGAACTTGTCCCGCCCAAGCGCGTGCTTGCTCCTTTGGCTGAAACCCCAAAACTTCACAAAGTCCTTGCGCAAGCAGGTATGGGCTCGCGTTTGGAAATGGAGCAGCTGATTCTGGAGGGCCGTATTTCCGTGAACAACGAGCCTGCCCACATAGGCCAAAGAATCCAGTTTGGTGACCACATCAAGGTCAATGGCAAGCCCATCCGGTTTCGCATTGACCCGCCTCCCGCACGTGTTATCGCTTACCACAAGCCAGTTGGCGAAGTGGTTACCCACGATGATCCTCAAAATCGGCCAACGGTGTTCAGGCGTCTCCCCAAACTGCACCAGGGCAAGTGGCAGTCGGTGGGTCGACTGGACTTGAATACGGAAGGTTTATTGCTGTTTACCAGTTCAGGCGAACTGGCGAACAACCTGATGCACCCGCGCTTTGGGTTGGAGCGTGAGTATGCCGTTCGCGTCCTGGGTTCTCTCAATAAGGAGGAGAAGCAGATGTTGCTCGGCGGCGTCAAACTGGACGATGGAATGGCCCAGTTTGGATCTATCGAAGAGGGCGGTGGCGAGGGCTCCAATTGTTGGTACCGGGTCACCATTTCAGAGGGGCGCAACCGCGAGGTGCGACGGATGTTTGAGGCCGTCGGGCATGCTGTGAGCCGCCTTATTCGAATCCGCTATGGTGCCATGGTACTGCCACGCGGCCTGAAGCGCGGTGCATGGATGGAGCTTGATGAGGCGGACATCCGCGGTCTGGTGCAGGCCGCCGGCGGTGGCGCTGCGCAAGCGGGTGGGGCGCAGGGAGAGGTTAGCCGTGGGGAAGGTTTGCCACGCAATGCACCGAGAGACGGAAAACCACGCCGCGGGCGCACTGGCGGCCCCCGTGCGGGCAACAACAGTCAGCGCGCGGCACCGCAAGCGCCTTACCCAGGGGGAGGTGCCAATACAAGAGGCGGAGGGCGACCAGACCAGAATCGACAGGATAAAGCTGGCGATCGAAAAGACGGATCCAACCAGCCGGATCCGATGAAGACGGCGTTCGGATACATCGGTGCTGACAGTTTTACCCGCCAGCGACAGGAGGTTGGGCAGCGACCGCGCAGCGCGCCGGGCGGACAGCGTCGCAATGGACGCAGTCGCTAGCCGTGAATGCTAAAATAGCGTGCTTTGCTTGACTTGCAGCAAATTTAATTTCACATTCAGTTCAGGAAATATTATGACAATCGAACGTACTCTATCCATCATCAAACCCGATGCAGTTGCAAAAAACGTCATCGGACAGATCTACGCACGTTTTGAAGCGGCCGGCCTGAAAGTTGTTGCTGCACGCATGGCTCATTTGTCACGCGGCGAAGCGGAGGCTTTTTATGGCGTTCACAAGGCCCGTCCCTTTTTCAAAGACTTGGTGGATTTCATGATTTCCGGCCCGGTCATGATTCAGGCGCTTGAAGGTGAAAACGCTATCCTGAAAAATCGTGATCTGATGGGCGCAACCGACCCCAAGAAGGCGGATGCAGGAACCATCCGCGCCGACTTCGCGGATAGCATCGACGCAAATGCAGTGCACGGCTCTGACGCCGCAGAAACCGCGGCTGCCGAGATTGCGTTCTTCTTCGCCGGCATGAACGTCTATTCACGTTAATTCATGCAATGACAACCAATCTGCTCGACTACGATCTGGAGGGATTGGTTGCCTTTTGCGAGCGGCTGGGGGAGAAGCGATTTCGCGCGACCCAGCTGTTCCGTTGGATTCATCAAAAAGGTGTCGACCAGTTCGATGAGATGAGTGACCTCGCAAAGTCTTTGCGAGAAAAGCTCAAGGCCTCGGCAATGGTCCAGCCATTGCGTATTATTCAGCAGCACATCTCGACCGACGGAACCATCAAGTGGTTGTTTGACGTTGGAAGTGGTGATGCTGTTGAGGCGGTTTTTATACCCGAGGATGATCGCGGCACGCTCTGCATATCGTCTCAGGCGGGATGTGCGGTCGGGTGCAGGTTTTGTTCGACCGGGCATCAAGGCTTTAGTCGGAACCTGACATCGGGAGAGATCGTTTCCCAACTGTGGTTTGCCGAGCATTTCCTGCGTAAACACCTGCAATCGAGCGAGCGGGTTATTTCCAATGTGGTGATGATGGGAATGGGTGAGCCCTTGCAGAATTACTCTGCACTGGTGCCCGCACTGAAGGTGATGCTGGACGACCATGCCTACGGCTTGTCCCGCAGGCGTGTCACGGTTTCCACTTCGGGCGTGGTTCCCATGATGGACCGATTGGGCCAAGACTGCCCAGTTGCGTTGGCGGTATCGCTGCACGCACCAAGCGATGCGTTGAGAAGCGACCTCGTGCCCTTGAACCGCAAGTATCCGATCGCCGAGCTGATGGACGCTTGCAAACGTTACCTCGCCCATGCACCTCGTGATTTCATCACGTTTGAATACTGCATGCTGGATGGTGTGAATGACTCACCTGAACAGGCTGCTGAACTCGTGAAACTTGTCCGTCCTGAATCTGGTGAGCGAGCCTGGTGCAAGTTCAACCTCATACCATTTAATCCGTTTCCCGCTTCGGGCCTTGTTCGGTCACCTCAATCCCGAGTTTTGGCGTTCTCCAATGTTTTGAGCGGCGCGGGACTGGTGACAACAATTCGAAAGACGCGCGGTGATGATATTGATGCTGCATGTGGACAACTTGCAGGGGACGTCAAAGACAGGACCGATGTGAACAAGCGGATTTCCCGACAGCGGACCGTTATGCTTACGCCTGTGAAAGAATTTTCTCCCCCAGCAAGCAAGGATATGGTCAATGACAAATAGTGTTCGGAGCGGCACAGTCGCGCTTGCATCTATGGTGTGGTCGATTTTGCTTCTAATAATGTTGGTGGGTTGCGCTTCAAGTTCAACTGGTCTGCCTGCGCGGTCGGATATGGTCACTGAGTCTGATCAGACAGATGTACGGCAGCGCGCTAGCAAGCGACTTGAGCTTGCAGTTGCTTACCTGCAAGAAGGTAAGCCTATTTTTGCGCTCGATAACATCAAACAGGCCTTGACGACCGATCCCACTTACATCGACGCCTATAACGTCAGGGGCCTGATCTACATGAAGCTGAACGACCCCGGACTCGCCGAAGAGAGTTTTCGGCGGGCCTTGAGCATCGATCCCCAAGACAGCGATGCGCTGAATAATTTCGGCTGGTTTTTGTGTCAGCAGTCACGGCACGTGGAGTCGATGCAATACTTCACAAAGGTTCTTGGCAACCCTCGCTACGTGGGTCGCGCCAAAACGCTGATGAATCAGGGCCTTTGTCAGCTCAAGGCGGGTCGCCCCGTCGATGCAGAACATAGTCTGTTGAGGTCTTTTGAGCTGGATGCGGGTAACCCGGTGACGGGTTACAACCTTGCGCTGCTGCTCTTCCAAAGAGGAGATTTTTCACGATCCCAGTTTTATTTACGTCGTCTGAACAACAGTGAATTGGCCAATGCAGAGTCGCTTTGGCTGGGTATCAAAGTGGAGCGTCGACTGGGTAACAGGGATGCCGTGGCGCAATTGGGCGCGCAGCTAAAAAAGCGTTACCCCCAATCGGTCGAATCGTCTGCTTGGGAGCGAGGTGCGTTCGATGAGTGATCCGATGACAGTTGACCAAGCGGGTACCGTCGGTGGAATCGAGCCGGTGGCTTCACTGACTGCGGGAGCGATGCTGCGCAAAGCGAGAATGGCCGCGGGCTTGCATGTTGCGGCGCTAGCCGTTTCGATGAAGGTACCGGTCAAGAAACTGGAAGCATTGGAAAGTGATCAACTCGATCTCTTGCCGGATGCCGTGTTTGTCCGTGCGTTGGCGTCGAGCGTGTGCCGCACGCTAAAGATTGATCCAATTCCTATTCTGGCGAAACTGCCCAAGAATAGCGCGGTGAATCTCAGTGTTGGCAATCGCGACATAAATGAACCATTTCAAAGTACCGGCACTATGTCCGGCTTTTCGCTTTCGGCCATTCTGGCCAGCCCAGTGGTTTTGGTCGTTCTGGGCTTGTTAATGGCCGCAATCGTGCTGTTTTTTCTTCCAGATATCCAGAAGACGTTGGACACAATTGGGGCTCAGACCCAGGCAAGCCCTGCTTTGATGCCTCCCATTGGCGACTCTCCCGGTTTGGCAGGTACCGCCGTGTCAATGCAGCCAAGCAGTCCTGCCAGTGCAATAACGCAGGAGAGTGTGACAACTCTCACAACCACCGTGCCCCAGGCGGCATCCATTCCATTGGCGGCACCGGGGGAGGTCAACCCTGCCGAGTTTGTTGTGTTCAAGGCCCATGGATCGGCTTGGGTTCAGGTTGTTGACGCAAAAGGGACTGTTCAACTCAGCAAGACCCTGGCAAATGGAGAAACCATGGGTGCCGGTGGATCGCTGCCATTGACGGTCGTCATCGGGCGCGCGGATGTCACTGATGTTGAAGTCCGTGGCAAAGCCTTTAGCTTAGCCAGTAGTGTGAAAGACAACGTTGCACGATTTGAGGTGAAATAGTGGATTCGAAGTTACCCATTGCCTTGGCGGCCCCCCTAAAGCGGAATTCATTGCAAGCTTGTGTCGTGTGGGGAGGGCGAACAGTCACCGTTGGCGGCACCGCGCCAGTTCGCATTCAGTCAATGACCAATACGGACACTGCCGATGCAGTGGGAACGGCGATACAAGTCAAGGAACTGGCAATTGCGGGTTCGGAGATGGTTCGAATAACGGTGAATACACCGGAGGCCGCACAAGCCGTACCCTACATTCGCGAGCAACTCGATCGTATGGGAATTGACGTGCCGTTGATCGGCGATTTCCATTTCAACGGACATCGATTGCTCACGGATCATCCGGATTGCGCAAAAGCGCTGTCCAAATACCGAATCAATCCAGGTAACGTCGGCAAGGGTGATAAACGGGATAAACAGTTTGCGCTGATGATTGAGGCGGCAATGCGATGGGACAAGCCCGTTCGGATTGGTGTCAACTGGGGCAGCTTGGATCAGGAGTTGCTTGCGACGCTGATGGACGAAAATAGCCAAAGAGCGGCTCCATGGGACGCCAAGCCGGTGATGTACGAGGCGCTGATCACCTCAGCCATCGGGTCGGCCCAGCGGGCGGAACAGATTGGCATGAAAGCCAGTCAAATTATCTTGTCATGCAAAGTCAGTGGTGTGCAGGACCTCATCGCGGTCTACCGTGAGTTGGGTCGGCGCTGCGCCTACCCACTGCATTTGGGTCTTACCGAAGCCGGCATGGGAACCAAGGGGACTGTGGCCTCATCTGTTGCACTAGCCGTGCTGCTACAAGAGGGAATAGGTGACACGATTCGTGTTTCCCTAACACCGGCTCCAGGCGAGTCTCGTAATCAGGAAGTTGTTGTTGCGTCGGAAATAATTCAGGCGCTTGGGTTGCGAACCTTTGTTCCGAGCGTCACAGCCTGCCCTGGTTGTGGTCGTACTACAAGCACGACTTTTCAGGAACTAACCCAACAAATTGACGACTTTCTCAGAGCCAAAATGCCTGAGTGGCGTGAATCCTATCCTGGGGTAGAAAACCTCAAGGTTGCGGTAATGGGGTGCATTGTCAATGGACCTGGCGAAAGCAAGCATGCGGATATTGGGATTAGTTTGCCTGGAACGGGGGAAGCACCGGCAGCGCCAGTGTTCATTGACGGCGAGAAACGGATGACCCTGCGAGGGGAATCCATCGCTGCCGATTTCCAGGCGGTTGTCGAGAATTACATACAGAAGCGCTTTGGCGCACCCGTCATTTCATCTTAATAGTAAGACTTCGAATGGTTGAGAAAACTGCTACACGTAGCACTGAGAAACTGGTTGCCGTGAAAGGCATGAATGACATCTTGCCGCCAGAGTCCGCTCGGTGGGAGTCTTTGGAAGACAAGGTGCGGGCGTTGATGCGGCGATATGCCTATGAGAACATCCGTACCCCTATTGTTGAGCAGACCGCTTTGTTTGTGCGCAGCCTCGGCGACGCTACCGATATTGTCGAAAAGGAAATGTATTCATTCGATGATCGCTTGAATGGCGAAGCATTGACTTTGCGACCAGAAAACACGGCTGGGGTGGTTCGTGCGGTTGTTGAGCACTCGATGCTGTACAACGGCGGGAAGCGACTCTATTACATGGGCCCCATGTTTCGCCACGAAAGGCCGCAGCGAGGTCGCTATCGGCAGTTTCATCAGATCGGTGCGGAGGCGTTGGGTTTTTCAGGTGCCGAAGTGGATGCCGAACTCATTTTGATGGCACATGCACTCTGGAAGGAGCTGGGGTTAACGGATATTGCGTTGCAGATCAACAGTTTGGGGCAACCTGCAGAGCGCGTGTTGCATCGGGCCGCATTGGTGGCGCATTTCGAACAGAATGCGAGCATCCTGGATGAAGATGCGAAGCGGAGATTGCACCTCAACCCCCTGCGTTTGCTGGATAGCAAAAATCCCCAGATGCAAAGCGTCATTGAGGCAGCCCCTAAGCTGCTGGACTTTTTGGGCGAGGAATCTCGCGCGCACTTGCTGTTAGTAACTTCCATCCTGGATGCGAATGGCGTGGAGTATTCGATCAATCCGCGGCTGGTGCGGGGCATGGATTACTACAACTTGACTGTCTTCGAGTTTGTGACCACCCGACTTGGTGCGCAGGGCACAATCTGCGCTGGTGGCCGGTACGATTACCTGACAGAACAGATTGGTGGAAAACCCGCACCAGCAGTGGGTTGGGCTATGGGGGTTGAGCGTGTGCTGGAGTTGATCAGTGAGCAGGCTGCGGAAACGGAAACTTCCCCGATCGACGCTTATGCCATCGTGCCCGATGCAGGCGGGTTGCCTGCGGTGATGGTCTGCCTGCAAACACTGCGAGCCTTGGGTGTAACGGTACAGATGCATGCTGGATCTGCCGCCGGTCTGGCAAGCATGAAGTCTCAATTTAAACGGGCAGACAGTTCAGGGGCGCGTTTTGCACTGGTGTTTGGCCCCGATGAGCTTGCTAAAGGGCTGGTTACCGTGAAGGCCTTGCGAGAAGGCGGCGGTCCTCAGGTCACGCAACTCCTCAGCAACCCGGCCCAATGGGCCAAAAGCCTACAATCCGGAGCTTAACTGAATATTTCCATGGCAAATCACCTAGACCTTGAAGAACAAGAGCAACTCGATCAGCTCAAACATTTTTGGAAGCAATATGGCAACTGGATCACATGGGGTTTGATTGCTGTGCTGAGTGTCTTTGCGGCTTGGAATGGTTACCAGTTTTGGCAACGTACCCAGTCTGCACAGGCTGCTGCGATGTACGATGAAGTTGAAAGAGTCGTACGCGGGGGGGATGTACAGAAGGGGGAGCGCGCGTTCTCTGATATGAAAGAGCGTTTTTCTGGTGCCGTTTACACACAGCAGGCCGGCCTGCTGGTATCCAAAATGGCCTACGAATCGGGCAAAGCGGATTCGGCCCAATCGATATTGACTTGGGTCGCTGAAAAGGGTGCGGACAAAGGGTACGCGTCGGCCGCGAGGCTGAGGTTGTCTGCCCTGTTGATGGAGGGCAAGTCGTACGACAAGGCTCTCCAGTTGCTATCAACGGGCATTGCAGAGGAATATGTCGCATTGGTCGCTGACCGGACCGGGGATATATACACACTGCAAGGAAATCCAGCCGAAGCAAAGAAGCAATACCAAAAGGCGTTTGCGGCTTTGGATGAGCGTTCCGATTACCGCCGTCTGGTTGAGGTCAAGCTGAATGCGTTGGGTGGCGTGATCTTGGCGGACGGGGCCCGGTGATGCGTTTTTCATCTTTTCTTGTACGTCTGTTTTGCCGGGTTTTGATTGTCGGCTCTACAGTCACCATTGCTGCATGCGCTGGTCCGGAAAAGGCTAAACCGGCCGACCTTGGGGCGAATACCGCTTTGATCGGCGTTCGCTCTGTTTGGTCCACGTCTATTGGTTTGGTCAATTTTCCGCTTGATATTCGGGTGATAGGCAATACTTTTGTGGTTGCCGGGTCCGACGGAAATATTGCTTCGATAGACGGCAGAACGGGCGGTGACCTCTGGCGTGCCGCTTTGAGTACGAAACTGTCTGCGGGGGTGGGAAGCGACGGTCGATACTCTTCAGTGGTCAGTCGTGAAAACCAGTTGATTACCCTCGATGGAGGCAGAGAAATCTGGCGCCAGAAACTCAATGCCGTCACGCTAACTGCGCCATTGGTCGCTGGGGCACGGGTTTTTGTCTTGTCTTCAGATCGGTCTGTTTCTGCGTATGACGCAGCTACCGGCCGTAAGCTATGGAATCAGCAACGAAGCAGTGACGCATTGGTACTTGGGCAATCAGGGGTTATTTTTGCTTTGGGTGATTCGTTGGTTGCGGGTTTGGGCGGTCGTTTGGTGGCAATGAATCCGCTTAACGGCAATGTGCGCTGGGACGTTGCGGTCGCTAGTAGCCGTGGAACCAATGAAGTTGAGAGGCTTGTTGATCTGGTCGCTGGCGTGAGTCGCGTCGGAGATCAGGTCTGTATGCGGGCGTTTCAATCGGCTGTTGGTTGCGTGGATGGTGTCAAGGGTAGCCTGGTCTGGAGCAAGCCTGCATCTGGAGCGACTGGATTGGGCGGCGACGATGTGGCCCTGTTTGGTTCAGAGAGTGACGGGAAGCTGATCGCGTGGAAACGTTTAGATGGTGAGCTTCTGTGGGTGTCGGAGCGTTTGCGCTTCAGGTCCCCGACTGCGCCGTTATTGGCCGGACGGTCGGTTGTGGTGGGAGACGAGTTCGGCACGGTTCATTTTCTATCCCGCGAGGATGGTGCACCGCTGAATCGCATGTCAACCGATGGATCCCCCGTGGTTGTTGCACCGATATTGGTGGGACAAACACTGGTGGTCGTGACACAGCGTGGCGGTATTTTTGGCTTCAGGCCTGAGTGAAAGTTTAGGCGAAAACCATGAAACCAGTTATTGCTTTGGTCGGACGTCCCAACGTCGGAAAATCCACGCTTTTCAATAGATTGACCAAGACCCGGGACGCAATTGTGGCCGACTTTGCCGGGCTGACTCGCGACCGTCACTATGGCACGGGAAAGCTCGGTACCCTTGAATTCATTGTGATTGACACCGGTGGCTTTGAGCCGGACGCAACGACCGGCATCTACAAAGAGATGGCCAAACAGACGCGTCAGGCGGTAGCCGAGGCGGATGTAGTTATGTTTGTGCTTGATGCCCGTGCCGGCCTTTCGGCGCAGGACTACGAAATTGGGAAGTATTTGCGCAAGCTCGGAAAACCCTGCCTTCTCGTTGCCAATAAGTCAGAGGGGATGGCTGAGGGGACCCAACTCGGCGAGTTTTTTGAACTGGGTCTTGGCGAGGTGATTGCAATTTCAGCGGCGCATGGTCAAGGTATCCGCCCACTGGTGGAGCTTGCCCTGGCGCCGTTGGCCCTTAAAGACAAGGATGAAGATGATGTAGAGGCTGATCCCGGCGTAATCAAGCTGGCGGTAGCTGGTCGTCCAAACGTTGGAAAGTCGACCCTTATCAATACCTGGTTGGGCGAGGAGCGCCTTGTGGCATTCGATATGCCCGGAACCACCCGTGATGCGATTTCCGTGCCCTTTGAACGCAATGGACAGCGTTTTGAATTGATCGACACTGCTGGCCTTAGACGCAAGGGGCAGGTGTTCGAGGCCATCGAAAAATTCTCGGTTGTAAAGACATTGCAGGCTATTGAGTCGGCCAGTGTGGTTCTTTTACTGATTGATGCCACTCAGGGCGTTACCGACCAGGATGCGCACATAGCAGGATACATTCTGGAGTCGGGGCGGGCGGTGGTGGTCGCGGTCAACAAATGGGACGCCATCGACGAATATCAGCGCGAACTCGTCAAGAGGTCTATTGAAACGCGGCTGGGCTTCCTGAAGTTCGCTGCTTTACATCTGATTTCGGCCCAAAAACGTCAGGGACTGGGTCCATTGTGGGACTCAATTGCGCAGGCACACAAAGCTGCAAACTGCAAAATGTCTACCCCTGTTTTGACTCGTTTGCTGCTGGAAGCCGTGCAGTTTCAAACGCCCAAGAAGTCGGGCATGTACCGACCAAAACTCCGCTACGCGCATCAAGGTGGCATGAATCCTCCGATCATCATCATTCACGGCAACTCGCTGGAGCATGTGACGGATTCGTACAAGCGCTTCCTGGAAGGGCGTTTTCGTAAGGAGTTTGATCTGGTTGGAACGCCGATGCGCATCCAGATGAAATCCGCTCAAAATCCCTACGCTGACAAGGATTAATCTCGGTCGTCTGTCTCCTGTTGTTTCCCTAGCTGAGACAAAGGTTTGTTGAGTCGACGGCAACCGCAGTTGCATCGTGTGGTATCGTTAACGCTTATTAATTTTTTGAACACGGAGAATATCGTGAGCAACAAAGGTCAGTTACTTCAAGACCCATTTCTCAACGCTTTGCGTCGAGAACATGTTCCAGTTTCCATTTATTTGGTCAACGGCATCAAGCTGCAAGGGCAGGTTGAGTCGTTTGACCAGTACGTGGTTTTGCTGCGAAATACGGTCACTCAAATGGTTTACAAACACGCCATTTCAACAATAGTTCCTGGTCGGGCTGTGAATTTCACGTCTCCCGGTTCAGACGAGCCAGAGGTTGCCTGAGCGGCCGGGCCGTAGTGGCCATTTCAGTTGAATCGCCAGTTTCTCTCTCCTTCATTTGACCACAGCGTATCAAACTACCGACGCGCCAACCATACTGGTTGGCGTTGACTTGGGCGATCGTAATTTCGACAGCGAGCTGGAGGAGTTGGGTTTGTTGGCAAAAACGGCAGGTATGGCACCGGTCGCCAGGGTTACCTGCAAGCGCAAAGCGCCGGATGCAGCGTTATTCATCGGGTCCGGTAAGGCGGATGAAATCAAGCTTCTGGCGGCCCAGCTGGGGGCCAAGGAAATCTTGTTCGACCAAAGCTTGAGTCCCAGCCAGCAACGCAACCTGGAGCGGCATCTTGAGCTTCCTGTGAACGACAGGACCTACCTGATTCTTGAAATATTTGCCCAGCGTGCCCGCAGCCATGAGGGTAAATTGCAGGTGGAGCTTGCCCGTCTGCAGTACTTGAGCACGCGACTGGTACGTCGTTGGTCCCATTTGGAGCGCCAGAGTGGCGGCATCGGCATGCGGGGCGGACCCGGTGAAGCCCAGATTGAGCTTGATCGGCGAATGATCGCAGAAACAATCAAAAAGACCAAAGAGCGATTGAGCAAAGTCAAGCGCCAAAGACAGACTCAGAGGCGCCAGCGGGAGCGCAGGGATGCTTTTAATATTTCTCTCATCGGCTACACCAATGCGGGGAAGTCAACGCTTTTTAACGCACTGGTCAAAGCGCGCGCCTATGCGGCTGACCAGTTGTTTGCGACGTTGGACACAACCACGCGGCAGCTGTACCTTGGCGAGGCAGGGCGATCGGTTTCCCTGTCTGATACGGTTGGTTTTATTCGTGATCTGCCTCATGGACTGGTTGATGCATTTCAGGCGACCTTACAGGAAGCGGTCGATGCCGACCTGTTGTTGCATGTGATAGACGCCTCAAGTCCGAACGTCGTAGAACAAATTGCCCAGGTGCAACGAGTGCTCAAGGAAATCGCAGCGGATCAAATTCCCCAGTTACTTGTTTTCAACAAGATCGACGCCCTGGACCAGGAGCATCAACCCCTGCGAATGGAAGACGAATTCGAAATTGATGGCGTGCAAATGCCACGTATTTTTGTGAGTGCAAAAAATTCGTTGGGATTGCAGGCGTTGCGAAGCCGATTGGCCAGCATCGCGTTGAAATCTGCTGGAGGCGTTGCGGCGGTGGATCCCCCTGATACTGTGGGGCTGACCGATGATTGGGCACAATCGGATTTAGATAAACGAGAAACGAAGAAATGAAACGTCAGAATCGTGCGATTGACTTTGGTTCGACCACCCTGCCGCAATGGCTCCGGGGAATGTTCAGTTTGAACGATTCCCGCTGGGGCCGTGGTGAATCCAAACAGGGTGACAATGAAAAAGCGGATGGGCCACCGCCTGAGAGCGAACCCGCCAAACCGCCAGCCGATTCAGGTTCCCGCAACGGTCGAAATGGCTCACCCAACTCTGGTCCACCCGATCTGGATGAATTGTGGCGTGACGTCAATCGCAAGCTTGGCAGTTTGTTTGGCAAGGCACAGCCATCCAGGGGCAGTGGCGGTGGAACAGGCGGCGGATTTCAGCCTGACATGAAAAATGCAGGTATCGGCATTGGGTTGATTGCGGCGGTGCTGGTATTGATCTGGCTTGGCACTGGCTTTTTCATTGTGCAAGAGGGACAGCAAGCCGTTATCACGCAATTTGGCAAGTACAAGACCACCGTGAATGCCGGCTTTAATTGGCGTTTGCCGTATCCTATACAGCGCCATGAGTTGATTTTCGTTACCCAGATTCGCTCGGTTGATGTGGGCCGCGATACGGTCCTCAAAGCGACCGGTCTGCGCGAATCAGCGATGCTCACGGAAGACGAGAATATTCTGGATATTAAATTTGCAGTGCAGTATCGCCTGAGCGATGCGCGTGCGTTTTTGTTTGAAAGTAAAAATCCTGGCGATGCAGTCGTTCAGGCGGCCGAAACCGCCGTGCGCGAAGTCGTCGGGAAAATGAAGATGGATGCGGCTCTTTCAGAGGACCGTGACCAGATCGCTCCGCGGGTCAGAGCACTGATGCAATCGATTCTTGATCGCTACAAGGTTGGCGTTGAGGTCGTTGGCATTAACCTTCAGCAAGGAGGCGTGCGGCCACCGGAGCAGGTGCAGGCTTCGTTCGATGATGTTCTCAAAGCCGGACAGGAGAGAGAGCGTGCCAAAAACGAGGCGCAAGCCTACGCCAACGACGTGATACCGCGCGCTGTGGGTTCTGCTTCTCGCTTGAAAGAAGAGGCGGATGCTTATAAGGCGCGCGTTGTAGCGCAGGCGCAAGGTGATGCACAGCGTTTCAGGTCCGTATTTGTCGAGTATCAGAAAGCGCCACAAGTGACGAGAGACCGGATGTATCTGGATGCTATGCAGCAGATTTACGGCAATGTGACCAAGGTCCTCGTCGATTCCCGGCAAGGTTCAAACCTTCTCTATATGCCTCTGGACAAGCTCCTTCAAATGGGCGGTGATGCGGGAGCGGCAGTGGCGCCAGCAACAACGCCGGTTCAGGCTGCGCCTGTGAACACCGCCCCCAACAATGATGCACGCAGTCGTGAAGCGGCGCGTACGCGCGAACGTGAAACACGCTAGGAGCCACTGATGAATCGAATTGGATTATTTTTCTCGTCCCTGCTGGTGTTGATTGCTCTGGCAAGTTCAACATTGTTTGTAGTGGACCAGCGGCAGTTTGGTGTGGTTTACGCCTTGGGTCAAATCAAGGAGGTCATCACTGAGCCAGGCTTGAATTTCAAGCTGCCACCGCCGTTTCAGAATGTTTCGTATATTGACAAGCGCTTGTTGACACTCGACAGCACCGATGCAGAACCCATGCTGACTGCGGAAAAGCAGCGTGTGGTCATTGACTGGTATGTGCGCTGGCGCATATCGGAGCCAACGGAATACATCCGCAACGTAGGTCTGAACGAAGGTGCGGGTGCCAGTCAGTTGAACCGGGTCGTGCGCAATGCGTTCCAGCAGGAAATCAACAAATACACGGTCAAGGAACTCCTTTCATTGAAACGTGAAACCTTGATGTCCGAGGTGAAGGCGGAAGTGCTGGACAAGGTTCGAGGCGCCAAGCCTTGGGGTGTTGATGTGGTGGATGTGCGCATCACCCGCGTGGACTATGTGGAGGCCATTACCGAGTCGGTGTACCGCCGCATGGAGGCGGAGCGTAAGCGGGTTGCCAATGAATTGCGATCCACCGGTGCGGCTGAGGGTGAAAAAATTCGTGCGGACGCAGACCGGCAACGGGAGGTGACCATTGCGAATGCCTACCGTGATGCCCAGAAAATCAAGGGTGAAGGGGATGCCGAGGCTGCCCGCACCTATGCTGAAGCGTTCGGCCGTGACCCTCAGTTCGCCCAGTTCTACCGTAGTCTGGATGCCTACAAGGCTACATTCAACAGCAAAAGTGATGTGATGGTCCTTGATCCATCGTCTTCCGAATTTTTCAAGGTTTTTCGGGGCGGTGTCGCAGCAACCCCCGCGGCAAAGAAGTAAGCGTTGGACTTCGATTCGGTGTGGCTGGCGCTGGCCTTGGTGCTGGTGATTGAAGGATTGTTCCCATTTGCGTCTCCTTCTGGGTGGCGCAAGATGTTTGCCCAGCTGCTGCAACTTACAGATGGGCAGATCCGGTTCTTTGCCATGGTCAGCATATTGATCGGTTTGCTGCTGATTTGGTTACTTGTGCCCTGAAAAGAAGGGTGCAAGCCGGTAAAATCACGTTTTTAATAGCTTGCCCTTTTCACATGTCAGCTTGGGTCCTTCCGGATTACATTGCCGATGTGCTGCCCTCCGAGGCGCGCCACATCGAAGAAATACGTAGAGACCTGCTGGACATGGCTCGCTGCTATGGCTATGAGTTGGTCATGCCGCCACTGCTCGAGCACCTGGAGTCTCTTCTGTCGGGCACCGGCGAAGCGCTGGATCTGCAAACCTTCAAACTGGTCGATCAGCTTTCTGGTCGCATGATGGGTTTGCGAGCCGACAGTACCCCCCAGGTCGCCCGCATTGATGCGCATCTGCTCAACCGCGAAGGCGTCACGCGCCTCTGCTATTGCGGTCCCGTGCTGCATACGCGGCCCAGTGGCCCCCATGCGACGCGCGAACCGCTGCAATTTGGCGCCGAGCTCTATGGACACACCGGCCTTGAAGCCGATCTGGAGATTCTGACGCTGGCGCTCGACTCTCTGAAAGTTGCACAAGTAGGCTCTATCAATGTGGACATGGCCGATGCGAGGATTGTTCATGCCTTGTTGAAAGATTTGTCGCTGGACGCGTCGCAACTGGCGCTGATTCACGCTGCGCTGGCTGCCAAGGACGCCAGCGAACTCAAATGGTTGACCCGCGATGCGCCGGCCGCAATAGCCCAGGCCTTGCAGGATTTAGTGCGACTGTATGGAGATGTCGACGTGCTCCAGGAAGCCCGCCGGGTATTGCCCGCATTGCCAGCTATCGATGACGCTTTGACGCACCTGAAGTGGCTGGCGGGCCATCTTGATGGTGCAGGCGTCTCCTTCGATTTGGCAGATTTGCGCGGTTACGCCTACTACAGCGGCGCCATGTTTTCCATGTATGCGCCAGGGGCCAGCAATGCTTTGGCGCGCGGCGGACGTTACGATGAAGTGGGGCTGGTATTTGGGCGCAAGCGCCCAGCTGTCGGTTTTAGCCTGGATATCAAGTCTTTGACCGCCGTTTCCGGCAATCGTCCTCTGCGGGCTGCAATTCGTGCGCCTTGGGGTGAGGGCGCCGACTTGCGTGGCGTGATCGCATCTTTGCGCCGTCAAGGCGAAACCGTGGTGTGTGTGCTGCCGGGCCATGAGAGTCAAGTTGATGAGTTCCATTGCGACCGCGAGCTGCTTCAGGCGGCGGGGCAGTGGGTTGTTACAGCTATCTGAGAAATTTCCAAATGAATGCAACCAAAGGTCGTAACGTTGTCGTCGTGGGCACCCAGTGGGGTGACGAGGGCAAGGGCAAGCTGGTCGATTGGCTCACCGAAAGCTCCCAAGGGGTGGTGCGCTTTCAAGGCGGGCACAATGCCGGCCACACGCTGGTCATTAACGGTGTCAAAACTGCGCTGCATTTGATCCCGAGCGGCATCATGCGCCCGGGTGTCAAGTGCTATATCGGCAATGGAGTGGTGCTGTCGGCTGCCAAGTTGTTTGAAGAGATTGAAGGCCTGGAAAAGGTTGGCGTGGAAGTACGCTCGCGTTTGCGCATCAGCGAAGCCTGTCCGCTGATCCTGCCCTTTCACGCTGCCTTGGATCAAGCGCGCGAAGCGGCCCGGGAAAAAGGTGGTGATGCAAAAATCGGAACAACGGGTCGCGGAATCGGCCCCGCTTACGAAGACAAAATTGCACGCCGCGCCCTGCGGGTGCAGGACTTGAAGCATCCGGAACGCTTCGCTACCAAGCTGCAGATATTGCTCGATCTGCACAATCACGTGCTCACCACATATCTGGGTTCGGCCGACTTCGATTTTGGTGAAGCGCTTGCGCCTTTTATGTCCAATGGCAGTGTGCAGTTTGACGCGGTGTTCACCCAAGCCATGCAGCATGCAGAACTGCTCAAGCCCATGATTGCAGATGTGTCGCGTGAACTGAATGAGGCCCATGACAAAGGTGCCAACCTGCTGTTTGAGGGTGCGCAGGGCACCTTGCTCGATGTGGATCACGGAACCTACCCGTATGTCACCTCCAGCAATTGTGTGGCAGGCAATGCAGCCGCTGGATCGGGCGTGGGCCCCGGCATGCTGCACTACATTTTGGGTATTACCAAAGCCTACTGCACGCGCGTGGGCGGCGGACCGTTCCCTACCGAACTGGATTGGGCAACGCCGGGCACGCCTGGTTACCACATGAGCACCGTGGGCGCCGAGAGGGGTACGACCACGGGTCGCTCGCGACGCTGTGGCTGGTTTGACGCCGCCTTGCTCAAGCGCTCCGCCCAGGTCAACGGTCTTTCGGGCCTGTGCATCACCAAGCTGGACGTGCTGGACGGACTCAAGGAGCTGTTGCTGTGCACGGGCTACGAAATGGACGGTGAAATTCTCGACATTCTGCCCATGGGCGCGGACGACATCGAGCGTTGCAAGCCCATCTATGAAGTGATGGATGGCTGGAGCGATAGCACCGTGGGCGTCACCCAGTATGACCGTCTGCCTGTGGCCGCCCGGTTGTATTTGCAACGCATCGAGCAGGTTACCGGTGTACCCATCCACATGGTGTCCACCAGTCCGGATCGGGATCACACCATCATGATGCGCCACCCCTACCTGGCCGATTGAGGCTTCAGCGGATCTTTTAAAGAGAAATAGGGCTCTAGCCCGCGTGGATATTGCGCAAGCAGCTATGAAATCAGGAGCAAAAAGATGTTGACAGAAGACGGCAAGCACCTTTACGTGAGCTATGACGAGTACCACAACCTGATCGAAAAACTGGCGATCAAGATTCACCAGTCGGGATGGGAATTTGACACCATCCTGTGTCTAGCGCGGGGCGGCATGCGCCCTGGCGACATTTTGTCGCGGGTGTTTGACAAGCCGTTGGCAATCATGTCAACCAGTTCGTATCGATCGGACGCCGGTACTGTGCAGGGCAACTTGGACATTGCCCGCTTCATCACCACCCCCAAGGGCGAGATTGCCGGTAAGGTTCTGTTGGTGGATGACCTCGCTGATTCCGGGCACACCCTGAACGCCGTTATCAACATGCTCAAGAACAACTACGCACCCATCACGGAGTTGCGCAGCGCGGTCATCTGGACCAAGGCACTCTCCACGTTCACACCTGATTACGCCGTGGAGTTTTTGCCTACCAACCCCTGGATTCACCAGCCATTTGAAAGCTACGACTCCACGCGGCCCGAGCAGCTCATCAAAAAATGGAGCGTCTGACGCGTCCGGTTTGCCATGGCGCACCTCACCACCGAACTGATTCACCACGTCTACGCTCCTCCCGAGGGATTTGAGGCGCCCCAGTCGGGCGTTTTCAAGGCTTCAACGGTGTTCTTCCCCTCCGTGGCGGCCATGCGCAGCCGGGAATGGAAAGACAAGTCGGCGTACACCTACGGCCTTCATGGAACGCCTACCACCTACACGCTGGAGGAGCGCCTGTGCACGCTTGAGGGGGGGCAACAATGCCTGCTGGTGCCCAGTGGCCTGGCAGCTCTCGCACTGGTGGCGCTGTCTGTGCTCAAGTCGGGGGATGAAGTCCTGATGCCCGACAACGCCTATGGCCCGAACAAAGCCCTGGCGGAAGGGGAACTCACCGATTGGGGCATCACCCACCAATATTATGACCCGATGGATCCGCAGGACCTCCAGGTCAAAATGTCCCGCCGCACCCGTTTGGTGTGGGTGGAAGTAGCTGGTTCCGTGACCCTGGAGTTTCCCGATCTGCCTGCATTGGTGCGCATCTGCAAAGCCGGCAACGTTCTGGTCGCACTGGATAACACCTGGGGTGCCGGGCTGGCCTTCAAGCCTTTTGACCTGCTGCCGGGAACTGATACGGGCTTGGGCGTAGATATTTCTGCCCACGCTCTGACCAAATACCCCAGTGGCGGGGGCGATGTGCTCATGGGCAGCGTCACCACACGCGATCCAGGTTTGCATTTGCGTCTCAAGCTGACGCATATGCGCTTGGGCTTGGGCGTTGGTGCGAATGATGCAGAGGCGGTGCTCAGGAGCTTGCCCAGCATGGCCTTGCGGTACCGGGCACACGATGAGACGGCGCGCGCGCTGGCCCTTTGGTGCCAGGCACAGCCAGAGTTCGTACAGGTGTTGCATCCTGCCCTGAACGGCTCACCGGGGCATGCGCACTGGAAGGCACTTTGCGTGAACGGACCCGGCGGTGCGGCCGGCCTTTTCAGCGTCATGCTGGATGCGCGCTTCAGTCAGGCGCAGACGGATACGTTTTGCGATGCGCTGAAATTATTCCGTTTGGGTTACAGCTGGGCGGGCCCCGTCAGTCTGGTGGTTCCCTATGAGCTGGCGACCATGCGCAGCAGTTGGCCCGACCATATTGCGAAGGGCAGGCTGGTGCGTTTTGCAGTGGGCCTTGAAGCGTTTGAGGATTTGCGGGCCGATTTGGCCCAGGCATTGAAAATCTTCCGCTGACCCCGTGTTTTCCTGAATAGGCACGACGGGCAGCGCGCGTTAGGCTGTTGGCATGAGCCAACCATTTCCCGCGCAAGAACCACCGCCCTATGTCCCGCCGCCTTCCGACGCGCCGCGCAAAGACATCCTGCGCTTGCGCCCCGTGCACCTGCTGAACTGGCTTGCCGCCGGCTGGCGCGATATGCGCGCCCAACCAGGTATCAGTGCGTTTTACGGATTTTCCTTCTGGTTTATGGCAATGGTCTTGGGTGCAGTTTTCCGGTCCAGGCCGGAATACACCATGTCCATTGCGTCGGGCTGCCTGCTGATCGGCCCGTTTCTCGCGATGGGGCTCTATGAAGTGAGCCGCCGACGTGAATTGGGCATCAAGCCCGAGCTTGGAGCATCCCTGACCTGCTGGGAGTCCCATTTGCGCAGCATGGGCATGCTGGTGCTGGTACTCATCGTGCTGGAACTGCTGTGGGGCAGGGCATCACTGATTGTTTTTGCGGTATTTTTCAATACAGGCATGCCGTCCACCTCCAGCGTGATGCAGGCGGTATTCAATCCCGAGAATTGGGAGTTCGTCGCGGCCTACGCAATCGTGGGTGGCGGGTTTGCGGCCCTGGTCTTTTCCCTTTCAGTGGTGTCCATTCCCATGATCCTGGATCGGGATACGGATGCCATTTCAGCCGCCATCACCAGTATTGAGGTGGTTTTTCACAACACCTTTGTGATGTTGATGTGGGGCGCCCTGATCGCGGCACTGGTGGTTGCAGCCTTGCTGCTGCCATGGGGGTCCGGTTTGCTGGTGGTAGGGCCTCTGCTGGGCCACGCAAGCTGGCACGCCTACCGCGGTGCGGTGCATTGGCATCCCGACAAGGCCGAGGAGCAGGCCTGAGGTGGTAAAGTGTCGGCAACTACTGAAAGCAAACCTTGGCAACACCCAATTACGGATACGAAAAACGTCAGAAAGAACTGGCGAAAAAACGCAAGAAAGAAGACAAGCTCAAAGAAAAGAATGAGCGCAAGACCCACGGTCCGGAAGACGGCGCTCCTGAAGATGGCCAAAA
>Ga0105047_10004430_pt1 | contig 24403 bp, 18 predicted proteins | sample MAT04_FD_78384 | JGI IMG/M metagenome (GOLD analysis project Ga0105047, IMG submission 78384) | Freshwater microbial communities from Lake Fryxell liftoff mats and glacier meltwater in Antarctica - MAT-04 (megahit assembly) | ecosystem: Environmental > Aquatic > Freshwater > Ice > Liftoff...
GCCGCCGGGTCAGCGGCCGCCGGGTCAGCGGCCGCCGGGCGCTCTGGCATGCGGAGCATCGCAACGACGCCCGCAACCGCGAACAGCCCGCACACCCCGAGCGCGGTCGCGGCGCCGCCGGCCGCGAGGCACGCGGTCGCGACGAGCGGGCCGACGAGCACGCAACCACTGTCGATGTACCCGGTGAGGAGGTTCGCCGACGTGAGCTCACGCGCCGTGCGAACGATGCCGGGGGCGATCACTGCCTGACCGGGTCTGGCGAACGCGACCCCACCGATCGCCACGGCCGCCGGTACGGCGATGACCGCCAACGGCGCCTCGATCACCGCCATCACCGCTGCGACAGCGAGCATCAGCGCCTGGGTCGCGAACACCGCACCGAGCACTCGCTCCGGATCGTCGCGGGCGAATGCCCGGCCGGCGAACGGTGCAGCGATCACGAGCGGTATCAGCAGCGCGAGCGCCATCCAGCCGGCGGCTGTGCTCCCACTCCGATCCTGGGCATACACGAGTACGGCGAGCCACACCGACCACTCCGAGACCGCAGCACCTGCGTATGCCACCATCAGACGGCGCAATGGAGCGTTGGCGAGCGCGTCCCGCATCGGCCTGATGTCAGAGGTCCTTGCAGAGGCGCAACGCGTCGTAGATCGCGGCATGGATGTTGCGGCCGGCGACGGCGTCGCCGATGCGGAACAGACGGAAGCGGCCATCCGCATTGCGGATGACCGTCTGCGAGCGTCCATCGATCAGGGCCTCGTGGTCGACTTCGCCGCCGTTCGTCGAGCCGGGCACCAGAGCGTGGTACAGCTCGTCGTTGGCGAGTACCCCATGGTCGACCACGACAGCGTCGACGGTCCGAACGGCGCGGTGACTCGAGTGGTCACTGCCCAGCTCGACCCGGAGGCGACCGTCGACCTTGCTCACCGCACGAACCCGTTGGTTCAACGTGATCCGCGTGTCGGTCTCGTTGAACGCCCTGGCGTACGGCACGAGGTTCATCCCACCGACATCGATACCGAGCGTGCGCTCAGGGGTGACGATCTCGAGGCGCGCTCCTGATCGGGCGAGCAGCTCGGCCGTCGTCATCGCCGAGTGAGTGCCGTCGTCGTCGTACAGCAGCACGTCGCCCGACAGGCGTGCATCGCCACCCACCACATCCCACGCCTCGACGACCAGATCATCGCCCGCCTCGAGCGGCGGGTGTTGGGGTAGCCCGCCGGTCGCGACGATCACGACGTCGGGGGAGAGGGCATCCACTGCGGCCGCATCGGCGTATGTGTCGTATCGAATCGTCACGCCCAGCCGGTCGAGCTCGGCGACACGCCACTCGACGATGCCGAGGAGGTCCTTGCGGCGAGGGTTTCGTGCGGCGAGCCGCACCTGGCCGCCGGCCCACGGCATCGCCTCGAACACGCTGACCAGGTGGCCGCGTTCGGCACACACCCGCGCGGCTTCGAGCCCGCCCGGCCCTGCGCCGATCACCACCACGCGCAGCGACACCGCGCCTGGTTCGATCACGTGCGGCATCGTCTGTTCTCGGCCGGTGGCCGCGTTGTGGATGCACAGCGCCTCACCGGACTGGTAGATGCGGTCGAGGCAGTAGGTGGCGCCGACGCACGGCCTGATGGTGTGCTCGACCCCCAGCTCGATCTTGCGCACGATCCGCGGGTCGGCCAAATGGGCTCGGGTCATGCCCACCATGTCGACCTTGCCCTCGCGCACTGCGTGGCGAGCGGTGGCGACGTCGTCGATCTTGGCTGCGTGGAACACGGCGATGCCGGTCATCCCGAGCTCTGTGCGCACCATGCCGGCGAAGTCGAGATGTGGCGCAGACGGCATGCCGTGAATGGGGATCACCTCGGTCAGCACGGCGTCGTCGACGATGTTGCCGCGGATGACGTTGACGACGTCGATCAGCCGATCGGTGGCGAGGCGCCGCAGGATCGTCAACCCGCCTGGCGTGTCGATGCCGCCGTCGATCTGTTCGTCGACGGCCATCCGGATCGACACGACGAACTCGGGCCCCACTCGGCGGCGGATCGTCTGCAGGACGCGCAGCGGGAACCGCATCCGGTTCTCGAACGATCCGCCGTACGCGTCGGTGCGGTGATTGGTGGCTGGCGACCAGAACTGGTCGAGCAGGTGGCCGTACGCCTCGATCTCGACACCGTCCATCCCGCCGGCCTGCATCCGCTCCGCTGCATCGGCGTACTGATCGACGATGCGGTCGATGTCCCATTCCTCGGCCGCCTTCGGGTGCGAACGATGAGCCGGCTCACGCAACGGCGATGGCGCCAGCACCGGCAGCCAGTCGTCCTGGCCCCATCCGGTGCGTCGACCGAGGTGGCTGATCTGGATCATCGCCGCAGCACCGTGCTCGTGGATCTCGTCGGTCATCCGCCGAAGCCAGGGGACGATCTCGTCGGAGTACGCGTGCAGGTTGCCGAACGCTGGCGGACTGTCGGGTGACACCACCGCCGTGCCCGCCGTCATCGTGAGCGCGACACCACCCTTGGCCTTTTCGACGTGGTAGGCCCTGTACCGATCCTTCGGCATCCCTTCCTCGGAATACGCCGGCTCGTGCGAGGTCGACATCACCCGGTTCCGCAGGGTGAGGTGCTTCAGCTGGAACGGTTGCAGCAGCGGGTCGTCGCTCATGGTGGATGCATTCAGTACCACTGGTCGGGCATCGACGCCTTGCGGCGCTCGATGAACTCGCGCAATGCCTCGTCGACGGCATCGTCGATGGGCGGCGCCTCGTACGCGCCGAGCACGTCCTGGTACATCTTTGCAGCTCTGGACTCGGTGTCGTGCGAGCCGGCGTCGCGCCACTGCTCGAAGCTCGAGTTGTCACTGAGCGACGGGTCGTAGAACGCCGTCTCGTAGTGGCGCAGCGTGTGCTGTGACCCGAAGAAGTGCTTGCCCGGGCCCACCTCGGCGAACCCGTCGAGGGCGAACTGGTCGTCGCTCAGATCGATGCCCTTCAGGTAGGTGTGTGCCGCGCCGCACAGGTCGAGGTCCATCATGAACTTCTCGTAGCCCATCGCGAGCCCACCCTCGAGCCATCCCGCCGAGTGGAGGATGAAGTTCGCACCGCAGAGCAGCGCGGCCATCATCGACACCGCGCTCTCCTGCATCGCCTGACCGTCGGGCACCTTCGACGACGTGAACGCCCCCGAACACCGCAGCGGCAGGCCCACCCGACGGGCCAGCTGGCCGACGATCAGCGAGCCGAGCGCCGGTTCGGGAGTACCGAAGGTGGGGCTACCGCTGCGCAGCGCCATCGACGACAGGAAGTTGCCGTAGATGGCGGGCGAACCCGGTCGCACCAATTGCCCGAGCGCCACACCCACGAGCGTCTCGACATGGGCCTGGGCCACTGCACCGGCCGTGGTGACCGGCCCCATGGCACCGCCCAGGATGAACGGCACCACCACGGGGGCCTGGTTCGCCCGGGCGTAGGTCTTCAGGGCTCCGGTCATGGTGGCATCCCACACGAGCGGGGAGTTGACGTTCACGTTGCCGAGGATCACGCAGTGCCGGTCGACCACGTCGGGGCCGAACGCGATGCGGGCCATCTCGATGGAGTCGGCCGCCCGTTCGGGTGCAGTGACCGACCCCATGAATGCCTTGTCGCTGAAGCGCAGGTGGCTGTACACCATGTCGAGGTGCCGCTTGTTCACCGGCACATCCGTGGGCTCGCACACGGTGCCGCCGGAGTGGTGCAACCACGGGGTGGCGTAGGTGAGCTTCACGAAGTTCCGGAAGTCCTCGAGAGTCGCGTATCGACGGCCGCCGGCGAGGTCGCGCACGAAGGGTGATCCGTACGTGGGCGCGAGCACCACGTGGTCACCGCCGACCTGCACCGACCGGGCCGGGTTGCGTGCGAGTTGTGTGAACTCCCGGGGCGCCGTGGCACACAGTGCCCGCACGTGGCCGGGGTCGAAGTGCACCGTGATGCCGTCGACGGAGGCGCCCGCGTCGCGGAACAGTTGCAACGCTTCGGCGTCGTCGCGGATCTCGATGCCCACCTCGCGGAGCAACTGTTCGCCTTTGGACTCGATCAGCGCCAGACCCTCGTCGCCGAGCAACTCGTACGTGGGGATCTCCCGACGGATGAACGCCGGCGCGCTGGGGCGGGAGCCTGCACCCGTCCGGGCGGCCACTCTCGCAGCGCGCCCGCCGGCCCGGCCTCGCACCCGAGCGGGTTCGACATCAGTCACGGCTCGACCTCCCGAACGGTGCCCCCTCGACCCCGATTGCAGAACGAACGTACCACCTATCGAAATGGCAGTCGATATGTAGCGTTCCTTGCACGGTCGTTCCATCAATTGTGTTTCGAGAGCGCGCGAGACCTTGACCTTACGGCCACCCCTGGGTATGGTGCGGCCGCTCAACGGATCCACCGCTGGCTGCACACTTCGGGGGAAGTAATGGACCACTCATCACTGGATCGGGCCCGCCAGAACGTCGGACGTCTCGAGAACGACCTGATCGACGGCTACGTATCGGGAGCGGTCTCGCGCCGTTCGTTCCTCGTCCGCGGCTCGGTCCTCGGCCTGAGCCTCACGGCCGTCGGCAGCATCCTGGCCGCTTGCGGTAGCGATGACGAGGAGACCGATTCCAGCTCCGACGGCGGGACGGCCACCACGGCAGCCGGCGGTGCCACCGAGACCACCGCTGCGGCGACCGGCGGCATCAAGAAGGGCGGCACCCTGAAGGTCGCCTCCCAGAAGCCTGGCAGCCCGCTCGATCCGGTGGCCATGGACAACCTGGGCAGTTACACGCCGGTGACGATCGCGTTCGAGTACCTCTGCGGCAAGGGTGACGGCGCCGCCCTCGCTCCGATGCTCGCCGAGTCGTGGACGCCGAACGACGACGGCAGCGTGTGGACGTTCAAGCTCCGCTCCGGCGTCACCTGGCACGACGGCACGCCGCTCACGTCGGCCGATGTCGTTGCCTCGCTCGACCGTCTCGCCCCCGGCAACCTCGTGGCCTACATCGTCGAGGGCGCCACCAAGGCCGTCGACGACCTCACCGTCGAGGTCACGCTCAACGCACCCGACGGCCAGTTCCCCTACCAGGTGTCGCTGTGGAACCCGCAGTCGGTCATCACTCCGGTCAGCTTCGTCGCTGGCTCCACCCTCGACGCCACGCCCAACGGCACCGGCCCGTTCAAGCTCGACAAGTACGACGTCGCCACCGGCTGCACCTTCGTGCGCAACGATGCGTGGTGGGGCGGTACGCCGAACCTCGATGCCGTCGAACTGGTCTTCTCCGACGACATCGACACCCAGATCACCGGCGTGCTCGGTGGCCAGGCCGATGCCATCGTGCTGTTCGCCGTGCTCGGCGGTGACGCCCTTCTCAACAGCGACGACGTGGTCGTCGAGTCGATCCAGGGTGCCTCGCACCGCCAGTTGTGGATGAACACCCGTGAGGGCAACTTCGCCGACGTCCGCGTCCGCCAGGCGGTGGCACTCGGCATCAACCGCCAGGAGTTGCTCGACGTGGTCCTGCAGGGCAGGGGCACGATCGGCAACGATCACCCGATCGCCTCGTCGTACGAGTTCTTCGACGCCAGCCAGCCCCAGCGCGAGCGCGATGTCGAGGCCGCCAAGGCGCTGCTGAAGGAAGCCGGCAAGGAGGGCCTCGCGGTCACCCTGCACGCTCCTCAGCTGATCGAGATCCCGCAACTGGCCGAGCTGATCCAGACCCAGCTCAAAGACATCGGGATGGACGTCACCCTCAACGTCGAGAGCACGACCACCTTCTACGACCGCTGGTGCAAGGTCTACGACTCCGAGGTCGAGCCCGCGGGATGTGACGGTGGCGAGGAGTTCGGCATCGTCGACTACGGCAACCGTGGTACGCCCGACGTCTACCTCGTGAAGGCGTACGCGACCGGTGAGTGGAACTCGGCGCACTACATCTCCGAGCCGTTCCGCGCCGCCGTCTCCAGCTACCAGGCCGCGCTCACCCTCGACGACCGCAAGGGCCCGATCAGCGAGATCCAGAAGATCGCCAACGAGGATGTCCCGTACGTCATCCCGTACTTCTACGACTCGCTGTTCGCCTACAAGAAGGGCGTCACGGGCATCGTCGCCAGTGGCCTCGGTCACTTCTATCTCGGGACAGCTGGCTTCACCGAATGAGTCCAGTGTTCCGCTGATCAACCCCGTATTCGGTCTGTGGCGCCACCTGCGGTGGCGCCACAGCCGTATCGGGCCGACATTCCGGTCGATCACGGCATGGGGCTGGGCTCCCCGCTGCCGACCACGAGGGGGTTTCCATGCGCAGGTTCATCCTGCAACGACTGGCGTCGATCGTCGTCACGCTGTGGCTGCTCGCCACGATCGTGTTCCTGCTCGTGAACGTGCTGCCAGGAGACGTCGGTCGTCAGATCCTCGGTCCGTTCGCGCCGCAGGTGGAAGTCGATGCGTTCAACACCCGTCTCGGCACCGACAAACCGTTGCTCGAACAGTACTTCCAGTCGATCAAGCGCATCTTCACGCTCGACTTCGGTGATTCGTACCAGAGCGGCACGAGCGTGCTCGACATCATCTTGCCGGCGCTCGGTCGATCCGGGAAGCTCGCGCTGCTGGCGTTCGTCATCACCATCCCCATCTCGATCGCCGCCGGCATCTACGCCGCACGCCGGCAGGACAAGTTCGCCGACCGTGTGGTGGTCAACGCCGGCCTCGCCTCCTCGTCGATCCCCGAGTTCGTCACGGCCGCGCTGCTGCTCTCGGTGTTCGCCGTGCACTGGAAGCTGGGCAAGGCGTTCGCCAATCCACCCGCGGGCACCAGCCTCTTCGGACAGCTCGAATACCTCCTGCTGCCCGCGCTCGCGATGGTGTTCGCCTATTTCGGCTACATCGCACGGATGACGCGCGCTGGAGTGATCTCGGCGCTGATGTCGGACTACACCCGAACAGCCACCATGAAGGGCCTGTCGAGCAATCAGGTGATGCGCCGTCACATCCTGCGCAATGCGCTCGCGCCGACCATCACGGTGATCTCGGTGCAGATCGGTTATCTGATCGGCGGGATCATCGGCGTCGAGAAGGTGTTCAACTACGCCGGCCTCGGCTCCACGATGTTGAGCGCCGTCGGCGCCAAGGACATCCCGGTGCTGCAGGGCGCGGTGCTGCTCGTCGGCATCGTCTACATGTTCTCGACATTGCTCGCCGACCTCTTGATCGCCTATTTGAACCCACGAGTCCGACTGGAGGTGACACGATGAGCTTCACGGACCAGCCATCGGGTACCGGCATGCCGCCCACCATTGCTACGGAGACCGTCATGGCGCCGGTCGCCCCTGACGCTTCGCCGAGCGAGCGCAAGCAGGCCCGCCGTGAGAACTGGCGACTCATCCGCAAGCGGCCGGCGTTCATCCTCGGGTGCGCGATCGTCTTCGTGTGGGTGGTGTGCGCGATCCTCGGGAACCGGATCACCCCACATCACCCGCTCGACTTCCGCGGCCCGATCAACGTGTCGCCGAGCTGGGACTACTTGTTCGGCACCGACAAGACCGGGCGCGACGTGCTCTCGCGGGTGATGGCCGGCGCTCGCGACGTCTTGAAGATCGCACCGCTTGCAGCGATCATCGGGGTGGTGTGCGGCGTGATCGTCGGCATGTTCATGGGTTACCTCGGTGGAGTACTCGACCTGGTCGCCAGCCGCATCGTCGAGTCGTTCCTGGCATTGCCCACCGTGCTCATCGGCCTGCTCGCGATCACCACGCTCGGTAACAGCAGCTGGGTGGTGATCGGCGTGATCGCCACGCTGTTCACTCCGATCGTGGCCCGCACCGTGCGATCGGCCGTGCTCGCCGAGCGCGATCTCGACTACGTCACTTCCGCCAAGCTGCGCGGCGAGGGGAAGCTGTTCATCATGTTCCGGGAGATCCTCCCGAACGTGACCGGCCCGATCATCGTCGAGCTCACCGTGCGTATCGGCTACGCGGTGTTCACCGTCGCGACGCTGTCGTTCCTCGGAGCCGGGCCGCCGCCACCGTCGCCCGACTGGGGTGCACAGGTGAGCGACAACTACAACTCGATCGTCGCCGGTTTCTGGTGGACGACGTTTTTCCCGGCGCTCGCAATCGCCAGCCTGGTGATCGCGGCCAACTTGATCGCCGACTCGGTGCAGTCGGTGGTGGAAGCCTCATGACCACCTCATCTTCGTCACCTTCCCCTCTCGCCGGCCAGACCGCGACCGCCGCTGCGCTCGAGGTCGATGACCTCCACGTCGTGTACACCGTGCGCGGCATCGATCGTGCGGTCTTGCGTGGCGTGTCGTTCAGCGTGGCTCCGGGCGAGGCCTTCGGGCTCGTCGGCGAGTCGGGCTGCGGCAAGAGCACCACGGCATATGCCGCGCTTCGCTACCTGCCGCGCAATGGCAAGATCGTCTCCGGCACCGTCACCGTGGCCGGACGCGATGTGACCTCGATGAGCACCTCGGAGCTCCAGTCGTTCCGAGCCAGCGAGGCGTCGATGGTGTACCAGGACCCGGCACAGGCGATGAATCCCACGCTGAAGGTGGGCAAGCAGGTGATCGAGAGCTTCACCCTGCTCGGCCAGTCGAGGCACGAGGCAGCGAAGTCGGCGATGGAGGCGTTGCGGAAGGTGCGCATCGCCGACCCCGCCCGGGTGATGGATCGCTACCCGTTCCAACTGTCGGGCGGCATGCAGCAGCGCGTCGTGATCGCGATGGCATTGGCGTGCAATCCGAAGTTGTTGGTGCTCGACGAGCCCACCACCGGCCTCGACGCCACCGTGGAGGCCGAGGTGCTCGATCTCGTGCGCGTGCTCCGCCAGGAGACCGACGCGGCGGTGTTGCTGATCGCCCACAACCTCGGGATCATCCGCTCGCTGTGCGACCGCGTCGGTGTGATGTATGCCGGCAAGATCGTCGAGGAGGGCCCGAGCGGCGAGGTGTTCGACGACCCGCAGCATCCCTATACCGTGGGGCTGCTCCGCTCGCTGCCACGCCGCGGCGTGCGCAAGACCGAGCAAGCGCTGTCCACCATCCCTGGCATCTTGCCGCTCATCGGCAGTGACCTGCCGACCTGCGTGTTCGTCGACCGCTGTCCGCTGGCCGACGAGATCTGCCGCACTGAGGTGCCGCCCATGGTGCCCGTCGGCGTCAACGGTGACCGTTACACGCGTTGTCACCACTCCGACCGCGTCGTCGAGGTGGACGAGATCAAGCCCGGTGTCGACATCACGGTGCTCGCGCCCTCCGACACCAAGCCCGATGTGCTCGAGCTGAGCCATGTGTCCAAGACCTTCAAGCAGCGCAACCTTGCGGTGCCGGCACTGGTCGATGTCGAGCTCGGCCTCGCCGAGGGCGAGACCCTCGGCATCGTCGGCGAATCGGGTTCGGGCAAGTCGACGCTCGCGAAGACGATGCTCGGCATCGAGTCGGCCGATGACGGTGGCGTCGTATCACTCGACGGTCGGGCCGTCGCGCCTGCAACGGGTGGCCGCTCGGCCGAGGACAAGCGCTCGATGCAGATGGTGTTCCAGAACCCCGACTCGGCCCTCAACCGCGCCTGGTCGGTGCGGCGCATCCTGATGCGCAGCGTCCAGAAGCTCACCGGCATCAAGGGCGAGGAGGCGAACAAGCGGGTCGAGACGCTCGCCACACATCTGCGGCTCACGCCGCGCCACCTCGATCTCAAGCCACGCCAGCTGTCCGGTGGCCTCAAGCAGCGGGTGGCGATCGCCCGTGCATTCGCCGGGGATCCGAAGATCGTCGTATGCGATGAACCCACCTCCGCACTCGACGTGTCGGTGCAGGCCGCGATCTTGAACCTGCTCGCCGACCTGCAGAGCGAGCAGCGAACCAGCTACGTGTTCATCACCCACGACATGGGCGTGGTGCGTTACCTGGCCGACCGCATCGCAGTGATGTACCTCGGGCGCATCCAGGAGATCGGGCCCACCGACGACGTGTTCCACGGGCCCAACCACCCCTACACCGAGGCGCTGCTGTCGGCGATCCCGAGCGTCGACGGCGAGGAGAAGGTGCGCATCCGCCTCGACGGCGAGATCCCGAGCCCGGCCAATCCGCCCTCGGGTTGCGTGTTCCACCCTCGGTGCCCGCGGGTGATGATCGGCATCTGTGACGTGACCGAACCGCCGTTGGCCGAGGTGTCACCGGGCCACGCGATGCGCTGTCATATCCCGGTGGAACAGCTCATCGAGCTGCAGCGCAAACCCGCCTGAGCCTTCGAGCTACTCCACGAAACGATCGATGCTGGTGTCACGGGTGGCAGTGAGCCATCGGTGGCACCCGGCATCGTGATACCAGCGTTCGGTCTGCACGCCGGCCACGTTGTTGAACATCCATACCTGGTCGAAGTCGCGCTCGACCGAGTCGGTGAGATCCGAGGGCGGGGACGGGATCTCGCCGCCGAAGCGGAACTCCTCCACCGGGCGCTGTCCGCAGTTGGGGCAGGTCACGATCAGCATCAGCGGGTTCCCGTCGATCCCTGGTCGGCCATCGAATGGTCGGCGGCGAAGCGGTCGAGTGCGAACGGCGCGATCAGCGCGGGGGTCGAGCCAGTAGCGATCAGTTCGGCCATCTGCTCGCCACCCGCGGGGATGGCCTTGAAGCCCCAGGTGCCCCAACCGGTGCTGATCACGAAGCCGTCGACGCCGGTGAACCCCATGATCGGCGAGAAGTCGGCCGACACATCGCAACGACCGGCCCATTGACGCAGGATGCGCAGGTTTCGTACGAACGGCAGCAGGTAGCTCATCTTGACAGCGTTCGATTGGAGGAATTGGAACGAGCTCTGCCGCGAGTAGCTCTGCTCGCGGTCGTACTCGTGGCCGATCAGCATCTGCCCGCGAGCGGTCTGACTGATATAGCAGAGCAGTTCGGTGTCGGAGATGATCGGCCCCAGGCCCTGCGCGTAGCCATTGGTGACGAACGCCTGCAGCGGATGGGTGCGGATCGGGAGGCGAACGTCGGCGTAGTTCGCGATCGTCGAGACATCGCCGCCCACGGCGCTCATCACCGTGCCCGCCGCAATGTCACCCTTGTCGGTGCGCACGCCCACCACCCGGTCGCCGTCGCGCAGCAGTCCCGTGACGCGCGTCTGCTGCAGGACGTGCACACCGCGTTGCATCGCACCCTGTGCGTAGGCCCACACGACGCGGTCGTGGCGGGCGGTCGAGGCCGGCACGTGGTACGACGCGCCGAGCACCGGGTAGCGGCCGCCACCCGACAGATCGATCTGCGGACAGAGCAGCTTGACCTCGACCGGATCGATGAGCACGGTCTCGACGTCGAGCGCAGCGTTGAGTTGCACGCGGGCCCGTTCGGAACGCATCGCCGACTCGGTGTGCGCCAGCCAGATCAGGCCCTTGGTGGCGTGCATGATCCAGCAACCGGTCTCGTCCTCGAGCTGGCCGTAGAGCACCTGGCTGTGCCGGTAGAACTTGATCGACTCGGGGATGCCGTAGTTCGAGCGGACGATCGTGGTGTTGCGACCGGTGTTGCCCGAGCCGATGTAGTCGGCCTCGATCACGGCGACATCGGTGATGCCGTGCCGGGCGGCGAGGTAGTAAGCGGTGGCCAGACCATGGCCGCCGCCGCCGATGATCACGACGTCGTAGCTCGTCTTCGGCTCGTGCCAGGTGAGCGAGAGCAGCGTCTCGACGAACTCGTTCATGCGGGCACGCCCAGGCGATCGACCACTTCGTGCACGAGTCCGTTCGAAGAGATGAGGAGCACACGGTCGTGCTCGAACCAGAGCTTGAGCGGGATACCGGCGATGAGGCCCTGAGCAAGTGCGGGTCGTCCGGTGGGCAACGGCCACTCGACGTGTCGCGCCACCACCTGTTCGAACTCCTGAAGGGTGAGGTCCCAGCCGATGAAGGTGCTCTCGGGTTCGACGATCGCATGCGGATCGGTGAGTTCGGCGTGGACTGCGCCGATCGCGAGCACTTCGTCGCTCGCGATGCGGAGCACCACGACGTCGCCCTCGTAGAAGGCATGGTCGAGGGCGTCGGGCGTGCTGACCACGCGCAGACCCCACAGTCGTTCAGGCGCGCGCACGAGCACCCTCCGGGTCGTAGAAGGGGGGTTGGGCGACGGTGGCGGTGCGACCGTCGATCGTGACGGTGTCGGCGAACGGTGTGTGCTTCTGCCAGCCGAGCATCACGGCCTTGCCAGCAGCCGGCGAGGTGAACGACGAGGCGACGTGGCCGACGATGGTGTCACCCACATAGATCGGTGCGCCTTCCACCGGGGCCGGACCGTCCATCGTGAAGCCGAACAGGCGACGACGGTCGGGCAGTTCCGCCACGCGGGCGAGCGAGGTACGCCCGACGAAGTCGGGCTTGTCCATCTTCACCGCCCAGTCCATGCCGATACGACGTGGCGTCGAGTCGAGCTCGGTGTCCATACCGACGATCACATGACCCTTCTCGAGCCGCAGGGCGAACAACGCCTGCAGGCCGTGGGGCGTGATGTTCATGTCGCGACCCGCGTGCATCAGCGCCCGCCAGAGCTGGACCGAATGGGCGATGGGGTGGTGCAACTCGAAGCTGGCTTCGCCGGTGAACGACAACCGCATCATGTGGCAGTCGACGCCGGCCACCGTGGTGTGACGGTGCTGCAGGAACTTCGGCGGTTCCTCGACACCCAGGCGGCGCAGCAGGTCGCCGGCGAGCGGGCCGGTGACGTTGATCGCACCCAGCGACACGGTGCGATCCATGATCCGCACGTCGAGCCCCCAGGTCTCCACCCAGTCACGCACCCACGCCTCGGCGAGTGCAGCACCACCCGAGGTGAAGGTGAGCACGAAGCGGTCGTCACTCTCGCGACACACCATGCCGTCGTCGATGAGGTGGCCGCGCTCGTTGAGCAGCAGCACGTAGCGGCTGCGGCCGGGACGGATGTCGGCGATGGTGGTGGGGTAGAGGCGCTCGAGCGCCTCTACCACGTCGGGACCCGACACGATCAGCTTGCCGAGCGTCGACACGTCGCCCAGCGACACACCCTCACGGACCGCCCAGTACTCACGCATGAAATCGCCGTAGTTCCAGGGTCGCCACCAGCCACCGAACCGGTCCATTCGCGCCCCGAGGGCGACATGTTCGCCGTGCAGCGCCGTGCGGCGGAACGGGTCGAGGTGCACGTCGGCGGCGGCCTCGGCGATGGTGAGTTGACGCGACGCCGGACGACCGGTGAACGGCGCGGTCGGCGCTCCGCTTCGATCGGTCACGAACGCCCTCAGGTGCGGCATGCACACACCGCCCTGGCAGGTGCCGGTGCCGCAGAGCGCGGCCCGCTTCACGAGCTCGATGTGCTGGAAACCCTTGTCCCACACGCCTTGCACGTCTTCGACAGTGATCTTCGAACAGGGGCAGATGAACCCGTCAGTGGGCACGGGCGGCAGCTCGTACCGCTCGGATGCAGGGCCGACGGTGCGAACGTGCGGGTCGTCGACCATCCGTGCGAGCAGGTCGCGAGGCGCTCTCGACGCGGCCGTCACGACCGCCGTGTCGCAGGGTTCGCTGCTGCCATCGCGGCGAACGACGGCGGCGACCCGACCCTCGACGCCATCGAACCGATCGAGGTCGACCAGATCGACGGTCGCCACGGTGCCGAGGTCGACACCGCGCGAGCGCAGCCGGTCGGCGGCACCGGCTGTGAGGATGCCGCGCAGCATGTTGCCGTCGCACACCGGGTGCAGTTCGGCCGCACCTGTGGCGATCACGACCTCGTGGGCGTGCACGTGGAGCATGTGCGCGGCTCGACGCACCACCACGAGCGGCCCGGGATAGACGCCGACGACATCGTCGCCGAGCAGACCGTCGAGCACCAGTACCTCGCGGCCGGCTGAACGGGCCTCGTCGGCCGCACGGGTGCCCGACGTGCCGGCGCCGATCACAGCCACGTCGACGTGGATCCGCCGAACCTGCACCTCGTGCTGGGCCGGGGAGGCAACCGGGTTCACCGGCGGGTCGAGTTGCAGCGGCGGGGCACCGACGGCCGGGTGCCGATGCACACGCAGGCCCGGACGGGCAGGCGTGAGACAGGTGCGGGTGAACGGCACACCGTCGACGTCGGCGGAGCAGTTGCCGCAGTCACCGGTGAGGCACAGGGTGCCCCCGTGCTGCGGATGCTGCCCGGCACGTACCACCGCCACGGCCACCGAATCACCGTCGACGTAGTCGACGGCCCGATCATCGAGGACGAAACGCATCACTGCGGACTCTAGCTCACGAGCGGTGATTCACCGCGCGGACGCGCGGTGAATCAGACGACCTCGTCGGCCGGTCGGCGCCACACGTCGACGCTCACCGGACCGCCGCCGAGCTGAGATCGCTCAGCAGGAGGCAAGCGTGATGCGTCCGTGGGGGTGGCCGCGGTCGGCAGTCGTCATCGGTCGATGGCCCGTGACGGCCACGCTGCGTCACGGTTGCGGATACGGGCTTCTGCGTATCGTTCCGGAACCGTCAACCGATGTGATCACATCGGAGCAGGTCAGACGAATCCTGCTGGGCCAGGAAGGACCGTGGGCTGATCCCCGCACCGCGGTCGACACGATCGACAACGTCGACGAACTGCTCCGGGTGCTCGATCAACAGGGTCGCACCGAACTCGCCGACGCCGCCGTCGCGCTGTTCACCGACGACGACGTGGTCGTCCGTTCGGGTGCCGTCGTGGTGCTCGGCATGGTGCGGCACCACGTCGATGTCAGCGCGGTCCGGGCCGACGTGGCACAGTGCGTCGACTGGCTCACCGTCGAGCCGGTCGGGTTCCGCCAGCTGTGGCGCCGGACGCTGCTCGACGAGGTGCTCTCGATCCTCGGTGAGGTCGGCAGCGCGAGCTGAGTCGGAGGGCCCTGGTGGGTCACCTGTCGCGGGCGCATCATGGACCGTGGCCCGGAGGTCGCCATGTCATCGCTGCGCCACGTATCGGTCATCGTATGGGGAGGGTCGTTCGCTCTCCTCGTGGCGAGCGACGGGTCGTGGGGGTGGATGCTCGCCCGCCTGATGGTGGTGGGGGTATCGATGGCCGCACTGCTCGCAGTCGAGCCGCGCCACATCGTCTGTCGGTGGTGCGACCTCGCTGCCGGCACGGTGGGCATCATCGTCGGCGCTGGCATCGGGGTACCACACCTCATTCGTCGCGGTGATGCAATCCGGTCGGTGTTCGGCTCGCTTGCGCTCGTCGCCGGCGCGGCGTTGTTCGTTCTCGCGGTGTCGGCGCTCGTGGGGCATCGACGGCGCTGGGCTGGTGCCGGTGCCTGGTTGACCGCGCTGGTGTGGTTGGCCGTCACCTCGTTCGTAGCCGTGCCAGCGCTGATGGCCACGAACATGCCGCCCATCCGTGGCGGAAATGCCACGCCCGCCTCATTCGGCATCATGTTCGAGGACGTCCGGTTCCCCACAGCCGACGGCTTCGTCGTCGCCGCATGGTACGTCCCGTCGTCGAACGGCGCCGGCGTCGTCCTGCGGCATGGGGCCGGGTCGACGCGCGACGACGTGCTCGAGCAGCTGCGCGTGCTGGCTGCACACGGCTACGGCGTGTTGGCGACCGACGCGCGCGGGCACGGTGCCAGCGATGGCCGGGCCATGGAATTCGGCTGGTACGGCGACGCAGACGTGTCCGCCGCAGTCGACTTCCTCACCGTCCGCAGCGACGTCGAGCCCGAACGAATCGGGATCGTCGGCATGTCGATGGGTGGCGAGGAGGCGATCGGCGCAGCAGCGGCCGATCCGCGGATACGAGCAGTCGTCGCCGAGGGTGCGAGCGGTCGCACCGCCGCCGACGACGCATGGTTGAGCGACGTCTACGGCCTTCGCGGTGCGATCCAGGAAGGGCTGGGCCGGGCTCGCACCGGGCTCACCCGACTGCTCACGTCGGCGCCCCTGCCCACGCCGCTCGCCGACGCCGTGGCCAGTTCGACACAGGCCTGGTTCCTGCTGATCGCGGCCGGCGACGTCGCCGACGAACGCCATGTCGCCGAGCGCCTACGGTCGATGTCGCCCCAGCACGTCGAAGTCTGGATCGTGCATGGCGCCGACCATACGGACGGTCTGTCGGTTGCAGCCGAGCCGTGGGAGTCGACCGTGATCGGCTTCCTCGACGATGCGTTGCGCAACGGCGCGACTTAGGCGGACTGGGTGTTCGACCGGCTCGATGCCCCCCGGTGTGATCTCCGAGGTGAATCACGCACGCATGCGAAGGCCCTGCGGGTCGAGCACGGGCTCGTGGCGCAGGGTGGCAGGGCGACGGCGACCGATGATCTCGATCTCGAAGCCCGACCCGGCGGTGGCGAGTGACGTGGGGACGTAGCCGAGTGCGAGCGACACGCCCGAGTAGTGGGCATAGCCGCCCGAGGTGATCCAGCCGACCACCTCACCGTCGTGCCACACCGGCTCGTCGCCGAGCACGTCGCTCGGCGTCTCGGGATCGACGTCGACCTCGAACATCACCAGTGTGCGCTGTGGGCCACCGGCGGCGATCTCTGCCTCGACGGCCTCGCGCCCGACGAAGTCGTGATCGAGTTTGAGCACGCGGTCCATGCCGGCCTCGAGCGGGGTGTAGATGGGTCGGTACTCGCGGTACCAGGTGCCGAAGTTCTTCTCGAGGCGCATCGTGATGAGGGCCCGGAAGCCGAACAGGCGCATGTCGAACTCCTTGCCTGCCTCCCAGATGAGGTCGAACAGGTAACGCTGGTACTCGGGCTGCATCCAGATCTCGTAGCCGAGATCACCCGTGTAGGTCATCCGGCTGAGCCACACCGGCGCCATGCCGATGTTCGCCTTGCGAAAGGCCATGAACGGGAAGTCCTTGGTGGCGAGCGAGGTGTCGGTCAGCTGCTGCAGCACGTCACGCGAGCGAGGGCCGGCCACGGTGAGGCCCACCATCGACAGCGCCAGCACCTCGAAGCGGATGGGTGAGCCGGTGGGCAGGTGGTCGAGGAACCAGCGCGGATGGTGCACCTCGGCGGCCTGCGAGCCGAAGAGGAAGAACTCGTCGTCGCCGATGCGGCTGACCGAGAACTCGCCGACGATCTTGCCCTGCGGGTTCAGCATCGCGGTGAGGTTGGTGCGTCCGACCTTGGGCAGCGAGTTGGTGAACAGGCCCTGCAGCCAAGCGGCAGCGCCGTCGCCGGTCACCTTGTACTTGGCGAAGTTCGACGCTTCGCTGAACCCGACGCGCTCACGCACGGCCCTCGACTCCTCGGCCACCACGTCGAACGCGTTCGAGCGGTGGAAGGTGACGTTCTCGATCGGCTCGAGGCCGGGCTTCTGGAACCAGAGCGGGTGCTCGAGGCCGAACCCTGCGCCCCACACTGCGTTGTGATCGGTGAGACGGTCGTAGATCGGCGTGGTGTGCAGCGGGCGGGCAGCGGTCAGTTCCTCGTTCGGGAACGTGATGCGGAACCGGCGCGAGTAGTTCTCGCGCACCTTGGCGTTGGTGTAGGCCAGGTTGGCGTAGTCGCCGTATCGGGCGACGTCCATCGCCCAGATGTCGGCGCCCGGGTCGCCGGTGGTCATCCACGTCGCGAGGCTGAGGCCCACGCCACCGCCCTGCGACAGGCCGGCCATGACCGCGTTGGCCATCCACATGCCGCGCATGCCCTTGATCGGTCCGACGAGGGGGTTGCCGTCGGGGCTGAACGTGAACGGACCGTTCACGAACTTCTGGATGCCGGCCTTGCCGACGAGCGGGAAGTGCTCGAACGCCTTCTCGAGCTCGGGGGCGATGCGGTCGAGGTCGTGGGGGAGGAGCTGGAACACGAAGTCCCAGGGGGTCTCCTTCGGCGCCCACGGACGGTTGTCCTGTTCGTAGGTGCCGAGCAGGATCGACTGGCCCTCCTGGCGGGCGTAGATCTCGCCGGCGAAGTCGATCATGTGTGGCAGCTCGCGCCCGTGCGTCGCGTTGTACTCGATGACCTCCGGCATCGGCTCGGTCATCAGGTAGTGGTGCTCCATCGCGAGCACGGGCAGCTCGAGGCCGCACATCCGACCGACCTCGCGGGCCCACAGACCACCGGCGTTCACGACGTGCTCGGTGTGGACGACACCCTTGGCGTCACCGGTGGCCGGGTCGTAGGTGTGTACGTCCCACGTGCCGTCCTCGCGCTGGCTCAGCCCGTTCACCCACGTGTTCTGGTACACCTCGGCGCCGCGGTTGCGAGCGCAGATCGAGTAGGCGTGCGTGACACCGTACGGGTCGACGCTGCCCTCGTCCTCGTCGTAGAGCGCGCCGACGAAGTACCGCTCCTCGAGCAGGGGGTTCAGCTCCTTGGCCTCCTTCATGGAGATGATCTCCATGTTCATGCCGAGGTAGCGCCCGCGTGCCTGGGCCATCCGTAGCCAGTCGAGGCGCTCGGGGGTGTCGGCCAGCTGGATGCCACCGGGGAGGTGGATGCCACAGCTCTGGCCCGACTCGGCCTCGATCTCCTTGTACAGATTCACGGTGTACTGCTGCAGCCGGGCGACGTTCGGGTCGCCGTTGAGGGTGTGCATCCCGCCTGCGGCGTGCCAGGTGGACCCGGCCGTGAGCTGCGCCTTCTCGAGCAGCACCACGTCGGTCCAGCCGGCCTTCGTGAGGTGGTACAGCACACTGGCGCCCACGACGCCACCGCCGATCACCACGACCTGTGCCGATGACTTCATTGCATTCCCCTCGATCTCGCTCGTCCGTTGTTGTGTTGTTTCGCTGATGATCGTGCGCTGCGTCAGGCGCAGATCAGAAGTCTGTCGCCACGCCGCCCTCGGCGACGCGCTGATCGACGAAGGCGCGCAGTTCGGCTTTCGCCTCGGGGTTCATCCCCGGCGCCTCGTACGCCGACAGGAACCGGTCGACGAGACCGTGCGATCGCTGGTCGGCGGTCGGCCGGCCGGCATCGTCCCAGGTCTCGTAGTTGCGCCAGTCCGACAGGAACGGACGGTAGAACGCGTCTCGGAAGCGGGCCTGGGTGTGGGCGGTACCGAAGAAGTGACCGCCGGGGCCCACCTCCTCGATCGTGTCGATCGGGATCGAATCGGCGTCGACCGACACCGGCTCGAGCATCTTGGCCACCATCTGCAGCAGGTCGGCGTCCATCAGCATCTTGTCCATGCTGGCGTGCAGACCACCCTCCATCCAGCCAGCGCCGTGCATCAGGAAGTTCACGCCTCCCATCACCGCGCCCCACAGCGAGAACACGCTCTCGTACGCAGCCTGTGCATCGAGTGCGTTCGCCGCGCAGACGTTGCTGCTTCGGTACGGCACGCCGTAGCGGCGGCACAGCTGGCCGCTGATCATCGCGGTGCGCACGTACTCGGGTGTGCCGAACGCCGGCGCACCCGACTGCATGTCGACGTTGCTGGTGAAGCCGCCGTACATCACCGGGGCACCGGGGTTGACGAGTTGGATGAAGGCGATGCCAGCGAGCGCCTCTGCGTTCTGCTGGGCCAGAGCACCGCCGAGGGTGATCGGTGCCATCGCCCCGGCGAGGGTGAACGGCGTGACGACCACGGGCTGGTTGTGGCGAGCGAACTCGATCATGCCCTGGGCCATCGGGACGTCGAGGCGGAGTGGTGAGTTGGTGTTCACCACGGTCATCACCGACGGTTCACGGTCGATCGTGGCCATGTCGACGCCACGGGCGATGCGCACCATCTCGAGGCAGTCGATGTTGCGCTGCCGGCCGAGGCTGTAGCAGTGCAGGCCCTTGTCGGTCATCGTCAAGATGTCGTACGACGCCTCGAGGTGGCGGATGGAAGAGTGGATGTCGACCGGCTCGACCGGGTAACCCGGCACGTAGTGGATGATGTCGAGCATCTGCGCGAGCTTCAGCAGATCGCGGAATCCCTCGCGGTCGCCGATGCGGCGCACCCCATGGCGATCGACGTAGTTCGGCGCGCTGGCCACGGTGCCGAACGCCATCCATCGGCCGCCGACGCGGATGTTGCGCGCTGGGTTCCAGCTGTGCAGGGTGAACTCCGACGGCGCCCTGGCGACCGAGGTCTCGATCAGTTCACGGGGGAACCGCACCCGCTGGTTCGACTCGTCGACCTGGGCTCCGGCCTCGCGCATGATGCTGCGCGACTCGGGGCAGAGGAACTCCATGCCGATCCGCTCGAGGATGGTGAGCGATGCCTCATGGATCGTCTCGATCTCGTCGGTCGACAGCACCTCGGTGTGGTTGAGGCGCATGTACGGCTGGCGGTAGGGCAACTGCTCGGGCAGACGGTTGCGCATGCCCTCGTTCCGCTCGCGGCCGCGGCGCCGTGTACCTGCTCCGCCGCCGGTTCCGGCATCGTCCTGCTGGGTGTCGGTCACGAGAGGCGACACTACACCTGGCGAGCGGATTCCTTGTACGGTCGTCCCCGAATTGGCATCGGCTAGTTTCGGCCGCCATGTCGACCATCGCCGAGGTCAGGGCCACGCCGATCAATGTGCCGATGGTGGCGCCCTACCGGTTCTCGTTCGGCACGCTCGCCAGTTTCACCACCACCATCGTCGAGGTCGTCGACAGTGACGGCGAGGTGGGGATCGGTGAGACACCGCACGGCGATCTGTCGGCTCTCGTCGTGGCGATGGGGGAGCGGTTGCGGGGGCTGCCGATCGATGCCCTGAACGAGGCCGAGGCTCGCTGCGTGGCCCGCACCGGTTTCAGTCTCTGGGACGATGCGGCCGGCGAACGTCGGGCCTTCGGCGGCATCGAGATCGCGCTGTGGGACCTCCGGGCGAAGCGGGCGGGTGTGCCGCTGGTCGATCTGCTCGGCGGGCGGGTCCGCGACACCGTGGGGTTCACCGAGTACTTCGCCTTCCGAGTGGGCCGCGAGGAGACCTCGGCACAGGTGATCGACACGTGCACCCGGCTGGCCGCCGACCACGACGTGCCGTGGTTCGAGGGCAAGCTCGGCGTCCTCGACGTGAACACCGAGATGCAACTCGTCGCCGACCTCGCCCGCGAGCTCGGCCCCGGCAAGGTGCTGCGCCTCGACGCCAACGGTGCGTACACCGTGCCCACGGCTCGCCAGGTGTGCCACCGGCTCACCGAGCTGGGTGTGGGCTGGCTGGAAGACCCGTGTCGCACCCTCGACGAGACCGCTCGGCTGCGCGCCGACGGCGTGATCACGTCGTTCTCCACCCATCAGGCCGACCTCGTTCGTGCGGCCCGCACGGGCGTGCCCGATGCGTTCTGCCTCGACGCCACCGAGATGGGCGGTCTCAGGCGCACCCAGGACTTCCTGCGTGCGTGCGCAGCGCTCGGCATCGACTTCTGGTGCTACAGCGGCGACGCCGGGGTGATGACCGCCGCCTACCTGCACCTCACCGCCGCCGAGCCATCCATGATTCGTCCGCACCAGTCGCTGTTCCGCTTCACCGCCGACGTGGTGATCGAGCAGGGTCACTACGCGCCGCGCAGCGGTGTGCTGCCCGTACCCGATGCGCCGGGTCTGGGGGTCACCCTCGACCGTGAGGCGCTCGCCCGCATGCACGAACGATTCCGCGCCGACGGCCAGATGGGCGCCGCCGGCGCCGATGCTGCGGCCTACCGCAGCGCCTTCCGCCAGCAGTAGTCGGAGCAGGCCGTCGCTCGCTACGGGGCCGTGGTGCGTCTCGTGTCCTGTGGTCTGGTCCAAGTGCCTACATGGGACCGAACGTTGAGCAGGGTGGGAGCACCAGCGCTGGGGGCTGCTCTGCCGGTGGAGACGAATGCATGGGACGTACGGGGTTGGATACGCTCAGGTGGCCTAAACCAATGCCTCGTGCTCGACGTTGAAGGTCGGTGTGGGTGGCTGTGTGCCGGGCATGCTGAATCGCGTCTGCGTGAATGCGAGTCGCACCGTCGTCCAGCAAGAGGTGGTGCAGGTACTTCTTCCGCCGACGCACAGCCTGGTCGATTCGGCCTACGTGCTCGGAGGTGCTTGCAGTGTTCGTACGGGGGCTTCGAGCGTTTTCCAGCAAGCGGAGTTGTCGCGTGTCGACGGTGGTGCGATCTGCGTGGCCACGATGGCCCCGCTCCACGGAATAGCCGGTGTGTCTTACGGCTCGTGCCGACTTCCACCCGACGTCGACGCAGAGCTTTCAGCAATCGTCGTGATGCTCGTCGACAACGAGTCCAATCACTGGACGCTCGATCTCAACTGATCGGGCTCTACGCGTGAGCGTGGCGACGTCCGGTTCCGAGGATGGGTGGAGCGGGTCGGTTCGGCCAGGCGCAGCGCTTTCCGCCAGCAGTAGTCCAGTAGTAGTCGGGGGATGCCGCCGCCTACCGGGAGGTGCGTCTCGCGTCGGCCTTCGACTGTTCGACGGGCACCTCACCGACGGGCGCCCACCACCAGGCGCAGGTGATCCGGTCGGGTTCCGGTGCCTCGATCATGATCTCCATCGTGAAGGGACCGAACGGTTGCAGTTGTACGAACCGCGACGACCCCGGCTCAGCGGCGACCATCTCGGTCACGAACGGCGACTCCGAATGAGCAACGTACAACCGATCGCGACCGTCGACACCGGCGACCAGCAGGGAGTGCTCCCGGTGCTGCACCCCCTCCTCGAACGAGGTCGCCTCGTAGTCGATCGCGACCCCACCGTTGGGCAGCAGCGACACTTCGATCCGCGACACGAACGATCCGCTCTCGGCGCCCTCACCCGTGCCGTGGAAGATGCCGGGGCTGCCGGCCATGATCTCTGCGAGCGACATCGCCCGATCGTAACCCGGAACGACTCCCGTCCCGAGCAGTGCGAACACACGAACACCGGTCGTCGAACGCCGAGATGATCAGGCAACCTTCGGGGGTGGTCGATCGTTCTGGGGTGGTGGCGGCCGATTTCGACGATCGATTCGAGGACCTGTTCCGGGTTGGCTACCGGGCTGCGTTCGCGATCGTCGGGGTTCGAGCAGATGCGGAGGACTGTGCGCAGGAGTCGCTGGTCCGCGCGTTCGATCGATGGCCGAAGGTCGAGCCGTATGCGAACGCCTGGGTCGCCAGAGTGTCGGCCAACCTCGCGATCGACAGGACCAAGCGACGACCTCGTCATTCGACCGCCGTGCCGCCTGCGTCCGCCGACGAGTTGGTCGATCAGCGAGAAGCGGTGGTGTCGGCGCTGCGACAGCTCCCCGCTCGTCAACGAGAGGCAGTGGTGTTGAGGTTCCTGGTCGATCTGTCCGAGGCTGACGTCGCTCGTGCGATGGGATGCAGCGTCGGAACGGTGAAGAGCGCCACATCGCGAGGGCTCGAACACCTACGCACCCGACTCGGACGGGAACAGGAGGCGACGTCGTGACGGACATCTTCGAATCGCTGCACGATCCCGCACCACCGGAAGCCGGACCGGAGCGGCTGGAGTGCGTGAAACGACGCTCCCGGGTTCGACGACAGCGCCGCATGATCGGCGCCTCCGCGGCAGTGGCTGTCGTGCTCGCAGTCACCGGTGTCGGAGTCGTCACCACGCTCCTCGGGTCGAGCGGTGGATCGAGCGATTGTGGCGGCGGGGTCTGGTTCGACGGTCGGGGCTACCTCCCGGAGCAGTTCAACGACCGGGTGTTCGACGCCGACGATCTCGGTGACGTCATCGGCAACGTGGAACGAACGCGTACCTGCCCAGAGCGCAACGGCGATGCGAGCGAACTACCGGTCGGGACCGAACTTCGTGCGGCTCCCGATATCGACCCGGCCCTCGGGTTCGCAGCTGTGGTCGAAGGCGAGGTCGAGTTCTTCCGCACCTTCCATCCGCCGAAGGACCTCGGTCCGGCTGATGTGCTGTCTCTACGCAACGTCGTAGAGATCGGGCTCAACTCCGACTTCGATGGTTCGACGCGATGGGCAACCATCACCGACCCAGCGGGAATCGCCGTCGTCGTCGAGAGCATCACATCGGCCCCGACCACGGAGATCCACAGAGCGGACTGGAATCGCATGCGGGCGTTCATCGAGTTCGTCCGCAGCGACGGGCTCGTCACCAGATCGACCTATCTCGTCGACACCCGAACTGTTGCCATCGGGCTCGACGGTGTCGCGCTGTCACCGGCAGCGGCCGACGTCATCGACGCCGCCCTGACCGATGCGCCGACGGCCATACCTCGCAGCGACCTCCGGCTGACTGGGCCGAGCGGGTCCACTCCCGTCTTCGACCGGACGGCGTGCCGATTCGATCGGCCCGACCTGCGAGCAGCGCCCGGCGATGTGCTGCAGATCGACGGTGAGCAAGCCGGGGGCGTCTCGATCTCGTTCGTGCTCGTGTCGGGTCCCAAGATCGAGGCCTACGGGATCGAGCGAGATGCCCTCGCAGCCGGCATCGCCCTACCCGCCGCTGCGGGCCCGGTCACGGTCGAGCTCGTGTCGATGAACGCAGGGACCAGCTACTGCGCCGTCGTCGACATCACGCGGTGACGCCGCGGCGTCGCTCGGACCCTCGC
>Ga0105047_10004432_pt1 | contig 24398 bp, 21 predicted proteins | sample MAT04_FD_78384 | JGI IMG/M metagenome (GOLD analysis project Ga0105047, IMG submission 78384) | Freshwater microbial communities from Lake Fryxell liftoff mats and glacier meltwater in Antarctica - MAT-04 (megahit assembly) | ecosystem: Environmental > Aquatic > Freshwater > Ice > Liftoff...
CAGCTTTTGCTGGCAAAAAGAACCAAAAAAATAGAATCTCCCCTTCTCTCCCCGGTTTTTGGGGAGAGAAGGGGGCAGGGGGATGAGAGGGGTGGGCGGATGATCTTATGTTACCGCTTATGCACCAGCCCCCCCTCTGAATCAGAAATTTTTCATGCCCATGATCATACGCTAAATGGCATCTCCAATAAACGATTGACCTTGCCACTATCGTCTGATATACTGGACTGATGTCCAGCATATCAGACGAACCCCAGGCCTCCACCGCGCGGCGCACGCTGCGCCTGGTGGAACTGCTGCTGGCCCACCCGGCCGGCCTGAGCCCTCAGGAACTACTGGCCCAGTTGGAAATCTCGCGCAGCACGCTCTTTTTGCTGCTGACCACCCTCAAACAGTTGGGCTATGCCGAGCAAAGCGAAAAACGTGGGCGCTACCGCGCCGGGCCGCGCCTCGCGGCCTGGCAGGGCGCACTGCCCGGTACCACTGCCGACCTGAGCCAGGCATTTTACCAGGAGGTCGAACGCAAACCCTGGAGCGAGACGCTGGCGCTGGCCGTTCCGGCTGCCGGCGGGCCGCTGCTGCTGGCCCAGGTGGAATCCAACCAGCGCGTGCGCTCCGCGTTTATAACTGGGCAGTGCTACCCCGGCCTGCAGGCCGCGGCGCAGGTGCTGGCCGGCCCACCGCCCGCCGCGGTGCAGTTGCATGGCTATTCCCTGACAGCCTCGGCTGAAACGCTGGAGCTGGCCCTGCCGGTGTGCCGCGATGGCCGCCGGCCTGACGCCGCCCTGCTGCTGAGCGTTCCCGCCTATCGCTGGCAGCCGCCGGCGCTGCTGGCGAGCTTTTTGGCAGAACTGCGCGTGATGGCGGCGCACCTGTCGTACCGCCTGGGCGCCGGTTTTTACCTGCCCTACCAATCCGGCGAGACGCCCAACCTGCAGCCCACCCGCCCGCTGCCAACGGCTGAACTGGACGATTTTCTGGCCGGGCCGTGGACGGCGCGGCTGGCCTGTGTGCGCCCGGACGGGCGGCCGCATGTGATTCCGGTGTGGCAGGAATGGGACGGGCAGGCCTTCACCGTCATTGCCTGGCAGGGTTCTCAGTGGGCCGGGCACCTGCGCCTGAACCCGAACGTTTCGCTGACGGTAGATGAGCCCTGGCCGCCGCTGCGCCGCGTGACCTGCCGCGGCACCGCCGCCGCGCTGACCGACCCGGCCGGGCTGCCGCTGCTGGCCGAACGCCTGGCCCGCCGCTACCTGGGACAGCCCGCCGCGGGCCTGGCCGGGCAGGTGGAAGGCGCCTTCCGCATCCTGCCCGAGGCGCTGCGCGGATTCCAGGGGCTCTCCTGATGGAAACCGACGCATGAAAATAACCATCGAAGCCCTTTCGCATACCTACCCCGGCCAACCGCCGCGCGCGGCTCTGGAAAACGTCAGCTTCTTGGTGCCCAGTGGGCAGTTTTGTGCCGTACTCGGCCCCAGCGGCTGCGGCAAGTCTACCCTGCTGCGCCTGGCAGCCGGCCTGCTGCGCCCCACGGCCGGGCGGGTACGCCTGGACGAAGCCGCGCCCGAACAGGCCGCCGCCGAACGGCGCATCGCCTGGCTGGCGCAGTCGCCGGCACTGCTTCCCTGGCTGACGGTGCGCGGCAACGTGATGCTGGGCCAGCGATTCGCGCGGACCGGCGCGCGCGGCGGTTTGCAGCCCGAAGAGGCCCTGGCGCGGGTGGGGCTCGCCGATGCCGGCTCAACCTACCCGTTCCAATTGAGCGGGGGCATGCAACAGCGCCTGGCCCTGGCGCGCCTGCTGTGCCAGGGGGCCGAGGTGTGGCTGATGGATGAACCCTTTGCCGCGCTGGATGCGCTGACCCGCGAGCGGCTGGCCGCCGAACTGCTGGGCCTGTGGCAGCCCCTGCAGCCCAGCGTGCTGTGGGTGACGCACCAGATTCACGAAACGCTGCGCCTGGCCGACCGCGCCGTGGTGTTGGGCACGCGACCCGGACAGGTGGTGCTAGACGTGCCCATCGACCTGCCGCGCCCGCGGCGCGAAAGCGCCCCACAGTTTCAGGTGCTGGTGGAAGAACTGCGCGGCGCGCTGGGCCTGATTCCCGCGCGGGGGGCGGCATGAACGGCAGTCACAACTCGCGCCGGGTGGCGCTGGCAATCGTCGCGGTGTTCTTTATCGGCTGGGAGGTGGCGGTCACGGCCACGCACACCCCGGTCTACCTGCTGCCCGCGCCCAGCCGGGTGCTGCAAACCCTGTGGGCCTATCCAGGAATGTATGCCGAAGCCTTCGTGATCACCCTGGGCGAGGCGCTGGCCGGGCTGGCGCTGGGGCTGCTGGCCGGCGGGCTAATCGCCGCGCTGCTCACCCTGCAGCCGGGCCTGGAAGGCGGCGTGATGACCCTGGCCATCCTGCTCAAATCGACCCCGATGGTGGCGCTCGCGCCGCTGCTCACCCTGTGGCTGGGCTTCGGCGTGCTGCCCAAAATCATCATCACCGCCCTGCTCACCTTCTTCCCGGCGTTGATCAACCTGTTGAGCGGCCTGCAGCGCCCAGACCCGGCCCTGCTGGACCTGTTCCGTTCGTGGCGGGTTTCGCGCTGGGAGATCTTTATCCATTTGCGCCTGCCCTGGGCGCTGCCCTACCTGTTCGCCGCGCTCAAGATCAGCGCACCGCTGGCTCTGATCGGCGCGGTGGTAGCAGAATGGACCGGCGCTTCCGGCGGGCTGGGGCGCACCATGTGGCTGGCCTACAGCAACCTCAACCTGCCCTTTCTGTTCGCGGCCATTTTTCTGCTCTCCGCCGCCGGTATGACGCTCTACTGGCTGGTGGCCTGGGCCGAGCAGAAGGCCATCTTCTGGCAGGGAGAACGCAATGTGGAATAGGCAGCGCCCGCCCCTCAATGGCTCATGGGCAGGCACAACAAACCCCCACCCCCAGCCCCTCCCAAAAATGAGATATTTGGCAGCGAAACGCCGACAAATATCTCAAACCTCTTCTTTTCTCCCCTCCCCCGCTGGCGGATACCGTTGGCAAATTGGTGAACACCCCTCCATCCCCCGGCCCCTTCCTCCCGTTGGAGGAAGGGGAGCAAGATTTAATGCTGTTTTGGGGCGACCAGTCGCCCCAAAACGGCATTAAATGGTTCTCCCCCGCCCTGGGGCGGAGGCCGGGGGGTGGGGCAAGGTAATTCGCCAACGGTATCCGCTGGCGGGGAGGGGTTCTTAGGCTCTTCTAGAGAAAGGTAACCCCAATGAAAAAATTTACCCTGCTTTTACTGGTTTTTGTACTGCTGAGCGGCTGCCAGGCGGCCACCGCGCCCCCTACCCCTGTCTCCACCAACCTGCCGGCGGTCGCGGCTACCGGTGCCCCGCTGAGCATGGTCTTTATGCCGGGGTATAAACCCCAGGCCAACCTGCCTTTTGTGGGGGTGTATGTCGCACTGGAAAAGGGTTTCTTCGCCGAGCAGAATCTGACCGTCACCCTCCAGCCTTCGCCAGGGCAGGGCCAGCACCTGCAACTCACCGCTGCCGGCAAGGTGCAGGTGACCACGCAGGATGCGGCCGTGATGCTGCAGCGCCGCGCCGAGCCCGGCCTGCCGCTGGTCTCAATCGCCCTGCTGGGCCAGCGCGGGCAGCAGGCCTTTGCCGCCCTGACCAAGAGCGCTATGAAAACCCCCAAAGACTGGGAAGGCAAGACGGTGGGCTATAAAGGCACGCCCCCGCCCGAACTGCTGGCGCTGATCAACGCCAGCGGAGCCGACAAAAGCAAAATCAGCCTGATCAACGTCGGCTTCGACCCGCGCCTGCTGGTGCAGGGCAAGGTGGACGTATACCCGGTCTTTAATTCCAACGAGCCCTGGCTGCTGCGCTCGTGGGGCGAAGAGATCGTGGTATGGGAACCGGGCGATTACGGCGTAAGCACGCTGGGCCTGGTGTATGTGACCAGCGATGAAACCCTGCAGAAAAACCCGGAAGTGCTGGCGCGCTTCCTGCGCGGCGCGCTCAAAGGCATCGCCTACGCCGCCGGCCACCCAGATGAAGCCATCCAGTTCGTGCTGAAGTATGCCGGTCCCGAAACCAATGCCGACAACATGCGCTTTATGCTCGACAAAGAGCTGAAAGACGCGGTAGGCGAAGCCACCCAGGCAAACGGCATTGGCTGGCAAACCGCCGGCCAGTGGCAAAAAATGGCCGACATGCTGCGCCAGAACGGCGCGCTGACCGGAACGGTGGATATTAACCAGGCGTTTACAACAAAAATTCTGGACATGGCAAAATAGATCGACGGTTCAACATTTCGGATGATTCAGGGCTGTTCAAATTGTTAATTTGAATAGCCCCTTGCATCGAACGATCCAATTAAACAGGCTGAAAAACAGGCCCAACGCTACGGGTATGTAGACGGGTTGAGCGAAATCGCCGCCGGCGGGATCTTCCTGGTGATCGCTCTCGATTATGCCATCCTGCGCTGGGCCGCCCCGGCGGATTCTGCGGGCTGTGGATGGTATCTCATTTGAAGAATTTAGAAAATGAAATGCCAAAATATATACATTTTATAGGTCTTATTGGGGACATTGATAGCTCCTGTCGAATAGGATGGTTAGGGTACGTTCGGACTCGCGCTATTTTAATATTTGTGTTTCGGCCGCGAATGCCCATCTCAGCTAATTAGCCGGCAAACCGCGGCCGTGATGCTGGTTGGGCATGGCTTGTTTTCGAGGAAGGCAAGCGGCTTCAGAAATGTGCAGTAGATTGATTAAAGGTGGCTTTGAAAATGTTTCGATCGTGAGTTCTTATAGGATGGTTGACGACCTGCATGAGCGCCCAAAAAAGGTGCTCGACGCTGAACTGAAAGAACTTCAGCATGATTCATTCAACTACTTTTTGCGTGAGACAAATCCAGTCAACGGGTTGGTGGTTGACAAGACCGAAGCAGGCTGGCCTGCCAGTATAGCCGCCACCGGGCTCGCTCTGGCGTCTTATCCGGTGGCGGTTGAGCGCGGATATATGCCGCGTACCGCGGCAGTTGAACGAACGCTGACCACACTTCGTTTTTTCTGGAACAGTCCGCAGGGTCCCGAACCCGATGCCACCGGCCATAGGGGCTTTTTTTACCATTTTCTTGATATGCAGACCGGCCGGCGCGCCTGGAGATGTGAACTATCCACGATAGACAGCGCTTTTCTTCTGGCAGGCGCGCTGACGGCAGGTATCTATTTTGATGCAGACACACCCGATGAACTTGAAATCCGCACCCTTGCCGACGCACTCTACCGCCGAGCGGATTGGCAATGGGCGCAAAATCGCGGTGCAACGGTTACACACGGTTGGAAGCCCAAACGGGGATTTCTCAAATATCGATGGCAAGGCTACGATGAAGCGCTTCTGCTGTATATTCTGGGGTTAGGCTCTCCTACTCATCCGCTGCCTGAAACCAGCTACACGGCTTGGGCATCTACATACCAGTGGGAGCAAAGTTTCGGATATGAATATCTTTACGCCGGGCCGTTATTCATCCACCAGCTCTCACACATTTGGATTGATTTTCGCGGCATTCAAGATGCATTCATGCGTGAAAAAGGGATCGATTATTTCGAGAACAGCCGTCGCGCGACCTATGTCCAGCAACGCTACGCTATCGAAAATCCACTCAAGTTCGTAGGCTATGGACAGTGCTGCTGGGGAATTACCGCCAGTGACGGACCTGGTCGTCAGAAACTTAAAGTTAACGGCATCGAGCGCCAATTTTTCAATTACCTGGGGCGAGGCGCGCCATACGGGCCTGATGATGGTACTCTCGCACCGGGGGCGGTGGTAGCTTCCTTGCCATTTGCGCCCGAGATCGTCCTGCCGGCGATAGACTATTATATTAATCAGGTTAATTTGACCCAAAAAAACCCATACGGCTTTAAAGCGACCTACAACCCAACCTACCCAGGTACATTCGGAATTTCCAATGGTTGGATATCGCCGTGGCATTACGGGCTTAATCAGGGGCCGGTTATTTTGATGATCGAGAACTATCAAACCGGCTTATTGTGGCGATTGATGCGAGACTGCCCTTACATTCTCAACGGCTTGCGGCGAGCAGGTTTTCGTGGGGGTTGGTTATGAACACCCAAGTTCTCACACGATCTATTTCGATTACTGTCTTCGCGATGAACGCGTCGTTACAGAGTCACCATCGCCATATGAACATCTCCTGCCGGATAGTCTTCGCGGCACCCCGACCATATTTGTGAGTTTAGTTAAGAATAAAATTAAAAGAGTACCCATTTGGGTACCATGCCACCAATTGACAGCCCATTTTGGGTGTGCTATGATACTCAACGTTAGAGTACGAGGCTGGTGTTCGGGTAGTATTCCCAATTCTACAAAATCTGGTTCGTCCGCTGAACACACTACCATTATGGCATGATCCGGACGCGCCCATCCTTTGGAAATATTTTTTTACTTTGACAAGGAGTTTTCTCATGGACAACGAAACCGTATTACTCAGCAACATGGATAGCGAAACCATCACGATTTTGCTCGATGACCGGTTTGCCACTGGAGGCTGAAAAGGAACGTGTCCTGAATGACCGCCGGCGGGGAGAGATCCCCGCCGGTGGTCATTTAAGCAACAATCCTCTGATGAATGCGGGCGGACAGGCGTAATCCCCGCTCAATCATCTGATGAATTCAATTGCTCCGGCGGCGCAGCTATGCCTGCGGGCGTTTGCCCAGCGCCGCCGCGTACACCGCGAACATCTGCTCGCCGTCCGCGCCGACCACCTGGTTGAGCAAGTCATCATCAAAGGCCGCGATGGCGCAGGCCCCGGCCCCCAGCGCTTCGGCTGCCAGGTATAAGTTCTGGCAGATATGTCCGGCGTCGAGGTGCAGATAGCGGTAGCCGCGCTCGCCGTAGCGCCAGTGCATGCGCTCCAGCACCGCCACCCACACAAAGGTAGCCGCGGCGCGCGCCACCATGGTTTGATCGTGGCAGGCGCGCACAGTCTGGGCGGCCACCTCCGCGCAAAGATCGACCTGCAGCAAGGCGTGTTCGATGGCGGCAAAGCGGTATAAGCCGGGCACCAGCCCCGTAACGCGGTTGACCAGCACAAACGTCTCAAAGGCATGCCGCGCGCCGGCAGAGGGCACATTGCGCAGCGTCACCGGGCGCTCGGTGATCTTCTGCACGCCCTGGCTGGCCCACAGCAGGAAAGACAATTCGCCCAGGCTGAGCGGCTGCGCACTGTAGCTGCGCAGTGAGCGGCGCTGTTCGATGGCGGCGCGCACATCCAGCGCGGGCACCTGCACTCCGGCAGGGGCCGGCAGATCCACCCGCGGCGTGGTGGGCGCGTAGGGCAGTTGCATTGGCGGCTGGGGCGCGCCCAGGCTCTGGGCCGATGGCTCCTGGTGCGCATAGCGCGTCAGACGCATGAATTCTTTACCGGTGGAATTGGGCATCACGAAGCTCCTTGGGGAATGGCGGCGCCTGATCGTTTGCGGCGCGCAATGAAACGTTTCTGCTTAAAATTTACCACGAATTCGGGGGCTTGACAGCAGTTTTTGCCCGGCCTATTATAAGATAGAAACGCGCTGCCGGCTGCCTTGAGCCAACACATACACTCTTTCCGAACAAGATCAAGACATGGCCAAACTGATCTCTCCCTACGAATATGGGCGCACCGCCATTCTGTCCGGCCGTTTGCAGGCGGCGGGCGTTGCCCCGGCGCTGCGCGCGCAGCTTTTGGAAGGCGGCGAGGCAATCCTCAAAAGCACCGCATCGAAAAAAAGCGGACGGGTTGCGCGCCGCCATGCAGCGCATGGACGAACTGCTGAACCGCGCCACGCGCCCCGCCGTGCGAGGCCTGCGCCTGCCGCTTCGCAGCGCTTCGATGCCACCTGCCCGCAGCGGGCGCCCGCTGCGGGTGACGAGGGCCACCCGACGGGGTGCTGTATCTGTGGATAAATCATATAAGGATCACCAAATGTCTGACGCGACTTCATCACCCACCCAGGTTACTTTTGAGCAGCTTTTCAAACGCAGCTTTGGCAGCGCCAAAATTGGCGTGTTTGGCTGCGGGCACTGGATGTATTGGGGCCAGTTTGCCGGCTTGAAGGATAAGCTGCTGGCGCACCAGGCGTATTTTGAAGGCCGCCTGCGCGAACAAGGTTTTGATATTTTCTCCGGCGGCATGGTCGACGATTCCCAATCGGGCGCACGGGTTGGAGATTTATTCCGGCGCGAAGGCGTGGATTTCCTGTTCTGTTATGTCAGCACGTACGCCTTGAGTTCTGGCGTGGTCCCCGTAATCCAACGCGCGGGTGTGCCGTGCGTTTTGATCTCGCTGCAGCCCAACAAGGCCATGGATTACAAGAACGGCACCACCTTCATGCAGCTCGAGCACGATAATGCCACCTCGCTGCCGGAGATCTGCTGCGCCCTGCGCCGCGCCAATATCGATATTCCCGGCGCGGTGGTGGGCACGCTGCGCGATGATCCACTTCCCTGGGCGCGCATTTTTGACTGGTGTAAGGTGGCGCGGGCTTATGCCACCTTGAAGAAAGCGCGCCTGGGCATGCTGGGGCACACCTACGAAGGCATGCTCGATATGAATTCCGACCCGACCATGGTCGAAGCATACTTTGGCCCGCACTGCGAGCATATTGAGATGGACGATCTGCAGGTGTGCGTCGACGAGGTCACCACACCGGAAATGGCACGCAAGCTGGAAGAAATCAACGCCCTGTTCGATTTTCCCGCCCCGGGCGCCGACCCGATCGCCGGGCCGGCCAAGATGGAAGATGTGGAATGGGCCGCCAGGGTGGCCTGCGGCATCGAACGCCTGATCCAGCGTTTTAACCTGACCGGGCTGGCGTATTATTATCGCGGTTTGAATGGCAACGCCGACGAGCGCCTGGGCTCTTCCATGACCGTGGGCAGTTCGCTGATGACCGGGCAGGGCATTCCGATCGCGGGGGAATATGACGTCAAGAACCTGATCGCGATGTTGATCGCGGACCGTCTGGAAGCCGGCGGCAGTTTTGCAGAAATTCACCCCTGCGATTTTGAGAATGATGTCATCCTGATCGGGCATGACGGCCCGCACCACATCGCGGTGGCCCAGGGGCGCCCGGTGCTGCGCAGCCTGAGCGTGTATCACGGCAAGCGTGGCTATGGGGTGGGGGTTGAATTTCAGATCAAAAATGGGCCGATCACCTGCATCGGCCTGACACAAACCTACCAGGGCAAATTCAAGTTCGTCCTGGCCGAGGGCGAGTCGCTGCCGGGGGCCATCCCGCCTACCGGGAACACCAACACGCGCTGCCATTTTCCGCCCAACACCGGCCGGTTTATTGAAAACTGGTCGCTGGAAGGTTCAACCCATCATTTTGCCCTGGCGGTGGGTCACATCGCCCACCTGGTGGCAGACGTGGCGCGCTGCTTTGGGATCGAGTGTGTCAATGTGACCGATCCCGGGTATAAGAGGGGCCAGTATATTCGCTGAGCAGTCACCTTTTTTCGTATCTGCTCAGTCTATGCAGCGTAACAGCCCCATCCCCTCCTGCCCCCTTCCAAGGCTAATCATTACCCACATCTTTTTACTGGCTTTTTTGGCAAAAAACGCTTTTGTGAACGGCAAAACCCTCTATCCCCCGGCCCCTTTCCTCCCATTTTGGGAGGAAGGGGAGCAAAATTAAGCCATTTTTGGGCGGCACGCCGCCCAAAAATGGCAAAAAAATATCCTCCCCGCCCTTTGAGGGCGGGGTGAGCAGTCACCTTTTTTCAAAATATTCCTGATTCCAGCACAGCCTTTCGGCTCGTGCGAGCTTCTGGCAGATGACGTGAAATAGGTGGGCAATTTTTTGCGGGTTTTGCGGGCTGTTCACTGGCCGGCAAACCCCCTTATAATTCAGGTATGAACGCACTCATGTGGATGCAGGTGGGCAGCGGGCTGCTGCTGGCCATGATCAGCCTGCCGCTGATTTTTCGCAAGATCAGACCCAACGGTTTATATGGTTTCCGCGTGCGCCGCACCCTGGAAGACCCGCGCCTGTGGGTTGAGGTCAACGCCTATGCCGGGGTGCGCCTGCTGATCGCCGGGCTGGTAACCGCACTGGCGGCGGTGCTGCTGTATTTTATCCCCGGGCTCAGCCTGGATGCCTACTCCCTGCTTTGCCTGGGGGTGTCGTTCACAGCCCTGGTTTTAAGCATCTGGCAGAGTGTGCGCTATCTGAACCGGCTGGACGGCCCAGGCTGATGCCACCTGGATTGTGCCCCTGCCATTCTCTGCGCAACCCAACGCAGGCTTTATTCGTAGACCCATACAAGCTGCCCGCACTGAAAAGGGCAACTCATGGGATGCACCTTCATAAAACGATTTTTTCTTCTGCGTGTCTCCGCGGTTAACCCATAAAGGTTCTTGAGGTCGCTATGCCGCCTATGCTCGAGGTCCAAAACCTGGCCAAAAAATACGGCACTTTTGCTGCCGTGAAAGGCATCACCTTCGATATTCAGGAAGGTGAAATTTTCAGCCTGCTCGGTCCCAATGGAGCCGGCAAAACTACCACCATCTCCATGCTCTCCACCCTGTATACCCCCTCCGGCGGCGACGCCCGCATCGCCGGGCAGTCGGTAACGCGCGACCCGATGCAGGTGCGCAAGCTGATCGGCGTGGTGCCGCAGGACCTGGCGCTGTACGAAGACCTGAGCGCGCGTGAAAACCTGGCCTTCTGGGGCCAGATGTACAACCTGAGCGGCAAAACCCTCAAAACGCGCATTGACGAGGTGCTGGAACAGATCGGCCTGAGCGACAAGGCCAACCTGCGCATCAAAACTTATTCGGGCGGTATGAAGCGGCGTGTCAATATTGGGGTGGGCCTGCTGCACAAGCCGCGCCTGCTCTTCATGGACGAGCCCACCGTGGGCATCGACCCGCAGTCGCGCCGCGCCATTCTCGATTCGGTCAAGGCGCTCAACCAGCAGGGCATGACGGTGCTCTACACCACGCATTACATGGAAGAGGCGCAAGAGCTTTCCAACCGGGTAGGCATTATCGACCACGGCGAACTGATCGCGCTGGGTACCCAGGCCGAGTTGAAAAGCCAGGTGGGCAAGATGGAAACCCTGATCCTGCATATCGGTGAAGGCGAAGACGGCACGGCCCTGGCTGCCGCGCTGCGCCCGCTGGCGGGGGTGCTGACCGCCGACGCCAGCGATCACGCGGTGACCGTGATCACACCCGAGGCCGAAGATGTGCTGGTGCCAGTGATTACCCGCGCCAACGAAATCGGCATCAAAATCCGCTCGGTGGATATGCAGGAACCCAACCTGGAAGCCGTCTTTTTGCAGTTGACGGGGCGCGCGCTGCGCGACTGAGGAGCCGGGCATGCGTAAAATTTTCTTAATCGGATGGAAAGATGTGACGCTGGCCTTTCGTGACCGGGCCGCGCTGATTTTGATGCTGGCTGCCCCCTTTCTGCTGACGCTGGGCCTGGGGTTTGTCACCGGCAGCTTCAGCAGCAGCAGCGGCGGCGGCCTGCAAAATATTCCGCTGGTGGTAGTCAACCAGGATGGCGGCCAGTTGGGCAACAACCTGGTGGCGCTGTTTCAATCCAAAGACCTGGCCGAACTGCTCACCCCCACCCTGCTGAACGACCCGGCGGAAGCCCGGCGGCTGGTAGATCTGAACAAAACCGCCGGCGCGGTGATCATCCCGGCTGGTTTTACCGACAGCGTGATCCCCGCGCCGGGTACTGCGGCCACGGGAGCGCCGGTGAAGCTTGAACTCTACACCAACCCCGCCCGCCCCACCAGTTCCGGCGTGATCAAGACCATCGTGGAAGAATTTCTCAGCCGGGTGGAAGTGGGCCGGGTGGGCGGGCAGGTGGCAGTGACGCAATTGATCGCACAGGGACTGATCGGGGTGCAAGACGCCGCCCAGGTGGGCGCCGCCATTGGCGCGCGCCAGGCCCAGGCCGCCCACGGCAGCAGCGCGATCCGCGTGCGCAGTATTACTTCCGGCGGCCAGGCGCAGACCTTTAATATTCTGGCCTACATGGCCCCCGGCATGGCGCTGATGTTCCTGATGTATACCGTCAGCTACGGCGGGCGCACTCTGCTGGCCGAACGCAGCCTGGGCACGCTGCCGCGCCTGCTGGTGGCGCCGGTCTCCATCACCCAGGTGTTGGCGGGCAAGGTTTTCGGCATCTTTTTGACCGGCGCGGCGCAAATGCTCATTCTGATCGGCGCCAGCACGCTGCTCTTCCGGTTGAACTGGGGCGACCCGCCGGCGGTGCTGGCGCTGGTGCTGGCGGCCGTGGTGGGCGCGGTGGGCTGGGGGCTGCTGATCACCGCCCTGTGCCGCACCCCCGGACAGGTGGCGGCGGTCGGTTCGGCGGTCATGCTCACCTTCGGCATCCTGGGCGGCAGCTTCGTCAGCCTGGAAGCCATGCCGGAGTGGTTCCGCTGGCTCAGCAAGATCACGCCCAACGCCTGGGGGCTCGATGGCTTCAGCATTCTGGCTTCCGGGGGCAAGCTGACCGAAATTGGCACGCCGCTGGCCGGGCTGCTGGGGATGGGGGCCGTGCTGTTTGCCGCCGCGGTGCTGGTGTTTAACCGGCGCGGCATCGTGGAGCGCTGAGGATGCACCCCATGAAAAAAATCTTCGCGATCGTCTGGAAGGATCTCCGGCTGCGCTTCACTTCGCCGGCAGAGTGGATATTTTTCCTCATTTTACCGATCGTCTTCACCGTGATTCTGGCGGGCGGCACCGGCGCCCCCAGTGATACGCGCGTGCGCGTGGCCGTGGCAGACCTGGCCCAATCGCCGCTTTCCGCGCAGTTAATCGCGGTGCTGGCGCAGTCCACCGCGGTGCGGCCAGACGTCAAAACGCCGGCAGCCGCTGAGGATGAGTTTGCCAACCGCCAGGTGGCGGCGCTGCTGATCATTCCCACCGGGTTCGATCAGTCTCATATTCAACAGGGCACAGTGGAATTGGAAGTGCGCCAGCAGCCCAACAACCTCAACGCCCAGGTGGTCTACCGCGCGGTGCTCTCCGCCGGCAGCCGCATCAGCAGCGCAGTGGAAGCCGCCGTCCGCAGCACGGCGGAAGCCGAGCGTATTCGCCCCTTTGCCTCTGCCGCAGCGCGCGCCGCCTATTTCGACGCGGCACTGCAAGCCGCCCAGACCGAAATGAGCGCCGCCCCCAACCGCCTCGCAGTAACGGTAGGCAGCACGCCAGACGCGATTCAATATGACCCGCGCGCCAATTCATCCGCCGGGCAGTTGATCACCTGGGTATTTATTCCACTGCTGGGCATCGCGAGCATGTTTGCCTACGAGCGCCAGCAGGGCACGCTGCGCCGCTTACTGGTGACCCCCACCCACCAGGCCATTTACCTGTTGGGCACCATCAGCGGGCAGGTGCTGATAGCCCTGGCGCAAATGCTGCTGCTGATTGGCTTTGGCGCGCTGGTGCTGGGGCTGAACTGGGGCGGTTCCCCGGCGGCGCTGGCGCTGATGATGGTCAGTTCCTGCCTGGCGGCGGCGGCGCTGGGCACCACATTGGGCACTTTCGTCAAAACCGAGGGCCAGGCCAACGGCCTGAGCATCATGCTTGGCCAGGTAATGGCGCTGCTGGGCGGCTGCTGGTACCCGCTGGAACTCTTCCCCGCCTTCGTGCAGAACGCCGTCAAAGTGCTGCCCACCACCTGGGCCATGCAGGGTATGCTGGATATCGTGCTGCGCGGCCAGGGCCTGGGCGCGGTACTGCCCGAAGCCGGGGTGCTGCTGGGCTTCGCCGCGCTCTTCTTCGCGGTGGGGGTGTGGCGCTTCCGCTACGAATGAGCGGGCGCCAGATTGTAACCGGGGTTACAATACCACTATTCAAACATCAAGGAGAATAACCATGAACCTGTTGGAAAACCTGACCCCAGACGCATTGAGCGCGCGCGGGCTGAACTGGGAAAACCCTCCGTTGAGCTGGCAGGCGCTGCCCGGCGCCGGCATGCGCGTGAATGTGCCGGCGCGCGTCGATTACTTCCGCGATCCGGCCGGCGTGCACAACAAAGACAACGCGCCCTTCCTGTGGATGCCCGTCAGCGGCGATTTTGTGGCGCAGGCGCACGTGCGTCCGATCTTTACCACCACCTGGGATGCCGCCGCGCTGATGGCGCGCTTTGATGCCGCGCACTGGGCCAAACTGTGTTTTGAAAAGACCGACCTGGGCACCATCGCGGCTGTATCCGTGGTGACCAACGACATTTCGGACGATGCCAACGGCGCCAACCAGGCCTCCCCCGAACTGTGGCTGCAGGTGCTGCGCATGGGCACTGTGTTTGGCATGCACTATTCGCTGGACGGCGCAAAGTGGCAGATGGTGCGCGTCTTTCAACTGCCCGGCCCCGCCGAACTGCGCCTGGGCGTGGTGGCGCAGTCTCCCGCCGGCCCCGGCACCACCATCGACTTTTTGTCCTTCAGCATCGAAGCACGCACGGTGAAGGATCTAAGGAGCGGGGTATAGCGGGGGGCGGGCGCGTGTAAGTCCTACCCTAAAATCCGCTTATAGGATCTTACCACGGCACCCCTACGGGTGGCCGCAGCGGCAGGCACAGAGACCACTGAGAAGAAAGGCTGTAGGTGCGTCGAGGACGACGCACCATCCTCTGGGTGTGCCAGGTTGAAAAGATGAATCGCGCGGAGGCGCGGAAAAATCTTATATAAGCATCCAATTGCAGGATAAGAGCGATGAAAAAATTAATTGAAATTATTCAATCTCCGCCTTTAAATGATTGGACAGATAACAACGAAAAAGCCTTTGACGAGTTATTTGGCGCTCAGGATGGACGCTATCCTAGTGGAGCCAAAAAGTCTGTCAAGCTTCGTGCGCCAAAGATGTCCACCGGTGATGGAGTTAGTTTTGCAGCTTATATTCACCCGGCAAACCCCGACTCAGGCGCCTATGGTGGAACGAGTTTTGTGATTTTCCCGGTTGAGGGAGCCCCTTGTCTGATCGGATTAGTTGTCGGAACGCAAGGTCTGAGCCCAGATGAAAACATTCTCAGCCGTCCCGGCCATGCCCGGAAAACAGCCGCAATTTGCCATTGGCTAAACAAAGAATACGGTAAAGGAAAACTGGTCGCATGGGCAAAACAAGACCCTACCCGAGTGGACCTTGATATGCCAGATCACGTGAAGCGCACATTTTCTGCCTATCAGGCAGTTTTTGCCCGTTATGGCAAAGTGCTGTATGGTCTCTTTTGCCCAATGGCTGATCACCCCGATGCAACCCGTCATGCAGTATGTGCTTTTTTGGATCTGATGTTTCAAGAGCGTGGCTTTATGCCATTGTCCCGCCATGAGAAAGAAGCGGAACAGATTCGCAGCAAATACTTTGAGTCGATGTTGCCTGCGACCTCCAGAACCGAAATTGAGACGAACCTGGAAAACCGTCGATATGTGATTTTAGAGGGGCCTCCTGGGACAGGCAAAACCATGCTCGCACTTGAGTTGTTGGAACAGCGATATCAAGGGAATGGCAAATCGATCCAATTCCATCCGAACACGACTTATGAAAATTTTGTCGGTGGGCTATCGCCAACCGAATCCAATGGTGGGTTAGGCTTTAGTTTTAAACCGAAACGCGGTTATTTGATCGAAGCTGTCGTTGAAGCGCTGAAAAATCCTCAGAGGCCCTATCTCTTACATATCGATGAAATAAATCGCGCCGATTTAGCAAAAGTTCTTGGCGAGGCCATTTTCCTATTCGAATCACAAGATAACGGAAGGCGGGAAGTGAGCCTGGCCAATGATTTTAACGAACCGATTGGCAGCAAACTTAAGCTACCGGTCAACCTCCACATTCTGGGAACCATGAATAGTTCGGATCGCAGTATTGCTATTTTGGATATTGCCATTCGCAGGCGTTTTGCCTTTATCAAACTATGGCCTCAGACGGCGGTGGTTCAAAAACTCGCATGTCCTTTGATGCAGCAAGCTTTTCAAGATCTCTTATCCATTTTTATTGAGTTTGCCAGTGAAGATACCATGAACTTAATGCCGGGGCATGCATATTTTCTTGAAGCAGATAATACACGTGCAATCCAGTCTTTACAGACAAACTTGTATCCCCTTTTAGAGGAATATTTGGCGCAGGGTTATGTATCCGGATTTTCAGAACAGATCCTTGCTTATATGCAATGGCTAAAAAGTCTTTAAATCCTACCGTTCGAGCAAGAACGAACCCGCTGATCTTTGAATGCATCGATTCGGATGAACAAAGGGTCAATGCTACGCGTTTGATACAAGGGGATTTACCGCGCGATCCACAAGCCATGGCAGCCAGGCTTACCAAGCAATTTATCGAACAGAATGGGGGCATTCTAAGCAACTTTGATGTTCAAGCTTCTCAGGATTACGACGGCAATAATATTTGGTTGGTGTTAAAAACAGGAATCAAAGCGGGGGCATTTCCACTACTTTCACCGACGAGCGGTAAACCAGAATATGGCATGGTGATTAAACCCCGCTTCGAATGGGCAGGAATAGGAGCTATGTTGGCACAGATGGGATGGCGAATTGTGCCCACTCTGCTAAAACTACCCTTAATACCCGGTTCTGAAAGAAAAGTCCCCCCATGGGTGCTTTCATCCATTATTCTGATCCGAATTCGTTCCTTACTCGATCAATTAGAACGGCGGTTTGAATTAATTCAGTCCATTCAACCTGCGCCCAAGGGTACCGTGGATTGGTCTGATTATGCAATCCGAAAAATTCCCAATGCTCAATTTCTACAAATCTCTTGCCAATATCCAGATTTGCGAGATGACCGTAATTTAAAAGCTGCCGTTCATTACACATTACGAAAACAGTTAGCAGGCTTGGAAAGCCAGCGTAATTTAACGGGAGCGGTGCTTTCTCTACTTGAATTGTGCCAATCTTTGATTAGGCGGGTAGCCGCCGTCCCACCTCAAAGGCCATCTTCTGAAATGCTTCAGGCCTGGTTGACTGGCCCTATGAAAATCGAGACTTTTCGTGAAGGGATTCAAGCAGTTGGATGGACCGTAGAAGATCGTGGACTGGCAGGATTGGCAGACTTGCAAGGGTTGCCCTGGGTTCTTCCACTGGATATGTTCTTTGAAGCATGGGTAGAAACATTGGTCACTCGTCTTACAAGAGAAACTGGCGGAATTTTGCGAACAGGCAGAAAAAGAGAAACCCTTGCTCCAATTCATTGGGATAATGTTTTTGTTGGGACACAAAAGTTTCTATTACCCGATTTGATTTTAGAGCGCGATGATGTAACCTTTATCTTTGACGCCAAATATAAACGGCATTGGGAAGAATTTAATACCACCAATTGGGGTAAAATCGAGAAAGAAATCCAAGAACAGCACCGACAAGATTTACTCCAAGTCTTAGCATATTCCTCGCTAAAGTCGTCTCAACGGGTGGTGGCTTGCCTGATTTACCCCTGTCAGAACCACACCTGGGAATCGCTAAAAAGCCGTCAACAGCTTTTCCAACATGCTTCAATTCCTGCAAACGGGCGCAATTTAGAAGTTATTCTTACGGCTGTTCCCATGAGCGCAGATGTGGGTGATGCGGTTGAAAATTTAAAATTGGCCATCAGTGAAATGCCTGTGTGACTCTGCCCACTAAAACGCCACCCGGCGGTCTCGAGCAGTCGGTTGATCTTAATCCGGGCTGTGGCTTCTGTGTTGGGCATCAGGTTCTATGAGTTGAATCAGGATAAAAACCATCAGAAAACAGGCGAAAAATGGCTGCGCGTGTCCATGAAATTGATTATATACTACGTTCACTTCCCGTATGTGGATCAATTCGTTTAAATGGATACCAATACGCGCCGAGCCGGTCATAATTCGTCACTGCCAGGGATTGAACAAGCATATTCTTATCTACCCCGAACAGACCACGGTCCAGTAATCTTTGGGCTTGTGGGTCAAAGGTCACGGCTGGTTGGATGGTACGCATTTCTGACACCCCCGGTTAAAAGAAAACCCGCCACATTTGGGCTTACCTGATTCGGGTAGAGGCCTGGCAGCTATCCAAAAGCGCACCTTCGGCTTTCCACAGGTCCACCTGCGGTGTTCCACAGCTTGTCAATCTTCTCCCAATCCCGCATACTCAAAGCAAAACCGGTCGTGCTCTGGTCTCTCCTCGCCCGGCTTCTTTTACATTCTTGTGGTTAAAATCCCTTAAGGAGTTTTTCTATGCCCTTCGCCCCCGCTTCCCGCGTGACCGATCCGTCCCAGGTTTCCAGTTGGGCCGCAACAATTGTTTCGAATTGAACCTTAGAAACAATTCCAGCCTGGTTATCCTGGTGAATCATGGGTTTGAATTCCGCAAAAATTTGAACCCTCCGCCCCCCGGAACCGCTGTGAATCCCAAATTGAGTGTTAGAATGATATCAGTACCTCGCGCAAACGCGCCTCCGTGGTCGATCTCATCAAAGGAAACCCCATGCAACCCAGGCCGCCTTCCCGCCGTCAAATATCGGTGGAAGCCAACGTCGTCGCCGACTCATCCCGCTGTGTGCAGTGCGGCATTTGTTCCTACAACTGCCCCATCGAAATCGATGTGCGCCGGCACGCCTGGCTGGAGATTCCAGTCTCGGATAGTCACTGCCTCACCTGCGGGCAGTGTGTGGCGCGCTGCCCGCGCGGGGTGCTGCGCTTTGAACGCTCCCCCATGTTTCAAACGCGGTCGCCGGAGGAGAAGTAAGATGCGGCGCCACGTGCTGATCGGCGGTGGGGTCGCCAGTCTTGCCGCGGCTGAAACCATCCGCGCGCAGGATGCCGCGGCTGAAATTTTGCTGATCGGCGACGAGCCGCACCAATTTTATTCGCGGCCCGGGCTGGCCTACTGGCTCTCCGGTGAAATTTCCCAATCCTTTCTATTTCCATTCTCCGAAAATGATTTTCGCGGGCTGAACCTGCAGCGCTGGCGTGGGCGGGCCGAAAAAATTGACCCCGCCGGGCAGCAAGTGCTGCTTTCCAACGGCTCCGCCGTGCGCTACGACCGCCTGCTGCTTGCCACGGGCGCCGATTCAACCCCGCTGGCGGTACCGGGCGCCGGATTGCGCGGTGTGGTGAAGCTGGATACTCTGGACGATGCCGGCGCCATTTTGGCCCTGGCGCGCAAAGCGCGCAGCGCGGTGGTGGTAGGCGGCGGGATCACCGCGCTGGAAATTGTGGAAGGTCTGGCGGCGCATAAAGTGCACACCCATTACCTGCTGCGCGGCGCGCGCTACTGGAGCAACGTGCTGGATGAAGCCGAATCACTGCTCATCCAGCAGCGCCTGACGGCGCACGGGGTGGAGCTGCATTTCTACACTGAAATAGAGGAAATCATGGGTCAAAAAGGGCAGGTGTGCGGCGTGCGCACCAGCGATCAAGCCCAGATTGCCTGCCAGATGGTGGCGGTGGCGATTGGCATTCAGCCGCGCAAGGAACTGGCCCAGACTGCCGGCTTGAAAACCGCGCGTGGCGTGCTGGTGGATGAAACCCTGCGCAGCAGCGACCCGCATATCTTCGCGGCGGGGGATGTGGCCCAGGTGCTCGACCCGCACACCGGGCAGACGTATTCCGACAGCCTGTGGAGCAGCGCGCGCCGCCAGGGGCAGGTGGCCGGTTTGAACATGTGCGGCATCCCCACGGCCTATCTCAAAAATTTCAGTCTCAACGTCACGCGCCTGGCCGGGCTCACCACCACCATCCTGGGGGCGGTGGGCGGCGGCAGCCGCGATGCCGACCTGGCGGGGCTGGCCCGCGGCGACAGCGAAAGCTGGCGGCAGGTGCCGGATGCGCGGGTGGTGGAACAGGGTGGCGGCGGCGACCGCCTGCGCCTGCAGGTGGGCCAGAAACACGTGGTGGGGGCGCTGGTGATGGGCGACCAGTCACTTTCACAGCCCCTGCAAGATTTAATCAGGCAGCAGGTAGATATCAGCGCGGTGCGTGAGGCCTTGCTGCAGCCGGGCGCAAGCATCGCGGCCATTCTGCACCCATTCTGGACCCAATGGAAAAACAAGCATGCCGCGTAGCAACCGTGAGCTGTATCTCGCCTTCGGCGCAATCCTCGGCATCACCCTGCTGTACGCGGGGGTAGTCAGCTTCACCCGCAATATTCCCGCCGCCAGCGACGGGTTTGGCCATGGTCTGGGCATTATCGGGCTGGTGCTAATGCTGATGACCGAAACGCTTTACAGCCTGCGCAAACGCACCCGCAGCGCGCGCTGGGGGCGCATGTCGTCCTGGCTGCAGTTTCACATCTTCACCGGGCTGGTGGGGCCCTACCTGGTGCTGCTGCACACCGCCTGGAAGTTCAACGGCCTGGCAGGCGCGCTGACCCTGCTGACCCTGCTGATCGTAACCAGCGGGTTTATCGGCCGCTACATTTACACCGCCGTCCCGCGCAGCGTGGATGGCGCGGAACTGGCCGCCGGCGAGTTGCAAGCGCAAATGCAGGCTGCCGAAGGCGACCTGCGCCGGCTGCTGGAAAGCCAACCGGAAACCGCGCGGCAGTTGGGCGGTATGCTGGCGCTCTCCCAGGCGGCCCCCGGCGCGGGAGCGCTTTTGGGGCGCACCTTTGAAGATTGGCAATACCGCTGGCAGTGGTGGCAGGCTCGCCGCCGGCTGCCTGCCGCGGCGCAGGCGCAGGCCGCGCAGTTGGAAGGCCTGCAGCGCCGGCGGCGCGAACTGGCCCGCCAGTTGGCCTCGCTGGCGCTGGCGCGGCGCATGCTCAGCCTGTGGCACAGCATTCATATGCCCGTCGGCGTGGCCCTGTTTGCCACCGCCTTCATTCACGTGGCGGCGGCCCTGTATTACACCCTTTACCTGCGCTGATATGAACAAGTCCAACCGCAGTCTTTCTTCTTTCGGATGCCTGAGCCTGAACGCCATCGCGGCGGCCGGAGGGGTGGTGCTGCTGGTGGTGGCCTTCAGCCTGGCGCAAGGCGGGGCCTTATTCAGCCCGGGCGCGCTGAGCGCCCAGGCCGGGGCGCCCGCGCTGGGCGGGGTGGCCAGCCATGCCGAAATTACGCGCTGCCAGCAGTGCCACCCGCCTCCCTTCAGCGGCGGCAGCATGGCCGGCGCCTGCCTCACCTGCCACACCGACCTGAGTCAAGATCCCAAAAATTTCCACACGCTGATGGTGGCCCAGGGCCAGCTCGCCGGCTGCCACACCTGCCATACCGAGCACCGCGGGGCCGCGGCTGCGCTCACAAAAGATAATATCGGCAACTTCCCGCACAACCAATTGGGGTTCGCGCTGCTGGCGCACCAAAAAATGGCAGATGGCAGCCCCTTCCGGTGCAGCGGCTGCCACCCAACGACCTATGTGCGTTTTGACCCAGACGTGTGCGCCAGTTGCCACAAGCAGATCCAGCCCCAATTTATGAACAGCCATACCGCGGCCTTCGGACCGGACTGCCGCGCCTGCCATGATGGCCTGGACAGCTACGGGCAAGCCTTTGACCACCAGCGGGCAGCCTTCCCACTGGCCGGCAAACATGCCGCCCTTACCTGCGAAAAATGCCACGCCCCAGTGGGTGCCTCTGCCACCCTCACCCTGGCCGATTTAAAGGGCGCCCCCCAGACCTGCGCCGCCTGCCATGCCAAGGACGATGCGCACAAAGGCCAGTACGGGCAGGAATGCGGGGCGTGCCACACCCCGGCCGACTGGAAACCCGCCACCTTCGACCATGCTAAATCCGCCTTCCCGCTGGTGGGCAAGCACCAGACCGTACCGTGCCAGGGCTGCCATGCCAACAGCGTTTTCAAGGGCACGCCGCAGACCTGCGCCGGCTGCCATGCCGACCCGGTTTTTCACCGGGGGTTGTTTGGCGCGGCCTGTGCCAACTGCCACACCACCACCGCCTGGACGCCCGCCAAATTTAACCTGGCCCATACCTTCCCAATTCAACATGAACGCGGCGGCAACACCTGCCGCACCTGCCATCCGGCCAGCCTGAGCCAGTACACCTGCAACCAGTGCCACAGCCCGGCCAGTCTGGTCAAAGAACACCGCAACCGTGGCGATATCAGCAACTGCATCCGATGCCACGCCGACGGCAAAGGCGGTGATTAGTACGCCGCGCAGCGCGGGACACCTTAAATATTTTGAGGCCGGCCAATTGGCCGGCCTCAAAATATTAAATCTTAAAGAACTACGTTTAACGCTCTTTCAGCGCATCGTGCACAATCGGCATCCAGTTGCTAATGGGAATGTGCTGCGGGCACTTATCTTCGCATTCCTGGCAGGTGACGCACATATCGGCGCGCGTTTCCATGGGCATATTGGCGTACTCTTTGCGCACGTTGTCGAGGATGTTGTACATCGACGCGTGGTTGTACAGTTCAAAAATGCGCGGGATATTAACCAGGTTGGGGCAAGGCTGGCAGTAATCACAGTGGGTGCAGGGCACCTGGCACAGCTCGGTGTATTTTTCACGCGCCTGTTCCACGGCGGCCAGTTCAGCTTCGCTCAGGTGGCTCAGGCCGGAATGACTGGCGGAGACCAGGTTTTCTTCAACCTGCTGCATGGTGCTCATGCCACTTAAAACCACGCTGACTTCAGGCTGGTTCCACAGCCACTGCAGGGCCCAATCGGCGGCGGAACGGCGCACCGGGGCGCTGTCCCAAATGGCCTGAATGGGCTCGGGCGGGTTCACCAGGCGGCCGCCCAACAGCGGTTCCATCGCCACCACGCCCATGCCGCGCGCCGCGGCCAATTTCAGCCCGGCTGTACCGGCCTGGTTGTCCACATCCATGTAGTTGTACTGAATCTGGCAGAAATCCCAATTGGGGTTGTCTTCCAGAATCTGCTTGAAAACCACAAACTTATCGTGGAAAGAAAAGCCCACGTGGCGGATACGGCCGTCGGCCCGGGCTTTTTCCAGCCAATCGATTACGCCCAGGTCGCGCACCACGGGCCAGCGTTCGGCGCCCAGGGCGTGCAGCAGGTAATAATCGATATGGTCGGTCTGCAATTTTTGCAGTTGCTCGTCAAGCAGGCGGTCAAAATCGCCCGCTTCCTTGACCAACCAGGTGGGCAGCTTGGTGGCCAGATTCACCCGGGCGCGGTAGCCATCTTGCAGGGCCTTGCCCACCAGGTGCTCGCTCATCGAGCGATGATAGCCATACGCGGTGTCTAAATAATTCACGCCGTGGTCGATGGCGTGACGCAGCATGCGAATGGCTTCCGGTTCGTCGATTCTACTGCTATCACCAGCGATAATGGGGAGGCGCATACAGCCAAAACCAAGCGCCGAAATCTGCTGGCCCGATTTGCCAAAGGGTCGATATTGCATAGGAGTAATTTCCTCTTAAACAGCGTAATAAGACTATTATAAACGATTAAACTGCCATTCCGCCGAGAATGACCGTTAGAGTGATGGCATACTATATGATTAGATGATCGATTGATCGGACTGCCGCTCCCCAGAGGAGTTTTTCCCATGAAATTATCGCGGTTCTCCATTGAGGCAAGGACTGCCTTGCTGTTTCTACTGTTTAGCAATGCCTGGATCCTATTTTCAGATCGCATGCTGGCGGCCGTGGTCACTGACCCGGCCCAACTGACCGCGGTGCAAACCTGCAAAGGGTGGGGCTTTGTAGCGGCCAGCGCCTTGTTGATTTATTCTTTGCTGCGCCGCTACCTGGCGGTGCAGCGCCTCAGCGATCTGGCCCTGCTTGCGAACGAAGAGCGTTATCGCCTGCTTTTTAACACCAGCCTCGATGCCATTCTGATCACTGCGCCCGATGGCAGCATTTTCGCGGCGAATGCCGCCGCGTGTCGCGCTTTTGATCGTTCAGAAGCAGAAATATGCCAGCTCGGGCGCAGCGGCCTGCTCGACCCCGCTGACCCACGTGTGCGCCCAGCGCTCGAGCGGCGCGCCCGCATCGGCCATTTTTCGGGGGAACTGACCTTTATGCGCAAAGATGGCAGCCGGTTCCCTGGCGAAATCTCCACGGCCATGTTTAGAGACCAGGAAGGGTGCCACCGGAGCAGTATGATCATCCGCGACATCACCGACGCTTGAGGGAGTATGTCTTTTTCCAAAACCCTCTCATTTCCAACCGCCTCTTAATCCACGATTCCAGTGGATTCTTGATCTGCTTGACGCCCAATAATTCCCCCCGCCTGCATGCGCATCCGCTGCAGCCTGCAGCTCGAGTTTAACGATCGCACCTCAAACCCGAGACAGAACGGTGAATTTATGCTCGATGAAGATGAGGGCGATACCTACCATTACGAGCAGGGGGCCTTCGCCCATAGGCGGTAACATAAGGCCAATTTCGTGATTAGCGACACAAACCCATCCCTCCCCGGCCCTCCCTTCCCCTGCAGGGAAGGGAGGGAGAAAAACATAATGGTTCTTTTTGCCAGCAAAA
>Ga0105047_10004433_pt1 | contig 24398 bp, 19 predicted proteins | sample MAT04_FD_78384 | JGI IMG/M metagenome (GOLD analysis project Ga0105047, IMG submission 78384) | Freshwater microbial communities from Lake Fryxell liftoff mats and glacier meltwater in Antarctica - MAT-04 (megahit assembly) | ecosystem: Environmental > Aquatic > Freshwater > Ice > Liftoff...
CGTGCGAATCCTTTTCGCCAAAGATCGCAACCAGCACATTGGCGCCGGTGACTTCCTTTTTGCCGGAAGATTGCACGTGCAGGATGGCGCGCTGAATGACGCGCTGGAAGCCTAGTGTGGGTTGCGTATCGACATCGGCTTCGCCGGGCACTCTGGGGGTATGGCGCTCAATGAAATCAGCCAGCTTTTTGCGTAAATCTTCGATATTCGCGGCACAGGCTCGTAACACTTCGGCTGCTGAAGGATTGTCGAGCATGGCGAGCAGAAGGTGTTCCACGGTAATGAACTCGTGGCGTTTCTGCCGGGCCTCCATAAAGGCCATGTGTAAACTGACTTCCAACTCTTGGGCGATCATTGACTTTCCTCCATCACGCATTGCAGCGGATGCTGGTGATTACGAGCGAAATCTCTTACCTGATGAACTTTGGTTTCAGCAACATCACGTGGATAAGTTCCGGCCAGACCAGCGCCTTCATTATGCACTTTGAGCATGACTGACGTGGCTTGTTCGCGCCCCATCTGAAAAAACCTTTCAAGCACATGAATGACGAATTCCATTGGTGTGAAATCGTCGTTCAGAAGTAATACCTTATATAGCGGGGGCGGTATCGCTTTTGTCCGTTCCGCGTGAATCACTAATTCATCTTGATGCCTTGCTGCCATTGGGGGTACGCGAGATTCGGATAACCACATTGTGCGGCTGAAAAGATTTTTTTCAAGCCGATTGACGACAGGGTGATTAGGCGAGTAAAAAGCCCACGTTTGGGCGTGGCCTGACTGGATAAGGCGGGTAATAGTTCAAGCGTTTTTTAATTAGGTTATGTCGGATTTTGTTTAGGAGCAGTTTCAATGGCCACTGGCACTGTTAAATGGTTTAACGACTCTAAAGGTTTCGGCTTCATTACCCCTGATGGTGGTGGTGATGATGTGTTCGCCCACTTTTCCGCGATTAATTCGAAAGGCTTTAAAAGCCTGAAAGAGAATCAGCGTGTTTCTTTTGATGTGGTGGACGGTCCCAAAGGCAAGCAAGCCTCCAACATCGTGCCGATGTAATTCGGTTTTTCCGGCAAACGGGGATATCCCTCCCGGGTTGATTGCTCGGAGTTGCTTCTCCGGGTTTCACTTTCTCCGAGTTCCACTGTTTGCCGTCTGCTTTTCTTGGTCCCTGCGTTACGCGTCCCTTGTGCTATATCTTGAGTCACAAGATCAGACGCTGGCGCAGGAGCGGCCAAAATGAACATCTCTCTGAATGTTTCCCAGCAGCTACTGGAATTGGAATCCGAGTCTACGGCGGCTCAGGAAAATTTGGCATCGCGCCGTCAGATACAGCGTTTGCTTGCCGGACTTGAGCGCCAGAAAGATGAGCTTGGCCCAATTGCCGAAGAGCTCATCGCGCTGCTGAAGCGGGTCGGGGCGACGGCCTCTGCCTGAGCCGATCTACCCCAAACCCGCAGTCATTTCTAATCCATCCAGCGGATCATTTCCGTGCCGAATTCGGAACACGGAATCTGGGCGGCGCCGTTCATCAGCCGCGCGAAGTCATACGTCACTTTCTTCGCCCGAATCGCGCCATCCATGCCCTTGATGATCAGGTCGGCCGCTTCCAGCCAGCCCATGTGGCGCAACATCATTTCACCCGACAGGATGATCGAACCCGGATTGACGTAATCCTTGCCGGCGTACTTCGGCGCGGTGCCGTGCGTGGCTTCGAACATCGCCACCGAATCGGACAGGTTCGCGCCCGGCGCGATGCCGATGCCGCCGACTTCCGCCGCCAGTGCATCGGAAACATAGTCGCCGTTCAGGTTCAGCGTGGCGATCACGTCGTAGTCTTCCGGACGCAGCAGAATCTGCTGCAGGAAGGCGTCGGCGATGACATCCTTGATCACGATGCCGTTCGGCAATTTGACCCACGGACCGCCGTCGATCAGTTCACCGCCGAATTCGCGAATCGCCAGTTCATACCCCCATTTCTTGAAGCCGCCCTCGGTGAACTTCATGATGTTGCCCTTGTGGACCAGCGTCACCGAGCGGCGGTTGTTGTCGATGGCGTACTGAATGGCGCGGCGGATCAGACGTTCTGAACCATCGACCGACACTGGCTTGATGCCGATGGCGGAAGTCTCTGGGAAGCGGATATTCTTGACGCCCATTTCCTTCTGCAGGAACTCGATGACCTTCTTCACTTCCGGCGAACCGGCTTCCCATTCGACGCCGGCGTAGATGTCTTCAGTGTTCTCGCGGAAGATCACCATGTCGACCTTTTCCGGGGCCTTCACTGGCGACGGCACGCCTTCGAAATAACGCACCGGGCGCAGGCAAACGTAGAGGTCGAGCATCTGGCGCAATGCCACGTTCAGCGAACGGATGCCGCCGGAGGTCGGCGTGGTCAGCGGGCCTTTGATCGAAACGACATAGTCGCGAATCGCCGCGACGGTTTCATCAGGCAGCCAGGCATCCGCGCCATAGACCTTGGTCGCTTTTTCGCCGGCGAAAACTTCCATCCATTCGATTTTACGGGTGCCGCCATAAGCCTTGGCCACCGCGGCATCAAGCACTTTGATCATGACCGGGGTGATGTCGACGCCGGTGCCATCACCTTCGATAAACGGGATAATCGGCCGATCCGGCACATTCAGCGAGGCATCGGCATTGACGGTGATTTTTGTGCCAGCGGTTGGCACCTGGATATGGCTGCTCATGGCAACTCCTGTTCAAAGTTATCGAATCGAAAATATTAGTTAGATGGCACGCATCATTTTATTCAACAAGCCTTACGGGGTCCTGAGCCAATTTACCGATGAAGACGGCCACCCCGGGCTCAAGGGCTATCTCGATATTCCAGGCGTCTATGCGGCTGGACGCCTGGATCGCGATAGCGAGGGCTTGCTGATTTTAACTGACGATGGTGCGCTACAGCATCGCCTTGCCGACCCGCGCCACAAACTGCCGAAAACCTATTGGGCGCAGGTTGAAGGCGCACCGACCGATGCCGATTTGGCGCCGTTGCGGCAGTCCATGGATTTGGGCGACTTTGTCACTCAGCCATCCCAGGCAAGGTTGATCGAAGCTCCGGAAAATCTCTGGCCGCGAGACCCGCCGGTGCGATTTCGCAAGGCGATCCCGACGACCTGGATCGAACTCGTGCTGAAAGAAGGCAAGAACCGGCAAGTGCGGCGGATGACTGCGAAAGCCGGATTCCCGACTTTGCGTTTATTGCGGGTGGCGATTGGCCACTATCGTTTGGATGGCTTGTCGCCAGGTGAATGGCGAGAAGTGACGGCGTAGGTTTCCAGTTCCGTCTGTCGGGTCAACCGCCTTTGATTCGTCTACGCCAGACATGCGCTTTACCCAAGATTTCCGTCGTATCCAATGTCTGGCATTGGCCTTCAACCAGAACCGCTTTGCCGCCAACCCAGACATGGCTGACTTGCTCGCTGCCGGCGCTATAGACCAATTGCGAGACCGGGTCGTAGCAAGGTTGTGTTGCAGCCTGATTCAGATTGATGGCAACCACATCCGCCATTTTGCCGACTTCCAGTGAGCCGATTTTGCTGTCTAGTCCCAACGCTTGCGCACCCGCCAAAGTGGCCATGCGCAATGCCTGATGCGCCGGTATCGCGGCGGGGTCGGCGGAAACAGCCTTGCCAAGCAGCGCGGCCAAGCGCATTTCGCCGAGCAAGTCGAGGCGATTGTTGCTGGCGGCGCCATCGGTGCCGACACCAACATTGACGCCAGCGGCGAGCAGTTTCCCGATCGGAGCAAAGCCGCTTGCCAGTTTCAGGTTGGAACTTGGGCAGTGCGCGACATGGCAGCCGTGACTGGCCAGCAGCGCGATTTCCTCATCGTTCAGATGCACTGCATGGATCGCAATCAGACTCGGCGTAAGCAGCCCCAGCGCTTTTAATCGCAGCAGTGGGCGCACACCATAGGTTGAGACGCCATGTCGGATTTCAGCCTCGGTTTCGTGGATATGCATGTGGATCGGTATGTCCAGCTGCGCAGCATAAATCGCTACTTTTTCCAGTGTTTGATTGCTGACCGTATAGGGTGCGTGCGGTGCCAAGCAAAAATTGGCCAGTGGGTGATCGATCCAATCATCGCGCAGCGCCAGACCTTTTTGCAGATAGCCATCTGGATCGGCGGCATAAGGCGTTGGCGCATCCACCACAATAAGACCCGCCGCGACACGGATGCCCGTTTCAACGGCGGCTTCAATTACGGCGTCGGAGAAAAAGTACATGTCATTGAAACAAGTCACGCCGCTTTTCAGCATCTCCAGACACGCCAGCCGGGTGCCATCGCGCACAAAATCGGCGGAAACATGCAGTGATTCGGCCGGCCAGATGTGTTCTTGCAGCCACTTCATCAGCGGCAAGTCGTCGGCATAGCCGCGCAGCAGAGTCATCGCGGCGTGGGTGTGCAAATTGACCAGGCCAGGAATCAGGACATGGTCGGGCAGATGTACATGCTCCCGGCTGACCCAGTTGTCGGCGTCGTTGCTGGGCAACAGTGCCGCGATACGGTCGTCTTTCACCAGCAAGCTATGGTTGGGCAGTAAAGAGAGGTCGGGATCAACCGGAATGATCCAGCCTGCATCGATACGTAGATCGGCGGTTTTTTGGGGCATAGTAGGTGCTTGGCGGGATGAAATTGCGGGCTATTTTAAAAGGGAAGGGCTTCGTCTTATGTGGTGTTCCAGAATCCCTGCCTCCCGAGTAAATTATCAGCAACACTCAGATTTGTTTGCGAATAATAATTTTCGAGTCCGCGCAATTGGTTGTGGATCGTTCAAGAGCAGACCCGCAAGAGGTGCGCAAAATCTTCGCAGAGTCATGATGAAAATATCTTTTTTCGTAAGTCGTTTTGCCCGCTATTTGAATGCATCCGCCCGCCTCAGTCCCTGCGCGTTGCGGCTGGCGAATATATTGCTGCCTTTGTTGCTGGGAATCTATTCGATTCAGAACCTCGCCTTGGCGCAAACGCCTGAACTGCCCGGGATCGACAAGCAGAAATATCTGTCGTCCGCTGTCAGCATCACACTCAAGGCGTTTGAAATTACGGGCTGCACGGTTTTTTCGCGGGATCAGCTAACGACGAAGTTGCAGCCTTATTTCGGTCGCGAGTTGAACAGCGAAGACCTGGAAGATATTCGTCTTGATTTGACCCGGATGTATATCGATGCCGGCTACATCAACTCCGGCATCGTCATCCCCGATCAAGATGTCAGTTCCGGCATCCTCCGGCTGCGGGCGATTGAAGGGGCGCTCGGGGAGGTCCGCATCTTGGGGGCGGTGCATCTTCGGCCATCCTTTATCGAACGGCGATTGCGTCTGGGCGCAGGCCAACCGCTTAATGTGCCGCGCTTGCAGCAGCGTATGCAGCGACTGCTGGCGGAATCGACCATCAGCCAGATCAACGCAGAACTACAGCCGGCTGAACAGCCCGGTGTTGGCATTCTGCAGGTGGCTGTCGACGAAGGTAAACGTTACACACTGGACGCCGAGCTTGCCAATTCGCGCAATCCGAACGTCGGGGAATTTCGCTTCGCGGTGACTGGTGGCGTCAGAAATCTGCTGGGTTGGAACGATCAATGGTCATTGCGTCTTGGCAAGGTGGAAGGTGCCGATGATTTCGCACTGAGTACCACGCATCCGATTTCAGCCAATGACACCACGCTGAAACTGCTGTACGAAAAGAGCGACTCGCTGATCGTCGAAGAGCCGTTCGATGTCATCGATATTCGCGGCCGCTCCAAGACATTCGAAATCAGCCTGCGTTACCCGTTGCAGGTGATGCCACTGCATGAATTCGCCATTGGCGCCAGTCTGGCTCGGCGAGCGCATCAGACTTGGCTTGGCGGAGAAGCATTCGACTTCAGCGCCGGTTCTCACGATGGCAAGTCTGTGGCGGTGGCGATCCGACTGACGGCGGATTGGCTGAGTCGCAGCTCAGTGCAGGTCAATTCGACCCGTATCACGCTCAGTCAGGGTATTGATGCCTTCGGCGCGACAATCAATCCTGGCGGCGTGGCTGATTCCCGATTCACTAGTCTGAATGGCCAGTGGCAAGTCTTGCGGGTAGTGCCCGATCGGCGCGGCGAAGTTTCGGCGCGAGCGGGTTTCCAGGTGACCACCGCAGCGCTTTTGCCGCAGGAGAAATTCGGCCTGGGGGGCAAGGATTCGGTTCGTGGATTTCGAGAGAACACGCAAGTGCGCGACAACGGTTGGTTCGCCTCGATCGAATATCGCATCCCCTTCGACCAAGACAACGTTCAGCCTGCTCGAAGCCGTGCTGGCGGATGGCAGGGGCTGCTGTTTGCTGATGGCGGGTCGGCCTGGGAAGACGGCGACAGCATGCATGATCCGCTCTGGTCCGCCGGCCCCGGTCTGCGTTGGCAATCTGGCGAAACCACGCGGCTTGGGCTGTATTGGGCCGCTTTACGCAAGAAAGTGGAACGAGGCGACAGCCTGCAGGATCGGGGCGTACACCTCAAAGTTGAACTGCGACACGCCTTCTGAGGAGCGCAAACATGGCTCGATCGATGCTCCCAAATCTATTTTCCGGACGGCGCGCATTTCTGGCGCTGAATCTGATGGCTGCCTTGCTGCTGCCGGCCGAGGTCAATGCCGAGGTTGTTGCTGACGGCAGCGTCGGCCCGGTATTTGCCCTGAACTCGGCGGATATGCGTGTCTTGTCGGACTACGGCAGGCAGTCCGGAACCAATTTGTTCCACAGTTTTCGCGTGTTCGATGTCACCGCCGGCCAGCGCGTCACCTTTTCCGGTCCAGCCAGCATTGCCAATATCGTTTCCCGTGTTACCGGCGGCAATGCCTCCAGCATCGACGGCGTCATTGCCGCCGATATTCCTGGGGCGGCGATGTATTTCATCAACCCGGCGGGGGTGGTTTTCGGCGCCAACGCCAAACTCGAAACCCAGGGTTCGTTTTATGCCAGCACCGCTGACATGCTGCACTTCGCCGATGGCGCCACGTTGCACGCCTCGCTCTCCCGCGACAGCCAGTTCAGCAGTGCCGCGCCCGCCGCATTCGGTTTTCTCGCGGGCAATGCTGCCAGCCTGTCCGCCAACGCAGCGGTGCTGCAAGTCATGCCTGGCAATACGCTGGCGTTGGTCAGCCGCGACATCGCGCTGAAGGATGGTGCTGTGCTCTATGCGCCTGCCGGTCGAATCGATCTGGGCGATTTCGAGGTGGACGCAGCACACGGCGTTATCACCCTGAGCGACAGCCATGTTTACACCGGCAATGTCGAACACCAGCCAAGTGGCAGCATCCGTATTGTCGGCGGACAGTTGACGCTGACCCGCAGTGCGTTGCTTAACGACAATGCCGCTGATAGCGCGGGCGGAGACATCGATATCCAGGCTAGTGGCACGGTCATTCTGGGCGAAGACAGCCTGATCTACGTTCATGCAAAGGGCAATGGCAATGCCGGAAACATCACCCTTCAGGTCGGTCGTCTCGAGGTCGTGTCCGGCAGCGCGCTGTTGACCGTCAACGATGGCATGGCGAATGCCGCTGGCGGCCATGTTTCGATCACTACCCGCGGTGGTGTGCGGGTTGACGGCATTAGCCCAGTCAGTGACGAGCGAAGCATGATTTCCACCTTGACTTCGGGTAGCGGACAGGCCGGCGGCATTACCGTGCGTGGCGAGACCATCGCCATCACCAATGGCGCCTGGGTGGGCAGTAATACCCTGGGCCAAGGCATCGGGGCGGGGGCGTCGGGTGCGGTTGAGCTCAGCGCCGATGTTGCTGTCGTGGTTGCCGGAGCCGACGCCAGCCCGAATTACGGACAACCCAGTCAGCTCTACTCCACCACCTTTGGCGTCGGCGCGGCAGGCGGCATTGTGATCGAAGCCCCCGATGTCAGCATTACCGGTGGCGGTAACATCAACAGCGTAACCACTCGCATCGAGCCGGGCGCCGGGCGGGGTGGCCGGATAGTCATCAACGCCAGCGGCAGCTTGCGGGTTGATGGACAAAGCTGGACCGGCAGCGGCCCCAGCATTGTGCAGTCATCGAGTTTCGGTTCCGGCGCGGCTGGCTCGATCGAGATCCATGCCGGCTCGGTTGAAGTCAGCGAGGGCGGCAGCATTGCCAGCGACGCATTTGACAACAGCGTAAACGCGGGGGCGGGTGGCGCGATTCGTATCGACGCCGTAGACACCATCCGCATTTCCGGTTCGGCGCCTGTCCTGGCCTATCCCGGCTCGGTTTTGGCCAGCGCAATCGATGCAGCGACGCGTGGCCCTGGCCGGGCCGGAAGCATCGAATTACAGGCCCGGCGCGTTGAAGTGCTGGATGGCGGGCAAGTGCTCACCACCACTTCCAGCGAAGTCGTTTCCGGTCTTGGCGGCGACATTCACGTGCAGGCCAGCGAGGTGGTGCTTGACCGCTCGAATGGCGAATTGACCATGATGGGGGTTGATACCTTTGGCGCAGCAGCAGCCGGCACCTTGTCGATCAACACCGGTACGCTGGAAGTGCGGAATGGCGCCAGTATCAGCAGCAGCAGTATCGGCATTCAGCACAATGCCGGTGCGGCCGGGAAAGTGCGGATTCAAGCCAGCGATAGCGTGCGCATTCATGGTCTTTCCAGTAATGGTTTGCCCGCCACGATTGATTCCACCAGCTATGGACCGGGCGCGGCGGGTGATATCGATATCCAGGCGCGACAGGTCGGCGTGGAACATGGCGGCTGGATCAGCGCCACCGCGGCAGGAAGCGAGGCAGGCAGTGGAGACGGCGGCGCGATTGGCATCCGGGCCGACGGCGAGGTTCGCGTCCAGGGTGTCGGCGACAATGGCATATCCAGCCGGATTGACTCGAGTTCATCCGGTTCCGGCGCGGCTGGCGTAATCAAGATTTCAGCCGGAACACTGTCCATCCTGGACGGCGGTCAGATCACCACCGACACCTGGGATACATCGCCAGTCGCCGGCCCGGGCGGCAATATCGCCATCCAGGTCAAGGATCTGCGCGTTGTCGGCAGAGATGCCGGCAGCGGCCGGGGTAGCATGTTGACTTCATCCAGTGCGGGTAGCGGTGCGGCCGGACATATCGAGATTGATGCCGCCAAGGTGGAAATTTCCGATGCCGCCTGGATCAAGAGCAGCTCACTCGGCGTGCTGGCCGATAGCGGCCCGGGTGGCAATATCCGTGTGCATGCGCAATCCATTCGCCTCGCCAATGCCAGTTACATCTTTGCCGGCAGCTCCGGTCCGGGAAACGCCGGCGCGATCACGCTGGCAGCCGACGCCATCTTGCTTGAACATCGGGCAGCGGTTTACACCGGAACCACGCAATCGGATGGCGGCGATATTCATCTTGGCGCTGGATCATTCATCGAGCTGGTCGACAGCGGCATTCTGACTTCAGTGGAGGGCGGCTCAGGCAATGGCGGCAATATTTCGCTGGTGGACTCGGCTTTTGTCGTGCTCAACGACAGCGTCATCGCCGCCAATGCCTTTGGCGGAGACGGCGGCAACATCGATATCGTCACCGATTACCTTGTCGCTTCACCGATCAGCCGTCTCGAAGCCAGCTCGCAACTGGGTATCGACGGTCGTATCGAGGTCACCAGTCCGCCGATTGATCTCGGCTCAGGTCTGGCAGCGCCAAGCATAGGGCTGGTCGATGTCTCCCTGATGCTGCGCGAAACCTGCCCGTCGCAAGCGCGGCGGGGTCGTTTGAACACCTTTTCAGCGGGCGGACGTGGCGGCTTGCCGCTGCATCCGGAAAGCTGGACGCCTACCGATTACACCGGGTTTTTCAGCAGCAACCGGAGTTCAATCCGTGAGGGGCTGGTCGATAGGCAAAGTCACTCGTCATTGTTGTCGGTTTGTCGGAGCAACTGAATCATGCACGCCCAGAGCCGAGTCATATTGGTTGCACCGAGAATGCCGGAATGGTCTGTTCGCGCCCTGCTGTTCGGGCTGATGTTCTGCCTGAGCGCCCTGCCGGCAGCCGCCGAAGCGCTGGTCGACCTGATCGACCCGGAGCAGAACGCGATATCCATCGCCAAGCTGGTCAGGCAGGCGACGGAAGATCGCCAGCTTGGGCATCATCGACTGGCGCTGGAGCGTCTGTTGATGGCTCGCGAACAGGCCCGCGTCAGCGGTCTCGAACAACTCGACGCACGACTGGCAGCACCGATCGCACAGGCTTATCTGTATCTTGGCCAGTCGCAGAAAGCGGGCGATGAGTTCACCCAAGCCCTGGCTCGGGCAACACAGGATAACGATGTACTGCTTGCCGCCGGCATCGACAATGATCTTGGCCAGCTTGCCGCCCGCGAAGGTCGCCTGGATGATGCGCAACGCCATTTTCAGGCCAGTCTATCGCGTAGCACCAGCACGTCCGATCCGCTCGCCAGCATCCATACGCAACTCAACCTGGCCCAGTTGGCAATGCGCCGCGACTTGCCGGAACAAGCGGCACAATGGCTGGTTGAGGCCGAATCCGGGCTGGCCCCAATGTCTGCTACCCGCGCAAAACTTCACCCTCTGCTGCGTGCCGCGACGCTGGCGCAGCAACTGAATACGCCCGCCGGCGATGCCGCGCGATGGATTGAACTGGCCGATGATCTGGCCGCGCGTCTGAATGATGCCCGCGGCCAAGCGACGGCGCAGGCGTTACGCGGTCAGCACAGCGCCGCACAGGGCGATCTGGAGCAAGGCCTGCTCGCGACACGGCGCGCCATTTTTATCGCGCAGAGCGTCCAGGCGCCCGACCTCTCGTATCGTTTGCATGCCCAGGCCGGACGCTTGTTGGCGGCACTCGGGCGGCGCGATGCGGCAATTGCCGCGTATCGGCGCGCTGCCGTGATTCTGCGAAGCATTGAAGTCGATTTGATGGCCGAAAGCCTGATCGGTGGCGAGAGCTATCGCGATCTGGTCGGACCGGTATATCAACAACTTGGGGATTTGCTGTTACAGCGCGCCGCCAGCCAACCGGCGACCCAAGGCGGCGATCTGCAGCTTGCCCGCGATGCCATCGAACGCTTGAGAACTGTGGAACTGCAAGACTATTTCCAGGATCAGTGCGTAGCCGAAAGCAGGCAAGCGGGACAATCAGAGGTTGCCGCAATGGCAAATGTTGCCGTGCTCTATCCGGTGTTGCTGGCGGATCGGGTTGAACTCATCGTGACATTGCCGGATGGTATGCGGCAGATCATATTGCCGGTCAGTGCCACCAGATTGACTGAGGAAGCCAGGAAACTGCGTCAACTCCTGGAAAAACGAACCACCCGCGAATATCTGGCGCCGGCCAGGCAACTTTATGACTGGTTGATTCGCCCGCTGGAAGCGTTGCTGAGTCGGCATTCGATCGATACCCTGGCGGTGGTACCCGACGGCGCGCTGCGCAATATTCCGTTTGCGGCGCTTCACGACGGAGCGCATTTTCTGATTGAACGCTACGGGCTGGTTGTCGCCCCGGCGGTCAGTCTGGTCGAGCTTGCGCCTTCCGGCGGCACGTCCAAAGCGACGCTCCTGTCAGGAATCACCGATGCGCGGGGCAGCTTTCCGGCATTACCTTTCGTCGCGACCGAACTGGATGGGCTGTCGCAACATCTCAATGGAAAGTTGCTGAAAGATGGCCAGTTTCAACTCGCCATGTTTGCCAGTGAAGTGCGTGACACACCCTATGGCGTCGTCCATATCGCCTCGCACGGCCAGATCGAAGCGAATCCCCGGCACAGTTTCGTGCTTGCGCACGATGGCCGATTGACGCTGGATCAACTGGAACAACTGGTCAAGTTCGGCCGCCTGGGCGGTGGCGTGCTCGACCTGGTGATGCTCAGCGCCTGCCGTACCGCAGTCGGAGATGATCGCGCCGCGCTTGGGCTGGCGGGGATGGCGGTCAAAGCCGGCGCGCGCAGCGCGGTGGCGACGTTGTGGTACGTAAATGACGAAGCTGCGAGTAGGTTGGTCGGCGCTTTTTACGATGAACTTGGAAAGGGCGCCACCAAAGCCACCGCCTTGCGGAATGCGCAAAGTCGTCTGCTGGCCGAACCACGCTTCCAACATCCGTTGTACTGGGCGCCCTTCATCTTGGTCGGCAATTGGCAGTGAACATTCTCAGCCAGACATCCAGATGGCGCGTGCGAGTGATTGTGATCGCCATTGCCCTTGCTTGCGCGTTCGCCGTAATCGGCATCCGCAATGCCGGCTGGCTGGAAGCGATTGAGCTGGATTTTTATGATCGTTTGTTGAGTCGGGTGGCTGTCAGCCGCGCGGGGGATGCTCGAATTCTTCTGGTGGGTATCGACGAAGCGGATCTCGGCAGGCTTGGCTGGCCGCTCAGCGATGCCGCCCTGGCTGATTTGCTGGAGCCGCTGGCGGCGGCCAATCCCCGCGCTATCGGTGTCGATCTGTTCCGCGATGCCGCGCGACCACCAGGCAGCGAGCGTTTGCGCGCCCTGTTGTCGACAGACCAACGCATGGTTTTGGTGCGGCGGATTGGCTCGCCCGGCAAGCCGGGCGTATCGCCGCCGGCCTACCTTTCGCCGGAACGGGCGGGCTTCGCTGACATCATGCTCGACTCCTCGGGCAGCGTTCGTCGTGGCCTGCTTTACCTCGATGATGGTCATGAGGTGTTTAGCAGTTTGAGTCTGCAATTGGCGCTGCGTTATCTGGCAAAGCACGCCATCCACCCCGAGCCGGACGGGTCCGGCTCGGGTCATCTGAGACTGGGGAAGGTGATCCTCGTCCCGTTGGAAGCCAACGACGGCAGCTATGTTCGCGCTGACCCCGGCGGCTACCAGTTCTTGCTTGATTTTTCCGGCGGCCCCGCCGCGTTTGATTTCGTCTCGGCCGACGCGGTCATTTCCGGGCGCGTTCCCGCCGCGCGCATTCAAGACCGCATCGTCATCGTCGGAACCGTCGCAGACAGCGTGAAAGACTCGTTTGTAACTCCGCTGGCTGCCTTGCCCGCCGCCGACCCGCAGATGTTCGGCATCAGTCTGCATGCGCATGCGACCAGTCAGTTGCTGAGAATGGCGCTCGATGGCAACCCGCCGCTGCGCTTCCTCTCCGACTGGCAGGAAGCTATTCTGGTCGTGCTGGCCGCGGCACTTGGCAGTCTGGTTGCCGGTGCGTTGAGATACCGTTTGTTGTTGTGGGTCACCTTGGCCGGCATCCTGTTGCTTGCGGGCGGCGCCATCACGGCGATGTTTTTTGCCTGGTGGATTCCGCTTGCACCGCCGCTGTTGGCCATTTTCCTCTCCGCCGGTTTTACGCTGAGCTATGTCTCCCGCGTTGAGCGGCAGCAGAAAAACCAACTGATGCGACTGTTTTCACGCTATGTCGCGCCCGAAGTGGCAAATCAGATCTGGGCGCATCGGGAAGACTATCTGGATAGTGCCCTGGCGCCACGCCCGTTGCGTCTGCAGGCAACGGTGTTGTTCTCCGATATCAAAGGCTTTACCTCGATTTCCGAACAACTCTCTGCGACTGAACTGATGCTTTGGCTGAATCAATACACCGCGGCGATGGCAAGCATTGTCATGGCGCATGGCGGCATGATCGACAAGTTCATTGGTGATGCGGTCATGGCCGTCTTTGGTGCGCCGATCCCGCGCAGCGAAACTTCCGCCATTCAGCGCGACGCGATTGCTGCAGTGGATTGCGCGCTGGCAATGGCCGCGCGGCTGGAAAGTCTTGATGCAGCCTGGGGGCAAACGGGATTGCCCCGTATCGCCATTCGAATTGGCATCTATTCCGGTCCATTGGTCGCCGGGTCGCTAGGTAGTCAGGAGCGAACTGAATACACTGTAATCGGCGACACCGTCAATGTCGCCGCCCGTCTGGAAAGCGTCGACAAAGACTGGCCGGGGTTGGAGGGGGGCGAAATCTGCCGGATTCTGGTGGGTGACACCACCCGTTCGCTGATAGGCGCGGAATTCAACATTGAACAGATTGGAAGCACTGGGTTAAAGGGCAAATCGATGCCCATCGATATTTACAGAGTGAGGGGACGATCATGAAAATCAGTGCATTGAATCGCGTGTCCAGTTTACTGACGATACTCGTCTTGGTTGTCGTCGCGCACGGATACACGCCAGTGGCGGCGGCCGAGTCGGCCTTGCCGCGCATCGTCTACAAGCCGCCACTGCGCGGCGCGCCACTCATCCGCGTTGGCGGCGGCACGCGCGGTTTGGAGACCCTCATCTTGCCGGCGATCGAAGTGCTGGCGCCGAATCATGTCGGGCTGACGCGAAGCAGCCAGCCAAGGCTGTATTGGTATATCGCTGACACCACCACCGCCAAGATTGAACTGACTCTGATCCAGGCGACGGCGGAGAGGCCGGTTCTGGAACTGTCTTTGTCTAATCTCGCCGGGCCGGCGATACACGTGATTGACCTTTCCCGACATGGCATCGCGTTGACGCCCAATGTTGACTATCAATGGTCAGTCGCGTTGGTGCCTTTCAGCGATACCCGCTCCAACGACATCGTTGCCAGCGCGGCGATTCGCTTCGTTCCGTCAGCAAAAAAAGAGCGTGCAAATCAGACGTCCGAGGTCAGCAAGCAAGCCGCACGATTGGCCGAGCAGGGCATTTGGTATGACGCGTTCGATACGCTCTCGCAAGCCATTGCCAGCCATCCGGAAGACCCTGCAAATGCAGCTTGGCGAAAAATGCGCGCCACTCTGCTGGATCAAGTTGGATTGGCAACAGCCGCTGCTTTCGATTCGATTCGTTGATCAACTAGCCGTTCTCAAGCAACCGCCCTCATGCTCGCCGCCCCGCAGGCGTCGGCATAGCCGCTCAGCAGAGTCATCGCGGCGTGGGTGTGCAGATTGACCAGACCAGGAATCAGCGCGTGACCAGGTAGTTGTATTTTTTCTTTGCTGACCCAGTTGTCGGCTTCATCACGCTGTATCAAGGCTGCGATACGGCCATCCTTGATCAGCAGGCTATGGTCGGAAAGCGAGCGGTGATCGGGTTCGATCGGAATGATCCAATTGGCATCAATACGCAAATCGGCGGTGCGGGGGCGGGCGGTGTGCTCGGTCATGGGGGCGGACATCGGGAGAGGGGCTGATGCTGGCGCAGCCAGCGGGGCCTGCGAAGTCTCTCACCGCGCAACGCGCTATCGGGAACCGAACAGGGAAGGTAGCCAGGTCGACAGGAATGGCAAGAGCGATATGGTCAAAGCCCCAAGGAACATCGCTGCCACCGCCGGTATGACGGAAGCGGCGATATAGCGGATCGGCTTGTTGAACATGGCGGAGGCGAAATAGATGTTCATGCCGGCGGGCGGGAACAAAAAGGCCATTTCCAGGCTGGCCAGGAACAGGATGCCGAAATGAATCGGGTCGATGCCGTAGGCCAGTGCCACCGGGAGCAGCAGCGGGACGAGGACGATGATGGCGGCATAGATTTCCATCAGTGCGCCGGCGATGACCAGAAACAGGGTGAGCGCGACCAGGAAGGCGTATTTGTTCGGCAGGATCGATTGCACCCATTCAACCGCCAGGTCGGGAATGCCGGCGTCGACCAGGTAATTGGTCAGGCCGAGCGCCATGCCGAGGATCAACATGATGCCGCCGATGATCTGACTGCAGCCGACCAGTGCGCGGCCGACGCCGCGCCAGTCGAGTTCGCGATGCGCCAGGGTTTGCGTCGCCAGCGCATAGGCGGCGGTCAAGGCGGCGCTTTCGGTCGGTGTCGCCAGGCCGCTGATCATCGAGCCGATCGCCACCCCCGGCGCCATGATTTCCCATTTTGCGGCCCAGGCGGCGGTTTTGATCGATCCCGGTTCGTCGCGGCTGAGGGGGGCGTTTGTCGCGATCAGACCTTTGCGTCTCAGAAAACCGCCGACCAGCAGCAGGAAGGCGACCATCACCAGCGCCGGCAGGATGCCGGCCAGGAACATGCTGTTGATCGGCACGCGGGCGATGATCGCGTACATGATCAACGGTACCGACGGCGCCAGCAGCACGCCCAGCGCGCTGGCGCTGGTCACCAGACCGATGCCGCGTTTTTCCGGGAATCCGGCCTTGCTCAACAACGGCAGCAAGAGGCCGCCCAGGGCCAGGATGGTGACGCCACTGCCGCCAGTAAGCGCGGTGAAGAAGGAACACAGCAACGCGGCGGCGACCGCGGTGCCGGTGACGCCACCGCCGAACAGCGCGGTGAACAGCGCACCCAGACGAGCCGCGGCGCCGGTGCCGGCAAAGATCAACCCGGCCAGCGCAAACAACGGCAGTGCCGGCAGCGATGGATTGACGGTGATTTGATAATGGCTGAGAGGCACCGCCGCCAGCGGTTGGCCCTCGCTCCAGAACAGCGCCAGTGCCAGTCCGCCGAGCACGGCAAAGATCGGTGCGCCGCACAGCAGCACGATCAGCAGCCAGATTACAAAAGGCCATAACGGCAGCGTCGCGCCATCGAAGTGGCTGGCGAACAGCCCGCCGGCAAGCGTCAGTAATACGGCGACCAGCCAGCGCCAACCAGTCGATGGAGCCAGGCGTGAAGCGATCTTGATGCCGAGCATGGCAAAACCGAACGGCATCGAAGCCTGAAACAGCCAGCCCGGAATGCCGTAGGCCAGCGCACGTGGCGCCGCCATTTCGCTGCTGACGAAGACCCAACTTGCATGCGCCAGCATGCCGGCCAGCAAGGCTGAACTGATGCCGGCAAAGAGGATGGCGGCGCGCTGGAGCAGCACATGTTCGGCGGCGGCGAGGCCGGCGCCGAGAGAAGTCAGATGGCCGCCACGCTCGGCGACCAGCGCGCCGAACATGGCCAGAATCAGGCCCAGATGCTGGACCAGAACCGGCGCGTTCTCGATGCCGCGCCCAAATACCGGACGCAACACGATTTCGGCCAGCGGAATCAACATCATCAATGCCAGCGCACCGCCCGCCAGCACGGCATCGAAGGCGCCCAGGAGCCTGTCGGACTTTGGTCGTCGATAGCGAAAATCGGCCCCAGCGAGGCCGTTTTTTGCCGAATTCGCCGCCACATGGTTGTTCCATGGGGCAGCGGATACCTTGGCGGGCGTCGTTTCCCCGCTTAGGTATCCGGCGTGCCCCTTTGCGGGTGCAAGAAGCCGGTGAAAAAGGGGTCGCTGCGGTCGATTTGCAGCCGACGATTCCAAAGTCCGACAGGCTCCTAGACGGCGCAGCCAGGCCATGACCTTACTTTGCCTTGGCCGTGCGATAGGCCTTCAGCAGCGAAACCACTTCATCGAAGGTTTCCGCCGGCACCATCTTGCCGCGAATGCGCGGGTACAAGGTGTCGGCCAGTTTCAGCCATTCCTGCATCTGTTCCGCATTCGGCTGGCTGACCTTGAGGCCGCGCTTCTGCATCGCGGCAACCGCTTCGTCGACTTCCAGACGCGCTTGAGTGCGCATCCGCGCGCCGGCTTCGACGCTCGCCTTGCGCACCGCAGCCTGAGTTTGCGGTGTCATTTCATCCCAGGCCTTGCGCGTCACCACCAAGGCGCCGACGATGGGCGCCCAGTTCAGGTCGAGCATGTAGGGCGCGCTGTTGTAGATCTGCGTTGCCAGCGCGAAATACGGTGTCGACGGTACCGCGTTGATCATGCCGGTCTGGATCGCCGGCAGAATGTCGTTGGTTTCCAGCGGCACCGGAATGTAGCCCAGGCTTTTCATGATTTCCTGTTGTTCCGGCTCGCCACCCCAGGTGAAGAATTTCATGTTGCGGAACTCGCCCGGACGCACTGCCGGTTGCTTGGAGAAGAAGCGCACCCAGCCGGCGTCGCCCCAGGCCAGAATGACGAAGCCCTTGTCGAGAAACTTCTGTTCCATGCCGGCGCGCATTTTTTCGCGCACGTAATCGACTTCTTCCCAACTGCGGAACATCAACGGCATGTTCTGCAGCGCGGCGATCGACGGCTCGATCTCGCGCAGGCCAGCAACCGACATCAAGCCGCCCTGCAACTGGCCGATGCGCATGCGGCGCACCATGTCGACCTCGCCACCCTGGCGGCCATCCGGATAAACCAGATACTTGCCGCCACCCTGCGCCTTGCGCCAGGCTTCGCCGACGTCCATCAACTGACGGTGATACAGCGAGTTTTTCGGCGCCATGGTGCCGATGCGCAAGTTGGTTTCGTCGGCAAACGTGTTACCGGTGATCAATAAGGCTATCAGCAACTGCAGAAGCGTTTTCATGCGACTTTCCAAGTGGATTCGGAGGAATAATTCGGAGGGTTAAAACAGGTCGTCGACGTTTTCCAGCAACCAGGCCGCGCGTCGACGCATGACCTCATTCGACAAAGTCAACGTGCTGTCCGGCGCTTCCCGTACTGCCAGCGCCTGATTGATCAATTGCTCGTACATTTCGCGGTTTCCCGCCGGCAATGCGTAGTTTTCAGCTTTGCCCAGCAAGGCGCCGGCGCTGTGGCCTTGCGACTGCGCGATTGCCTGGTCGAACCAGTCCAGTGCTTGCGCAGGTTGGCCGCCGGCGCGGGAGGATTCGAAGGTGGCGAGCAAGCCGGTCAGCGTGCCTTGGCCCCAGTTTGGGTTGGTTTGCCAGGCCAGATTGGCCAGACGCACCGCGAGCGGCAAGTCGGCGACGACATCGGGATTGTCCTTGCTGAGTGAAATCCAGCCACCCCATGCGGCGGCAGCCCAATAGGCCAGACCCACGTGCTCAGGCTTCAGTGCTGGCACGGGGTTTGTCGAAACGCCGCGCAGTGCCGCGAGCATGCCGGGGAGGTTGTGTTCCAGCGCGGTCATGGCATGCCGCTGTGCGCGTTGATACAGCTTCGCCGCTCGCGTCCGTAGCCGTTCGGCGGCGCGCGCATCTTCGGCCTCGATGCGGTCGGCTTCGAAGGCGACGAAAGCGTAGGCATATTGGGTGAAACCGGCGGCCACCGATTCGGCCAGCGCGGCATGGCCGGGTTGTTCACGCAAAACCGATTCGGACAATTTCAGATAGAACGGACTGGCATCGCGCACCAGATCGAGATCGTTTTCCACCGCCTGACCTTGGTTCGCCAGACTGTCGGCCAGGCTGCCGATCACCATTTGCCGGGGCGAACAGCCGGTCAGGCTGAGCATCAGGATCAGCGCCACCATACCGATTGGACGGGTTACAGATAATTTCATGCCGAGCTGGATAATTTTGCAGCCCGGCAACTTAGCAGCCGTGTGTTACAGGCAAATGATGGCGTTGATCCAAGGCCAAAATGACACGGCGTTGATTCTTTGAACGTTGTCGGTTGAAACTCATACGCAGGGCTGAAATCATGGCCGTTTTGGTCCGGAGAGAGGGCTTTGGCGTGCTAAAATCGCCCGGCTTTTTTTTCTGAAAGCGCCTGTAAAAACAAAACGCTACTCCGCGCGAGATTAGCCCACACCGACGAGACGCCCCGCAATGGAAAACCAGTTCGCCAAAGAAACCCTGCCTGTCAGTCTGGAAGAGGAAATGCGCCGTTCTTACCTCGATTACGCGATGAGCGTGATTGTCGGGCGGGCGCTGCCGGATGTGCGGGATGGCCTGAAGCCGGTGCATCGCCGGGTGCTGTTCGCGATGCACGAGCTGAACAACGACTGGAACAAGGCTTACAAGAAATCGGCGCGCGTGGTCGGCGATGTGATCGGTAAATACCATCCACACGGCGATACGGCGGTGTACGACACCATTGTGCGCATGGCGCAAAATTTCTCGCTGCGCTACCCGCTGGTCGATGGCCAAGGCAACTTCGGTTCGGTCGACGGCGACAACGCGGCGGCGATGCGTTACACCGAAATCCGCATGTCCAAGATCGCGCATGAGTTGCTTGCCGACCTCGACAAGGAAACCGTCGACTTCGGCCCCAACTACGACGGTTCCGAGCACGAGCCGCTGATCCTGCCGGCGAAATTCCCGAATCTGCTGGTCAACGGTTCGTCCGGTATCGCAGTCGGCATGGCGACCAACATCCCGCCGCACAATCTGAATGAAATCGTCGATGCCTGCCTGGCGGTGCTGCGCGATCCGTTGATCGGCATCGAAGACCTGATCGAAATCGTGCCCGCGCCGGATTTCCCCACCGCCGGCATCATCTACGGCACCGCCGGGGTCAAGGAAGGCTATCGCACCGGACGCGGCCGTGTGGTGATGCGCGCCAAGGTGCATTTCGAGGACATCGAGAAATCGGTCGGGCGCCAGGCAATCATTGTCGACGAACTGCCGTATCAGGTGAACAAGGCGCATCTGTGTATCAAGATCGGTGAGTTGGTGCGCGAGAAGCGCATCGAAGGCATCAGCGAAATACGCGATGAGTCGGACAAGTCCGGCATGCGCATGGTGATCGAGTTGAAGCGTGGCGAAGTGCCGGAAGTGGTGTTGAACAACCTGTACAAGCAGACGCAGATGCAGGACACCTTCGGCATGAACATGGTGGCCATCCTCGACGGCCAGCCGCGTCTGTTGAACCTGAAGCAGATTCTGGACGCCTTCCTGCGCCATCGCCGCGAAGTCATTACCCGCCGAACCCAGTTCGAACTGAAGAAAGCGCGCGATCGCGGCCACATTCTGGAAGGCCTCGCCGTGGCGCTGGCCAATGTCGATGAAATCATCGCGCTGATCAAGGCCTCGGCAACGCCGCCGGAAGCCAAGGCGGCGTTGCTGTCCAAGGCCTGGCGCTCCGGCGTGGTGGAACAGATGCTGGCTAAAGTGGCCGGTGAGGCTGTCGGCACCGAGTCCTTCCGGCCGCTCAATCTGGCAGCCGAATTCGGCCTGCATGCCAACGGCTATTTCCTCACTGAAGTGCAGGCGCAAGCGATTCTCGATTTACGCTTGCAGCGGCTGACCGGACTGGAGCAGGACAAGATCGTCGGCGAGTATGGCGACATCATGGTGCGCATCGCCGACCTGCTCAACATCCTCGATACGCCGGAGCGCGTCACCGAAATCATTGCTACCGAACTGGGTGAGATCAAAGCCGCCTTTGGCGACAAGCGCCGTTCCGAAATCATCGCCTACGCCGGCGACATCTCGCTGGAAGACCTGATCACGCCGATGGACATGGTGGTGACGCTGTCCAACACCGGTTACATGAAAGCGCAGCCGCTCGACGAATATCGCACCCAGAAGCGTGGCGGTCGCGGCAAGCAGGCGGCCAGCACCAAGGAAGAGGATTTCATCGAGAAGCTGTTCATCGCCAATACGCACGACTACATCCTCTGCTTCACGAATTTGGGCCGCATGTTCTGGCTCAAGGTCTATGAAGTGCCGCAAGGTGGGCGTGGCGCGCGTGGCAAGCCTATTGTCAACCTGCTCAAGATGGATCCGGACGAGAAGATCAACGCGATCCTGCCGGTGAAGGAGTTCGACGCCAACCATTTCATCTTCATGGCCACTTCTTCGGGCATCGTCAAGAAAACCCCGCTGACCGATTTCTCGCGTCCGCGCACCGCCGGCATCATCGCGGTGAATCTCGACGAAGGCGACTATCTGGTCGGCGTGGCCATCACCAACGGCCAGAACGACGTGATGCTTTTCTCGGACGATGGCAAGGCCAACCGCTTCGACGAAAACGATGTGCGCACGGTGGGTCGCAACGCGCGCGGCGTGCGCGGTATTCGGCTCGGCGGAGGCGGGCGGGTGATCGCGCTGCTGGTGGCGGAAAACGACGAACAAAGCGTGATGACCGCCACTGAAAACGGGTTCGGCAAGCGCACCCCGGTTGGCGAGTACACCCGCCACAATCGCGGTGGTCAGGGCCTGATCGCCATCTCCACTTCTGCGCGCAATGGCAAAGTCGTCGCCGCGACACTGGTCGATGAAACCGATGAAGTCATGCTGATTACCACCGGCGGCGTGCTGATCCGCACCCGGGTCAGCGAAATTCGCTCGCTTGGCCGCTCCACCCAGGGCGTCACGCTGATCAACCTGGACGCCGGCGAGAAGCTTTCCGGTCTGCAACGGATTCTGGAAACCGATTCGGAGTTGGACGTGGATGACGAATCCTCCAACGAATCCTCCAACGAATCACCCGATGCAGCCGGTTCGGAACCTGACGCCGATTAATTCAACCTTGCAGGGAGACGTTGCATGTCCACCGCTATCTTGTTCTGGGGTCCGGTTCTGATCCTGCTGGTCTACGCCGTGTTCATCTACAACAGCCTGGTGCAGATCAAGCACAACGTCGCCAAGGCCTGGTCGAACATCGACGTGCTGCTCAAGCAGCGGCATGACGAGTTACCCAAGCTGATCGAAACCTGCAAGCAGTACAAGCAATTCGAACAAGACACCCTGCGTCAGGTTACCGAGGCGCGCAGCCGTGTGCAGCAGGCCAGCAACGCGGGCGACATCCCCGCGCTGGGCCTGGCGGAAGGTGCGTTGCGCATGGGGCTGGGGCAGATCTTCGCGGTGGCCGAGGCTTATCCGGAATTGCGCGCGAATGAGCATTTTGCGCAATTGATGTCACGCATCACGGGCCTGGAAGACGCCATTGCCGACCGACGCGAGCTCTACAACGATAACGTCAACATCAACAACGCCCGCATCGAGCAGTTTCCCGATCTCTTCATGGCGCACCTGTTCAGCTTTGGCGTCAAACCCTTGCTGACTTTCAGTGCAGCGGACAAAAAAGACGTCGATGTCAAAGCGCTGTTCGGCTGAGCGTCATGCGGCGTTGGTTATCCCGGCGACTGGGGTGGCGAGTGACGCAAGGGTTGCCGTTGGTCTTGCAAGGCAGTCTGATCGGATTCGCCGCTTCGATTGAATCCAACCAGGTTTGGCTGCCGGTTTTCATCGTAGTGGCATTGATCAACCTGTGGGCCTGGGTCACCTCACTGCGCTGGCGGCGCGCCATTGTCGATACCCCGACGTCGCGCATCGCTTCCGCCGCGCAAGGCTTTGTCGAACTGGTTGGCAGCGGCCAGCCTTTACCGAATGCGCCATTGTTGACACCGTTCACCCAACTGCCTTGTCTGTGGTACCGCTTTAGCGTCGAGCGACGCAAAAATGGCGAATGGCAACACGCGGAGCAGGGCGAGAGTGAACTGCCTTTTATCCTCGATGATGGTTCCGGATTTTGCGAAATTGACCCGGTTGGCGCGCAAATTCACACCACGCACAAAGAAATTCGAACGCAGGGCGATGAGCGCCATACCGAATATGTGCTGCTGAAAGGTGACCGGCTCTATGCCATGGGTGATTTCATCAGCGTGAATGGTGAGCAGATCCGACTCGACCGCCGCCTCGATCTGGGAGATTTGCTGGCTGATTGGAAGTCAGATCAGACCGATTTACATCGGCGCTTCGACCAGGACAAAAATGGGGTCATCGACGATGCTGAATGGCAGCAGGCAAGACAAGCCGCAGAGCGTGAAGTTGAGCAAAAGCACCGTGAAATTCGCAACCAGCCAAGCCAGCATCGATTGCGCAAACCCGACTCGCGCAGACCCTATCTGATTGCCAATCATCCACCGGAAAAACTGGGTCGGCGCTATGCCTGGCTGGGTGCGGCACATCTGGTTTTGCTGCTGGGGTGTTTGTTCGGGATAGCGTGGGCGCTGGGGTTGTCGGGCTGAATATTGCCTGTGTTCACGTACCTACATTATTCTGACCAGTAGGTGATGCCATGACCATCACAACGTTATCAAGCCGACAGTTCAACCACGATGCCAGCAAGGCCAAGAAGGCGGCGGAGGCCGGACCGGTGATCATCACCGACCGAGGCCGGCCGGCGCATGTGCTGCTGATATTCGGCGAGTACAAGAAGCTCACCGGCACGAAGGCCAGGATTGCCGATCTGCTGGCGATGCCGGGTATCGAAGATATTGAATTCAATATCCCGCCAATGCGCGACATTGCACAACCGGCGGATATCTCCTGATGTACCTGCTCGATACCCATGTGGTGTCCGAGTTGCGGAAGATTCGCGCCGGAAAAGCGGATCGTCACCTGGCCGTCTGGGCTGACAGCGTTGATGCCTCCGATTTGTTTTTGTCGGTGATCACCCTCCAGGAACTGGAAATCGGCGTGTTGCTGACCGAGCGCCGAGACCCTGTGCAGGGATCGATATTTCGGACATGGCTGAATGGCCACGTCCTGCCTGCCTTCTCGGGCCGCGTTCTGTCGGTCGATAGCGCTGTTGCACTGCGCAGCGCACGTCTGCATGTGCCAGACCCTCGCCCGGTGCGTGACGGATTGATCGCCGCCACTGCGTTGGTTCATGGCATGACCGTCGTCACCCGCAAGGTCGCCGACTTTGAGCCAATGGGGGTGGTCGTACTCAACCCCCGGACAGGTTTTTGAGGGGCGCTTTGCCAAGATCGTTACTTCGGTCGCCAGCGCTTCAGCAGCAACGCATTGCTGACCACCGAAACTGACGAAAGCGCCATTGCCGCGCCGGCGATCACCGGGTTGAGCAGTCCCGCCGCCGCCAGCGGCAGGGCAAGCAC
>Ga0105047_10004434_pt1 | contig 24397 bp, 19 predicted proteins | sample MAT04_FD_78384 | JGI IMG/M metagenome (GOLD analysis project Ga0105047, IMG submission 78384) | Freshwater microbial communities from Lake Fryxell liftoff mats and glacier meltwater in Antarctica - MAT-04 (megahit assembly) | ecosystem: Environmental > Aquatic > Freshwater > Ice > Liftoff...
AGAAAAAGCTTAACCGTCTCTACAAGAAATTTTCAAAGGTGAAGAGTGTCTTCAATAAAGATGGAACGTCTCGTCAGAATAGCATCAAAGAGACACTCAAAGTTGAAATCGCAGCCCTTGAAGATGAGGTTGAAACGATAAGACAAATAAAAGACGGCTTACCCGAAAAAGTAGATGTTTCAAAATTAAACAAATTATAGCATTTATTTACGACATTTCAAGGTTGACATGACACTAGGTGCATCTGCCCAACGGCAAACCCTTCATTTTCGTCAATCTCCGGCAACCTCGCACATCTTAACGGTGTAGCGAGGTCGCCGGCAATATCAGTAAAGGGTGTCGGCGGAATCAAGGATCGCCTTGTCGATACTCAGCCCCATTCGCTCCGCCGCCTTGGGATTGATGTGGAAAGCAAGATCCTTCTGGAATTCTACCGGCAGAGTCTCAGGCTTGGCCCCCGCCAGGATCTTTCTCGCCATAGCTCCGGTTTGCTTGCCGTGCTGGTAATAATCAAAACCCATGGCGGCAATTGCCCCCCGCTTGACGGAATCGGTATCGGCGCTAAAGAGCGGCAATTGGGTCCGCTCGCAGACCTTGATGACCGCCTCCAATGCCGAAACCACAGTGTTATCAGTTGGCACGAAGAGAGCATCAACCTTGCCGACGAGACTCTGCGCCGCCTGAAAGACATCGGCGGAATTGGTGACCGGACCGTCGAGAACGGTGATGTTCATTTTTGCCGCAGCCTCCTTCAGCCGCTTGACATTCGACACCGAATTGACCTCGCCGCTGTTATAGAGAACCCCGAGAGTAGCAAGTTTTGGGAGAACGCGGCGTAACATTTCCAGGTGTTTTTCCATCGGCATCTGGTTCGAGACCCCGGTAATGTTTGGGCCGGGGTGCATATAGTCTTTGACCAGGCCGGCGGCTAAGGGATCGGTAATGGCGGTAAAGAGCATCGGCGTATTGGCCAGTTGCGGCGCCTTTTCATAGGCCTTGGCACAGGCCTGGGCGGTCGGGGTGGCGATGGCCACGATCAGATCCGGGGCATCGGAGGCGATCTGGGTGGCGATCTGCCCCGCCGTGCCCATATTGCCATTGGCATTATAGTCCTTATATTCGGCGGCAACGCCGTTCTCCTGCAGATCATCCTTGAACCCTTTCATCACCGCATTCAGGGCCGGATGTTCAACAAACTGGCTGATGGAAATGCGCGCCGGAACAGCATTCGCCGTTGTTGCCGTCACCAGAAAGGCGGCGGCCAGAAACACTTTGACAATTCTCTTCATTTTCTTCCTCTCGTCGGTTAATTTAGGTTCTTTGCCTCGACAATACAGTACAATCCTGTTGACCTTTCTAGAAGATTATGCGAATTGCTTCAAGCAAATAGCGATTTCCCAAACCTTCATTGCTTTTTTTCTCAAAACCTGAAGGTGCCGTCGGCGAGGTATTTTCGCTGACAATCTTTTTGCAAAATGATCGTCTTATCCTCATCCCGTGGTGATATTATGGCTGGCGCACCTGTTTCCCTCTTTATCCAATGTCTGGTTGACAGCATGTTTCCCGAAGTGGGGGAAGCTATGGTCAAGGTCTTTGATCGACTTTCCATTCCAATGGCCTACCCTGAAGGGCAGACTTGCTGTGGACAACCCGCCTATAACAGCGGCTACCGCCGGGAGGCAGCGACGGCGGCCCGGCATTTTATCGAGGTCTTCGAAGGTGCCGAAACCATTGTCTGCCCCTCCGGCTCCTGCGTCTATATGGTCCGCCATCATTACCCGGAGCTATTTCCGGACGACCCGGTTATGGCTAAGCGAGCCAGGGCAATTGGCGCCAGAACCTTTGAATTCACCGAATATCTTGTCGATGTCCTGGGAATCACCGATGTCATGGCCGAGCATCCCGGGGTCGTCACCTATCACGATTCCTGTCATCTCAGCCGGGGCCTCGGCATCGCCCGGCAGCCACGAAAGCTCTTGGCAAACGTCCGGGGTCTGGAACTGATCGAAATGGTGGATAGCGATACCTGCTGCGGCTTCGGTGGCACCTTCAGTATCAATTATCCGGAAATCAGTGTTGCCATGGTCGATGAAAAAATCACCAATATCCTGGCCACCGGGGCAGACGCCGTGGTCGGCTGCGATATCAGCTGCCTGATGAACATCCTCGGCCGCCTGTCAAGACGAGGGGAAAAAGTGAAGGTCCTGCATATTGCCCAGGTACTTGCCGGGGTGAAGGGAGAAAGCCGATGAGCAAAACAACCCCACCATCCTACCGAACAGCAGCCGCTGCCGGTATCGCTTCGCCGTGCCTGCAAAAGAGTCTGCACGGACTTCAGGATCGTTTCGGCAAGGGGGCCATGGAAATCTGGGCCACCATGGACGACCAGGAGATGCGCCACCGGGTAAAAGAGGCGCGGATGAACACCTTTGCCCATCTGGACATCATCCTAGCCGAACTGGCACAAAATGTCCGGGCTAGGGGCGGTCAGGTGCATTTTGCGGCAACTGCCCAGGATGCCATCGACTACACCTTGGCCGTCGCAAAAAGGAACAAGGTCAAGCGGGTGGTCAAAGGCAAATCGATGATCTCAGCGGAAATCAACATCGATCAGGCGCTTGAGGCTGCGGGCATAGAAGTCGTCGAAACCGACCTGGGGGAATATATCATTCAACTGGCGGGCGACAAGCCGTCGCATATCATCGCCCCGTGTATTCACCTCGATCGCAACCAGATCGGTGCGTTGTTCGCCGACAAACTGGGTATCGACTACAGCAATGACCCTCCGACCCTGACCATGGCGGCACGCAAGACACTGCGCGAAAAGATGCTCGACGCCGAGATGGGCCTTACCGGCTGCAATCTGGCCTGTGCCGAAACCGGCCATATCAGCCTGGTTTCGAACGAGGGCAATATTCGCATGGCCACGACCATGCCGCCGACCCTTGTTGCCCTTATGGGAATGGAGCGCGTCGTCGCTACCCTCGATGAGCATCGGGAGGCCCTCCATCTCCTCACCCGCGGTGCCGCCCTGCAGAAACTCTCCACCTACGTCAGTTTTCTCGGTGGCCCAACAAGCGCCGACGACCCCGACGGACCAAAGGAATTCCACCTGGTGATCATCGATAACGGCCGGAGCAAAATCCTTGCCGATCCCGAGTTCCGTGAGGTGCTGGCCTGCATCCGCTGCGGCGCCTGCCTGAATATCTGCCCGGTGTACGGGAAGATCGGCGGACATGCCTACAATTCAACGTATTGCGGGCCGATCGGGGCGGTGGTCATGCCGCTCCTTGACGGTGTCAATAAACACGCCGATCTCTGCAAAGGCGAGACCTTATGCGGGGCCTGCAAGGATATCTGCCCTGTCGAAAACGATTTACCGCGGATGCTTTCCGCCCTGCGCCATAAACTGGCCTACGGCAACGACCGCTGGAATACCAAGCAGCATGACCCCGCCGAGGCCTACATCTTCAGTTTCTGGAAGCTGCTGATCAGCAGTCCTTTTCTGTATCGGTCGTTGCTTCGCTTGGGCCGCTTATTCCAGCGCCCCTTTGTGAAGAAAAACAAGATGATCAGTAAGATGGCCGGACTTGCCGGCGGCTGGACCACCGAGCGCGATCTGCCGCCTCTTGCCCGACGAACTTTTACCGAACTCTGGAAAGAAAAATACCTTGCCAATCGACCGACCGGTACTGAAGGGCAAAAAAAGGAGGAGAGTTGATGGACAACCAGACCGCATTCCTGAGAAACATCCGCCAGAGCCTCGGTCTTTCCCCCGACGAAGAGCGACCGAAAAGGCTGTTCCCGACCCTTTTTGCCAAGGCCGACACGACGTTACCCCTGCAGGGCATGAGGAACCGCACGGCGGAGCAGCAGGACCACCTGGTCGAGCTATTCCAGACCAATGCCCAGGCCTTAAGCATAAAATCCCATCTCGTCCGGACCCATGATGAAGCAGCGGCCCTTATCATCGAACTGGTCAGGACGAAAAATCCGGAATTCACCCCTACCAAGCACATCATTCACCATGACCATTCCGATCTCGCCACCTTACAACTGTGGAAACGTTTCGACCAAGATGACGTCACCGTGCACACCACCTTCAGTCCCGACCGGCAACTGCGGGAAAAGACCATAGCCTCCTTTATTGGTATAACCGCTCCGGACATCGGGGTTGCCGATTCGGCCACCCTCGTCCAATTCACCGAACCGGGCTGCCCGCGCTCCACTTCCCTGGTACCGTCCATCCATATTGCTCTTTTAAAACGAGAGCATCTGGTAGCCGATTTGCGCGAGGCCTATGCCTTGCTGCAGGAAAAGGGGCGGCTCGGGAGCTTTGTTTTTATCACCGGCCCATCAAAGACCGCCGATATCGAGGCACAAATGGTCCATGGCGCGCATGGGCCGCGTGAGTTACATCTGATTATATTATCCCCGCCACCCGCCGAGGAAACAACGGATGACACCCAGAGCTGAACGCACGCCGAAGGACAACAGCCAAACGTATAAGGTGATTTGCTTATGAATAGGGAGTACATCAATAAAACAACACTGCTCTGCCTGGTGGTGATTATTTCCGCTCTCTTTCTCACCATGATCCATCAGTTTTTGATGGCCATCTTCATGGCCGGATTGTTTTCGGCGATGGTCAGCCCCCTGCACCACCGACTGACAGCAAAACTGCGCGGCCGAGAGACCCTCGCGTCGAGCCTGACGGTTTTCGGCATCGTTTTGCTGGTCCTCACCCCGCTAGCCGTGCTTATCACCCTGGTGGTAACCCAGGCAATCAGCGTCGGTCAGTCGGTCACCCCCTGGGTCCAGGGTTTTATCAAAGAGCCGTCGACCCTGTCGACCCTGTTGGAAAAAGTGCCCTATTATGAAGAGATCCTGCCGTATCGGGACATCATCATTCAAAAGGCCGGTGAAATGGTCGGCACCGTTTCCACCTTCCTCATCGATTCCCTTTCGTCCTTTACCAAGGTCACCATCGACGCCATCTTTTCAACCATTATTATGCTCTATGTGATGTTTTATTTCCTCTCCATGGGAGACGTTCTTCTCATGAAGATTCTCTATTTTCTGCCCATGGACGACAACAATGAGCAAAAATTATTGAACCGTTTTACTTCGGTGACCAGGGCGACGATCAAGGGAACGCTGATCATCGGGGTCATGCAGGGGGCGATCTGCGGTATCGCCTTTGCCATAGCCGGAATATATGGCCCGGTTTTCTGGGGCTCGGTGATGGCGGTCATGTCGATCATCCCGGCCTTCGGCGCGGCGATCATCTGGCTGCCGGCCCTCATTATCCTGGCCCTGACCGGCAACTTTGCAGGCGTTGCGATTCTCGCCGTACTGTGCGGTGTGGTGGCTGGCAACCTGGACAATGTCCTGCGCCCACGCCTGGTCGGCAAGGACACGGAGATGCACGATCTCTTCGTCCTCTTCGGCACTCTCGGCGGTATCTCGATGTTTGGACTCCTGGGTATTATTCTCGGACCAATTGTCGCCGCCCTGTTCATCACCATCTGGGAAATCTACGGTGATGCATTTAAAAAGTATCTTCCCAACGTCAAGGTCGTCCTCAAAAAACCTCAGGATGACGGCCAGGAATAATACCCCCTCTCCTTTTTTCAACCACGAGGTCACAACTCTTAATGCCCTATCTTTTGCTTGTTCTCACCACCCTCTTCTGGTCAGGGAACTTCGTCATCAGTAGGGGGATGCATGCGGCAATACCGCCCTTCGCCCTCTCGTTTTGGCGCTGGGCCTTAGCCTTTTTGATCCTGGCCTTCTTCGGCCTGCGTCATCTTCGTGCCGAACGGCAGCTGGCCATGCAACACAAAAAATTCCTGATAATCCAGGGTCTCCTCGGGGTAGCCGGATTCAACAGCTTTATTTACTATGCCATGCAGACCACCACCGCCATCAATGCCGCGCTGGTCAATTCCTGCACGCCTATTATCATAGTTCTGATTTCCTGGGCCAGGTTTAAGGATGGCCTGAGCCTCAGGCAATGTCTTGGGGTGGCCATTTCTCTTGGCGGCGTCCTGCTGATCATCTCCCGCGGCGACCTGACGACTCTTCTCCAGCTACAATTCAACCATGGCGATATCCTGGTATTTATTGCCGCATGCCTTTGGGCCTTTTACTCTGTCAACCTAAAAAAATATCCCCGGGACCTGCACCCCCTCGCTTACCAGACGGCCATTGCCATGGTCGGTTTGACGACCTTGCTGCCCCTCTATCTTTTAGAGATCGCTTCCGGGAAAACCATGCCGGTCACCACCAGCACCGTGATAACAATCGTCTATGTGGCAGTTTTTGCATCTGTTCTTGCCTTTATTTTCTGGAGCCGGGCGGTGAGTACGCTGGGGGCTAACATTGCCGGCCCCTTCATCCATCTCATGCCGGCCTTCAGCACGATTCTCGCGGTTTTTTTCCTCGGTGAAACCCTCACCAAAAACCATGTGATGGCCATCATCCTCATTTTCGGAGGAATTTTTATGACTACTTTTCGGGTAAAAAGAAAGCAAAAATTTATAAAGATACTTTCCGTCTGCCTCATGGTAACCGGCATCCTCAGCCACCAGCCACTCCAGGCCAAGGCTGGGGAAACTTTGCTCGGTTTTGCCGAAGCTTGGCAGAAAATTAATGAGGAAAATGATACTCTGGCGGCGGCAAAAGCAAACCTCGACCAGGCCAGGCATAAAAAAGACGCAGCCCGTGATCTGTATCTGCCGGAGGTTGAATTTCGGCAAGCTATATGCACCTCGATGACGAGGTAACACCTTCGCCCAATGACATTCTCGCGAGTATGCCTGCCGGCAATCGTTTAGCCGCTGCTTGAAGGGGTCGGTCGAAGCTATGGCCTGTCCGGTTCGGCTCTCAATGCAGCTTTTACCTCAACGGTCGCCGAACGAAACACCCGTTCCAGCAGCATTCGCGGGTCCTTGCCCATTTATGCCGGTGGGCGGATTGATGCCGCCCGGGATATCGCAAGAGGCCAGGAAAAAGAGGCCAATTAAAAGTTCGAGATGAGCCGCCAGGAGCAGTTTGACAATGTCGCCCGATACTATTTCACTGCTGTTCTGGCAAGACAGGTGTGCAACACCAAAGTTGAGCTCGAAGATGGCATGAAAAAGCATTTCGACCATGCCCTCCTCCTTGAGCAGCAGGGTCAGATCGCTGAGGTCGAGGCATATGCCGCTGAAACGCGGATTGAAAGCTGGCATGACGGCGAAGTGACACAAATCCTGCTGCAGAGCTGCGAGCTGGTGCCCCCGGGCTTTCCGGTGGTTACCGTTATGGATATGAACGATGCCTGGGCGGTATTTCATATCCGCGAAGGTCGTCTGGCCGAGTTTCCGAAAGGCCATGAATTTGTCGTAACCATTCCGGCGTTGAACAATAGCCGTCATCCCTTTCGCGTCAACCATGTCGCGGTCATGGGGGATTTTGTCACTTGGCGGACAACAAACGGCGACAAGGGCTTTGATATGCGGAGTTTCGAAGTTGAGGCAAAGCCTGCCCTCTTCTGGCTGCACGGCCTGCTCTTTCTCTGGTTCATGTACATCCGGCAAGGCTGGCCGATGCACGGCAGCTGACCGATGCTGGTTTTTCCCCAGCTGCTGACGGTGGGTGCCAGCCTGGCTTCGGCCTCGATGTTCTTTTTCATGACTCTGGAAGCCGCAAGGGCACTCAGTCTCCGCAGCCCCTGGCCTGGCCTTTATGGGAGCGACTTTTCCGATTACCGACATGACCTTGCCGGCGAAAATCTGGCGCAGTTTTCTGCCGGTATGCCACTATATTGAAATCCAGTTCGGACAGGTAAACTATGGAGCGCCGCTGCCATCCGCCATCCCGCAACTGATGGCTCTTGGGGTGTTTGTCCTGCCCCTGCTGTTTTCCATTTATAGGGCCAGGCAGTTGACTTCTAACCCAGTTGAAGGCAGGATATGTGCATGAGCTGGTGCGATGTCATACAGAATGAATGGTCGGCAATTTTTACCAATCCGGCCATACTCTTGACGGTTTTCGGCGGGGTACTGCTTTACTCCTTTCTCTATCCCCTGCCCTTACCCAACAGGTATCGAGAGACCAGGAGGTGGTAGTGGTCAATCTCGACAATAGTCAATTCAGTCGGCGTCTGGAACGGATGGTCGAGGCCACTCCCCAGGTTCGCTTGAGTGCGCGGGCCCATAGCCTGGAAGAGGCGGCGGAGGTGAAATTCAGTCGAATGATCATGTCCGGCCAGTCACCGACGCCGGCAGCAGAGCAGCAGAGTGCCATAAAACTCAATCTCGTGCCGGTCTTCAATCCGACTATGGGGTATGTCAATTATGTCATCCCGGCCATCTTTATCCTCATCCTCCATCAAACTCTCATTATGGGAGTCGGCATTCTCGGCGGCGGACAAAATGAGGCGCAACCTACATGTCAGGAAGGATACTGGCAAAGGGCTGCACCACTGCAGCTTCTCGTGGTACGCACCGGATTTTTGTCGCTCTCTACTAGGCTGCTCTTTATGTACTACTTCGGCTTCAGCTTCACCTACTACAACATCCCCAGGCTGGCAGAAATTGGCGAGCTCACCCTCCTCCATCTGCCGTTCCTGCTCAGCGCCACCTTTCTTGGTATCTGCCTGGGATCGCTGTTGCCGCGACGCGAGCTCGCGACCCTACTGGTCATCATCAGTTCGATGCCGCTTATCTTCGCCCCCGGCTTTATCTGGCCGATCTCCGCCATCCCCGCGACAATTGTTACGGCAAGCCAAGTGTTTCCAGTCATCCCGGCTATTCAGGCATTTGTTGCGTTAAACCAGATGGGAGCCGAATTTTCCGATATTCTCCCGTACTGGCAGCAGCTCTGGCTTTGTACTGTTCCGTACGGCGCTCTTGCCTGGTGGCTGCTGCGGAAAAGATTATCAGTTCACAGTGTTGCTGAATAAACAACTGATCATTTCTTCCTGCCCTTGCTCAGCTGTTTTTCCAACATGATCTTCAGGATGGTTTTATCAGCCTGGATCATCCCATCATGACTGAGAGCCCCCATGTTTTGAACGGTCTGTCGGGTGGAATTGCCGATGATTCCGTCGGTGTCCTTGACATTGACCCCCTGCAGGGAAAAAAGGGCGGCCTGGACCGCAGCACCCGCGGCAGTGTTCAGCTTGATGGCGCATCCGGCCTTGGCACCGTCACAGATTACCCCGGCCAGATCTTGAAGGATATTGCCGATCGCCCCTTCCATATGGTGGATATCACCGCCGACCAGATAGGTGATTCCCGCCGTCGCCCCGGCGCCGGCTGCAACCGAGCAGCCGCAGACGGCTGACAGTCTGCCGGTATGGGCCTTGACATAGGCGGTGATGATGTGGCTAAGGCCGATAGCCCGCAGGAGGGTGTCTCGGTCATGGTCGATGAAATCCTTGATTGCCCAGATCGGCAGAATTGCAGTCAGGCCGTGATTGCCGCTGCCTGCGGAACTCATGGCCGGCAGGTTCGCCCCACCCATCCGGGCATCAGCGGCGGCGGAGGTCAACCTGCGTGCCGAGTTGGACATATCGTTGACCATCAGTTTCTGCTTGATCAGCCGATCAATGGCCTTGCCGATACCCAGGCCACTTCCGTGTTTCAGGCCGTATTCGGCCAGAGCCAGGTTATGGTTGACCCCTATCTCGAGAAAATTGAGATCGTCGTCGTCTAGCTCCGCCGTCAGTTCCAGAATCTGTTCAAGGTTGAGACTGCGCAACCAGGTTTCAAGTTCGGCCATGGTGTGCCTGCCACCCTTTTTCAGGGCTCGCTCAAGGAGAGGTGAATCGGTTACCTCCTTTCCGTTCAGCTTGAGACTGACGATATTGCTGTGCAGATCAACGATCAATGATTCGGCGATGTTTTCCCCTGCTACCAACTTTGTCCGCACATAGAGACCGACCTCGTCCCTGAGATGAACGGTTACCCTATTTTCTCCGAGGAGCTTTTTAGCCTGGGTGATGGTTGCGTCGGTGAGGCTTTCCAGCACCTCGAGGCTTTTTGCGGGATTACCCCCATAGGCGCCGAGAGCTGCAGCTGTGTCGAGGCCCTGCATGCCGCCACAACCGGGGATGGTGACTGCCATGCCGTTTTTGTAGATATTCGGATCGATCCAGATCTCAATGGAATCGAACTCTCTGGTCGGCAGGAGAGTGGCAGCCGCAGCAGCACCCAGGGCAATAGCCACCGGTTCGGTGCAGCCGAGAGCCAGGGTGACCTCCATCTCGAGGATGTCTTTGACCGTAAATTTCATAAAGTGTCCCTCAATCCTGGAAAATATTTTTATCTTGCCAGGATAAATTCAATCTCAATGTTTGAGCCAAGCGGCAGCGCGGCAACCTGGACCGTGCTGCGCGCCGGCGGGGCCTCGGGGAAAGAGCTGCCATAGGCACTGTTAACCGCCTGGAAATCACCGAGATCGGTGAGAAAAATGGTGGTTTTTAGGGTTTTCGTCAGGTCGGTTCCCGCCTCTTTGGCAAGAGCTGCGACATTCTTAAGTATTTGCTGGGTCTTTGTGCCGATATCGCCATCAACCATTTTCCCGGTTGACGGATCGATCGGCAGCTGGCCGGAGACAAACAGCAGGTCCTTGGTGGCGATGGCCTGGGAGTAGGGGCCGATGGCGGCCGGAGCCTGGGTGGTGAAAATGACGTTGCGAATCATTGGTGTTCCTCTTTTCTGTGAATTGTGTTGGTTGATCGAACTCTTTTTAAATAATTATAGACGGTGAATCTGGTAATGCCCATCATCTTGGCCACCTGTTCTACCGCCCCCTTGAACTGGAAGAGGCCATCTGCTTCGAGCATCGCGATGAGGCGTTTTTTTTCATCGACATTCATAGTTGTCTGATGTTTACCCATCGCCCGCACTGCGTTATGGAAAAGTGCCTCCACCGTCTCACCGGCCGAGTGGGCGAAGGTTTCGGTACTGGGTGGAACGCCGATCTCTGGATGGAGAAAGGGCAGCAGGGCCTGACCGGCATTGTAGAATTCGGTGGTGTCAAAATTGATACAGAAGGCGGCAATGGCGCGTCCTCCTTCATCCCTTATGAGGGTCGTGGTCGATTTCAACGACCGGCCTTCACTGCTGGTCGTGCAGTAACTGTGCACGTCGCCTTTGCCTTCTGGGCTATTGATCATTTTGACGAGCAGATCGGTGGCCGGAGCACCCGGCCGGCGATGGGTCACTTCGCCTCGGATATACACCAGAGAGCTGTGCAGAGATGTCAGGTCATGCACGCAGGCCTCACAATTGCGGCCGAATAGAGCAACTATCGCGTCGGCCAGACTCTGCAGATTTTGAAAAAAGCATTCTTTATCGTTCATCATCGCTTGTCGAAACGAGAGGAGTTGTTTTTGTGAATATGCACCAATTTATTCTTGTTATCATCGGCGCAGGAGTCAACAAAAAAGTTGACTGTTTTAAAAAATGTTGAAAACTCAATCGCTCGCACAAAGGTCGCAAGGGCTGCATCGCTACACCAAACCAAGTCTTCTTTGGAGATGAATTATTATTGAGATTTCCTTGATTTATTTTTTCAATTGCTGATAATAAAGTAACAATACAACGCATCAACCTTACTAACCTGTCAAGGAGGGGAACGATGGCAGAGCAAAGGAACAATTCACTCCATTATCATATTACCTCGGTCAAAAAGGGGGAGCGGGTTTTTGAAAACGCCTTTCAGAGTGTCAGCCGCATGGTGTTGGGGGGGAAGATCGACAAGGTAATGGTCAATGGCAAGAGCACCTTTGATTTCAGGATATTCCGCGAAGGCCCAAAACATATTGTCGGTATGTATGACGAAATCAACTCTTTTGTGTCCTTTGTCAAGGATGCCTCCGAGGGAGGATCGTCCGCCGAAATGGCCTTTGTTCTGGTCGGGGAACCGGGAAACGGTAAGACCTTTCTGGTCGAATATCTTTGCAAACTGTATCGCCAGTTTTTAACGATTCCAACCAACCGCAAGTATACCTTTCGCTTTAAAAATCTCGACAAGCTCGGTTCATACGGCAATATCACCACCATCGAATCGCAAACCTATGAAGATCCCATGGTACTCGCCATGAACCTCCAGGAAACGCGGGACGAATCGGCACAATTCTTGGCAAGACGCTACCGCGTGGAAAAAGGCGTGCTGGAGAAGTGGTATGATAATTATCGTCCCTTGGGTGCCTGTACTGCCTATATCTGGAACAATATTCGGGAATTTACCGGCGATAAAATGGACGATATGCTGGAATTTATCGATATCGTCTCCGTGCCCCTGGTCGAGAGTCTCGGGACGGTGACCGGCAAATATCCGGCCAAGGACAAGATCACCTCTTCGGCGGTCGATCTGTTGGGAGAGGAATCGATCCAGCGCCTGTTGCACATCACCGATACCAATAACCCATATCGTTTTGATCTGCGACGCGGGGCGCTGGCACGGGTGGCTGGCGGCGGCATCCACTTCAGTGATGAAATTTACAAAAACAAGAAGGACTTGGTGCAGGTTTATCTTGGCATCATTCAAAATCGCAGCATTGAGATTGACGGCTATAAATGGCCGATCGACAGTCTTATTGTCGCCACCAGCAACAACTCGGAGTTCAACCGTTTTCTCGCTGAAAAAGAGGAGGCGCCGATCGTCGATCGTTGCCGTATTTGCTACGTCTCGCACAACACCAACCATGTGCTGCAGAAAGAACTGACCGCCTACGCCATCGGTAACGAATCAAAGACCACTCTTACCGGCGACGTCATGCATCAGGATCCCAACCTCAATCACGCTGCATCGGTTGCGGCGGTTCTCACCCGTCTGCCCAGGTCGGAAAAACTCACGCCGATTGAGACCATGAAGCTTGCCGCCGGAGAGGTGGCCGGAGAAAAGAGTCTGAAAACCCTGTCGGAGGTCATCGACACCCTCAGCCAGGAGCACGATATCACCAAGCGCTTTGGCCAAAAGGGGCTCGGCCAGAGAAATCTGGGGCGGACCATTCAGCTCATGCTGGAGAGTTCAGAGACTAACGAGGGCAAATGTATGTTCGCCTATGACGTCTTTCATGCCTTTGAGCGGGTCATTCTCGATTATGTCTCGGAAGCGAAAGACCGAGCGAAATTCCTCGATGATCTGAAGATCGCCAAAGGGTTGTACCGGGAACGGATCATGACCGAGATGTTCAACGCCTATATGGATGAACCGCTGGCGATCAGAAAAGATGTGCTCAACTACGTCAACATGATTATCGGCATCGACGCCGAGAATCTCGGGGCCGACAAGATGTGGAAATACAAAAATCCGCAGACCGGTGAGCTCCAGGCCTTGAAGATCGACGAGCGCTATATCAACTCGGTTGAAGATTGTCTCGGCCTGAAGACCCGCGAGCAGAAGGATTCATTCAGAACCTCCATTCGCAAGATCTACGGACAGAAGATATCGGTGCGTCCGGACTATGATTTTATGGACAACCTGGAGTTGGTCAAGGCGGTGACCGATGTTCGTTTGAAATCGGATATTGCCGGTTCCGGCAGCCTCATCGGCGCCCTGGCAAACCGCACCAACGAGGAAAATCAGAAACTCTATGACCGAATGATTGAAACGATGCTGAATAAGCTCGGCTATTGTACCACTTGTGCCCAGAAAACTATTGAATACTTTTGTACTCAAGTAGACGAGAACTGAGTGACCCCCGGCAACAGTACTGGACCACTCGCAAAGGCTCTTTAACCCAACACCAAGGGTGAAGTAAACTGATGAAGAATAAACTTCGGGCCCTCTATCATAGCCTTAAAGAACAGGGACTGACTCCCGATCAGGAGCAGATGATCCGTCATGAACTGGATATCCTTGACCTGGACGGCGAGCATCGATGTATTACCCGACCGACCTGCCACAGCCTGTATGCCTACAACGACCTGGAGATGCTCCATAATGCCTCTCCACCGCACCTGCTGGCCTTAACCTCCGTCCAATCCCTCGACTATCTGCTGGAACGGGACAAGCAGCGGGAGAAAGATGGCTTTCCCCGAAAGATACGCATCGGCAAGATGGTTAAACCGAGCCAGGACGGCGATGACAAGGTGGTCATTGTGCCGACCACTGTGGAAGAAAAACTCCTGCACGATCAGGTTCGGGTAAATGAAGAAGGCGACGGCGGCGACGGTGACGGCGGAGGTCAAGGTGGCGCCGGCGAAGGTGAAGAGGGCGAGGTCATCGGCGAACAACCGGTAAGACCGGAACCGGACCAAGGCCAGGGCGGTGCAGGCCAGGGCGAAGGAGGGGGTCATGATGTCGAATCGAACGCCTACGACCTGGGGCGTATTCTCACCGAGCAGTTTGAGTTGCCCAATCTGAAAGATAAGGGCAAGAAACGCTCCCTCACCAAATATACCTACGATCTGACCGATAAAAATAGAGGTTTCGGGCAATTCCTTGACAAGAAATCAACTCTCAGGCGAATTATCCAGACCAACATTGCCCTGAAGCGGATCAAGGGGCAGGGGGCGGTAGACAGTCGGCAACTCCTGATTTCTCCTAAGGATCGGGTGTATCGGATTCTTTCCAAGGAAAAAGACTACGAGTCCCAGGCCGTGGTGTTTTTCGTTCGCGACTATTCCGGCTCCATGGGTGGCAAACCCACGGAACTGGTGGTGAATCAGCATGTGCTCATCTATTCCTGGCTGATATACCAGTATAAAAATCAGGTGGTTACCCGTTTTATCCTGCATGATACCGAGGCCAAGGAGGTCGATAATTTCCAAATCTACTACAATTCCAGCGTCGCCGGCGGAACTCAAGTGTCCAGTGCCTACGCCCTGGTCAATAAAATTGTCGAAGATGAGACGCTTGAGCGGGACAATAACATTTATGTTTTTCATGGTACAGACGGAGACGACTGGGACACTAAAGGAGAGAAGGCCATTCCCGAGCTGAAAAAAATGCTTGCCTATGCCAGCCGGGTCGGCATCACCATTGCTGAAAATGGCTATGGCATCTCCGGGCAGACCGAGGTGGAGAAGTATATACGCAAATCCGGTCTGCTGGAGGAAAAGCAAACCTTGTTGCGCCTTGATGTCATCTCCAAGGATACCACCGAGTCGCGGCTCATCAATGGAATTCGGGAGTTAATATCCTGACACTCGGCAGATCACGGTGTCGGAGGATGATGGAGAGCCTCCACACCACCAACGAAAATTGTTGCACTACGGCTTACGCTCACTGTGAGGTGCTATGGAACTGATCAGCCAACATGCCAAAAAGATCATGGAAGGATGTAAGGAACGTGCCCGTGATGCCGGGTTGCGCTTTCAAGATCAGAGTCTCGAATATATCGTTACCAATCGCGATTTCCTCCAGCTGTCGCCGAAAAACATGATCCCCACCCTCTATGACTACTGGGTGCAGGATGTCGAGGTGTTAAAAGAGCAGGGTCAATACGAACTCTATCCCAACAACCCCTACGAAACGGTCATCAACACTCGGCCGGCGATTTCATTCTATAACGACAATAATCCGGACTGGTTGAACGTGATGATTTTCTATCACGTTATCGGCCATATCGACTTTTTCCAGAACAATCTCTTCTTCCGCAAAACCTGGGATTACGACTTCGCCGGCAAGGCTCTTGCCGATAAACGAATAATTGCCAAACTTCGCTCGGAAAAGGGGCGGTGGGTTGACTATATTATCGAATTTGCCAGATCTATCGACAATCTGGTAGGCTATTTCGACCTTCTTGCTTCGTTTTCCGAGAACGGCAAAAAACAGACGATGGTCGACTATTATTTTGATGTCTTTCTGCAGGAAAAAGAAAAAAAATCGATTGCCGCCTATGTAACCGAAATCGAACATTATAATAAGCTTCTCAAGGAATTTCCGGAGGATGGAGAGGAACGCTTTGTCGAATATGTAAAGAAAAAATACGCCGAGTTTGAATCCCTTTTTGAAAGGGCCGGCAAAGAACCGAACAAGGGCGGCAGGCGGGACCTCCTGCAATTTATCATGGATAATTCCAAGTTCTTGGGCCGTGAAGAAAATAAATGGATGCTCACGGTCATCGAAGTGATCCGCGCCACCTCTCTCTATTTTCAACCGCAGATCCGCACCAAAATCCTCAATGAAGGTTGGGCAAGTTATTGGCACGACAATCTTTTTTTGAAAGACGAGCGAATTCTTGGGCACGAAGTAGATTATGCGGTGATCAATGCCAAGGTAACCTCCATGCCGCGGGTAGGCCTCAACCCTTATGCACTGGGCATGCGTCTTTTCAGTTTTCTTGAAGACCAGGCCAATAAAGGTAAAATGACTTTTGATTACAGGAAATTATCTGACCATAACGATAGAAAATTGTATAACGAAAAAACCGGTATGGGCAAAGAGTTTATTTTCTCGGTCCGGGAAAATTTCTGCGACTCCATGTTTATCAACGCCTTCATCGACCAGGATTTCGTCGATTTGCATAGGCTTTTTGTCGTCGACAAACGTCTGAACAAAGAGCGGATGACCTGGGAATATTATGTAAGATCCCGTAAAACAGAACAATATAAAGCGATGGTTGCCGACTCCTTGTACCACCCACCGTCAATTACCATCAATGTTGACGATGATAATTCCCTGATAGTGAATCATGTTTTTGAAGGTAAACCCCTTTACCGCGATTATATCGAAGGGGCCCTCATGGGGATTGAATTTTTGTGGGGCGGCAAAGCCTGCCTTTATACCATGGAACCCGAGCCGATTAAAAAGGACCCAAGTCAAACCGGCAAAGAAGAACAGCCACCCCGGGAAATTAAATGGCGACGAATTCGCTACACCATGAAGGACAAAAAAATGACCCGAGTGCAGGCTTGATCAATAGATGAGAAAGGTGAGTGCATGCGCGATTTAAGTAAAGCCATGGGCAGTCTTGAGAATTGTAGGGGGCAATTGAGCCAATCGCCGATCCTCTCTTTCAACGAGTTTCTGCAGGAGGTCATTGCCTCTCCGCAACGGGTAATCCGCAATGTCTATCAGGTGTATTCGGATATGGCCGATTCCTTGGTGTGTGATGGCATTGATGAATACGGCGATGACCCCGAGTCTATTGGTTTTTTGAAATACGACTGTTCAAAGCTTTTTGTCGACGGTGCCGACAGGGCATTTTTTGCCGATCGCCTTTTTGCCAATCGTTTGATGCGCCACGTTGATAGTTTCAAGGTGGGCGCCAAACAGAACAAGATATACATCTTCGACGGGCCGCACGGCAGCGGCAAGTCTACCTTTCTCAATAATCTGCTGCGTAAATTCGAAGAATATGCCAACTCGCCGGAAGGATGCCGGCATGAGGTGGTTTGGCGACTGAAACAGGACCATTTGGTAGGAGGAGTGCACAGCCTCAATTCCCTTACCGAAAAGCTGGCCTGGGTCCTGGAAAACGAGGGCAAGACGGAACTGGCATCGGAAATGAAATGCGCCTGCAACGCCGATAACGATCTTGGAGGCTACTTCGATGTACCTTGCCCGAGCCACGACAACCCTCTCCTGCTTATCCCAAAAGAGATACGTCGGCAATTTTTTGACGACCTTTTTGAAAATGATGAGTTCAAATGGCAGCTGTTTACCGAAAAGAAATACGAGTGGATCTTTGTTGAAGAACCCTGCACCATCTGTGTTTCGCTGTACCAGGAACTGCTGAAAAAGCACCACGATCCTGGTAAGGTCCTGGAATGCGTCCACGCCCGACCATTTGTTTACAATCGGCGTCTTGGCGAAGGCGTTTCAGTCTTCAGTCCCGGCGACAAACCGCTGCTGCAGAATGTTCTCACCAATGAGGTCCTGCAGAAGAAACTCGACGCCACGCTTTCCGGCAGCAAACACGTCAGTTATATCTATTCCCGCTATGCCAAGACGAACAACGGCATTTATGCCTTGATGGACATCAAATCGCACAACACCGAGAGGCTGATGGAACTGCACAATATTATCAGCGACGGGGTGCACAAGGTCGAAGATATTGAAGAAAGAGTCAATTCCCTGCTCTTTGCCCTGATGAACCCCGAGGATAAAAAACTGCTTGATGATCTGCAAGCATTCAGTGACCGAGTAGAATATATCAATATCCCCTATGTTCTTGATTTGCAAACCGAAGTAGATATTTACCGGGAGAATTTCGGTAAACACATCGACGAAAATTTCCTCCCCCGGGTTCTCCATAACTTCGCCAGAGTCATTATTGCCACTAGGCTGAGAACCAAGTCTGAGGCGATGGAGGAATGGATCACCAAGCCGGAAAAATACGAGATGTATTGTGACACCAACCTGCAACTGCTGAAGATGGAGATTTTTACCGGCTATATTCCCGAGTGGCTAAAGGAGGAGGATGTGGCCATCTTCACGGCCAAGAGGCGACAGAGTATCATTGCCGAATCGGAGAAAGACGGATGGAAAGGCCTTTCCGGCCGCGATTCGATCAAACTGTTTAACGAATTTTACTCAACGTATGTTCGGGAAGATAAGCTCATCGATATGTCGATGCTCAGCAAATTTTTCCGCAAATACTGCAAGGAAGATCGCAACATTCTGCCCATGGGCTTTCTCGATTCCCTCCTGAGAATGTACAACTTTACCGTTCTCCAACAGGTCAAGGAGTCATTGTACTATTATAACGAGGAACAGATCTCGCGGGAGATTATCAATTACATCTTTGCCGTCAATTTTGAACTCGGGTCAGTGGAAATTTGCGAGTTCACCGGAGAAAAACTTGAAATAACAGAAGATTTTTTCAGAAGGCTGGAGTCCCGTCTGCAGATAGAGCAGAGAAACGCCTCAACTTTTCGCAGCAGTGTGCAAAAGTCTTACACCACCTTGGCCTTGCCCCAGGAGATGCTGCGCGATGGATTGCCCATTACCGAGACCTCCCTCTATCTCCATCTTTATGAGAGATCTACTTTTAATCTCAAAGAAAAAGTACTTGAACCCTTTCTCAAGAACGAAAATTTCCGGCGGGCGGTAAAGGATGTTGATCAGGACCAGTTTAGAACCTACGACAAGAAGATTCAGAGTGATATCAGCTTCATGATCGAAAATCTTCAGAAAAAGCACCGCTATTCGCGACAGGGGGCAAAGGAAATCTGTATCTATGTCATCGACAATAATCTTGCCGAGATGTTTTCCGGCACTGCAATCAAAAAATAGCCGGTTTCCCTTGAACACCAAAGAAGAATAGAGCCATTTTTTTTCATCGTCACCCCTATCCAATATTCATCCCCGAAGGGGCTCGCAAGATCATTGTCGGGACCCTGCCGCCACCGCGTTTCTCACTGGGAGAGCTCAGGGCAAGGGATGTCAATTTCTGCTATGGCAGCTGCGACGGGCTGTTGTGGCCGGTGTTGGATGCGCTTTTCAATCTCGCTTTGCGTTACGACAATTCTGAGGCAGCGGTCAATCAGCGCCAGGCCTTTTTGCGTCGAGAAAAAATCGGTATCGGGTGATATCGTCGAGTCATGTTTCCGGGATAAAATGGACGCCTCCGACCTTGGCATCAAGGATATCCAACTGCGTGACATCATCGATCGATTTTCTTTTGGTGATCGAGAGATCACCACCATTTCCCTCACCTCTCCCTCCAATGCCGCCAACATGGCGATCGGCAGCAATCATCTGTATAAACTTCGTAAAAAAGAAAATCCTGCCTACTCCACCTTCGATTTTCGCGTTGAACAATACAAAAAGGTTTTTCTTCCGTGAAAGGAGGAAAAAACGTTGGTATTTTTTACGTCCTGCAATATTGTTGCATGAGGTCAATGAGACATTTCTGGAATAACCAGAAAAAAAACGTGTCCGCTGATTTTCTGAGTATTGTCTAAATATAGAGGGTTGTCTAAATATTCGTCGGCCCAGATCAAGGTATCGACTGCCTGCCTGTCGCGGTGTTCGGTAAAAAGTACTGGTGCAACAGATTTGCAAGATTTGCGGTGAGATGACATATGGGCGAAACACATCCGATGATTGAAATGGCCGATCTCTTTTTTTCCTATTCGGGGCAAGAGGTGTTGTCGGCCATCAATTTTACCGTACATTCCGGCGATTTTGTAGCGATAATCGGGCCAAATGGCGGGGGCAAAACAACCCTTGTCAAACTGATCCTCGGACTGCTCAAACCTTCAAGCGGAACTCTTCGGGTCAATGGCAAGACCCCCGGCAAGGGCGGGTCGGTGATCGGCTATGTGCCGCAACAGATCAAACACAATGATAATTTTCCGGCCTCGGCTCTTGATGTTGTCCTCATGGGCAGACATTCGCCGAACAAGCGCTGGGCCTTTTTTCATGGCGGTGACGACCGGACGGCCGCCCTGCAAGCCCTGGAGAAAATGGGCATGGAGAAGTATGCCGAGCGAAAGATCACTGATCTATCCGGAGGCCAAAGGCAGAGGGTGTTGATTGCCCGGGCGCTGGTAACTGAGCCCGATCTTCTGGTTTTAGACGAGCCGACGGCGAGCATTGATACCAAGGGCCAGGCCGTTTTTTTTAATCTCCTCAAGACACTCAATAAGAATTTGACGATTCTCGTAGTCAGTCACGATATCCTGGTAGTCTCTTCGTACGCAAAATCAATTGCCTGCGTCAACAAACGGCTGCATTACCATGACGTCGTCAGGTCGACGACCGACCTGATGAATGCCTTTTACTCCTGTTCGGTGGAAGAGGTCTGTCCTGTCGAAACGGTGGTACGAGGCTTGAATAAAAACACATTTCTGGATATTCCCCGCCATGATTGAAGTCCTGCAGTTTGAATTTATGCGCAATGCCCTCTATGCCGGGATCCTGACCAGCATAATTTGCGGTATCATCGGCACCTTGATTGTCGTTAATCGCCTGGTTTTTCTCGCCGGGGGAATAGCGCACAGCGCCTATGGCGGGATAGGGCTGGCCTTTTTCTTTGGCCTGCCCTATATGGTAGGGGCGATCGGCTTCTCCTTTGTCGTTGCCATGATCATGGCGGGAGTTTCGCTTAAGGCCAAGGAGCGGGCTGATACCATCGTCGGGGTTTTATGGGCCGTAGGGATGGCCAGCGGTATCCTGCTTCTCGACTTGACGCCCGGGTACAATGTCGATTTGATGAGCTATCTCTTCGGCAGCATACTCAGCGTGCCGCGATCCGATCTTGTTACTATGGCGGCCATCGGCGTGGCCATCCTCCTCCTGGTAAGCTATTTTTTCCGCGATCTTCTGGCGATGAGCTATGACGAAGAATTTGCCCAGATTCGTGGCATGCCGGTCAAAAGACTGTACTATATGCTGATCGGCATGGTGGCGGTGACGGTCGTCATGGTGGTGCAGGTGGTTGGCCTCATTCTGGTTATCGCTCTGCTTACCATACCTCCTTCAATATCTGAAAAGTACACAAAATCACTCGCGAAAATGATGTTGTGTTCCTGTTTCTTGGGAATGGTCTTTACCACCGGTGGGCTCTGGTTATCCTATAGATATGATATGACCTCAGGGGCGGCGATAATTTTTCTCGCCGGCGTGGTGTTTTTTCTTTCACTCATTCTCGACAGGATCATTCTACTCTTTAAGAAAGACTTCGCAGTTTCAGTTTGATTATTATCTTATAAAAACATATATATACACGACCATGTGCCAACAATGTAATTATTCGCAGCTCCTCGAATCGGCGAGCCTGGAGGCAACAGCCAATCGCCTACAGGTTCTTGAGGTCATCGGCGGCAGTCATTGTCCCCTTTCCGCTACCGATATCTACAATGTTTTTGACCGCACCCAGGCAATGAACAAGGTGACGGTGTACAGGATTCTTGATTTGCTGGTTGAGCACAATATTCTCGAACGATTGAGCACCGGAGGGCGGGCCGCCTATTACGGACTGGCACCGAATGAGCACCATGCCTCGCACGCCCATTTCTACTGCAATCGTTGCGGCCAGATGGACTGTCTGCGCCCGGAAACCTTCAGCATTGATTCAGAACTCCTAAAGAAGACCTTTCCGGGGGAAATCGCCAGGGTCGAAATCCGCGTCGACGGCATCTGTAAAAACTGCCTGCGGCACTGAGGCTGAATATTATTCACTGGCTTGCTATGACAGAAATGCTCACCTTGTTCATCAATGTCTTTTTGAAGATCTTCATGATCTTCACGCCGTTCTTCGTCATGTCGGCTTTTCTGTCGCTCACCAGGGATGAATCGCCGAGCGAGCGGCAAAGGATTGCCGTAAAGGTTACGGTGGCGGTTGTTCTCACCTGTTTTGCGCTGTTTCTCTTTGGCACCTATATTTTTGCACTGTTCGGTATAACCCTCGACGCCTTCCGCATCGGCGCCGGGGCGGTGCTGTTTCTCTCGGCGGTTTCGATGATCCAGGGAAAAGCAGCGGTCTCACCGCAGGATGCTAAAGAAGACGTGGCCGTCGTCCCCCTGGCCATTCCGATCACTGTCGGCCCCGGCACCATCGGTGCCCTGCTGGTCATGGGTGCCGACCTCCAGACCTTTCCTGAGAAGGTTGTTGCCAGCCTGGCGCTGCTCTGCGCCATTCTCTCAGTTGGCGGTCTGCTCCTGGTTGCCGGACGAATGGAGCGCTTTCTTGGTCAACAGGGGTTGACAATACTCACCAAGCTGACCGGGCTTTTTGTTTCGGCCATCGCCGCACAGATTTTCTTTACCGGGCTTAAAAACTTCTTGGCTTAGATCTTCACTCTTACCGGCCTTTCATCTTTTTGCTATCGCAACTCGGCCCTGACCACATCGATTGCCTGGCTCGGCAGGTACACCTTGTCGAGTTTCTCAGCAAGAACTACAATTCCTTCCAGTTCAATGGTTTTGCCGTTCACCAGCACTATGTTCTTGGCCAATGGCAGCTTTGCTGCCGCCTCACCCTTGGTGACTACCAATACCGGATTGGTGGCGTCGGTCCTGTCGATGGTGCTGGTAAATCCTGCAGCCTGGAAGGCAGCCGATGCCTCGACAAAGAGGCGCTTGTTGATCTCCGGGAAGGTAAAGCCCAATCTCCCCGCGACATATTTACCGATATCGATGTTTTCCCAAAGGCCGCTGATCCATTCGGGGCCATACGAGAACAGATAGGGGTCGCCGCCGGTGTGCCCGTAGGTGGTCCAGCCGAGCCGGGCACGTTTGGACAGCATAGGTGCGAGAATTTTCTGTAGAGCCATGCCCTGGGGAGGTTTCTGGATCGTGGCAATTTCCTCGGAATTGAGATCGGCAATCCCCCACCAGGAGGCAAAGACCGCCTTAATATTGGCCTCGGAATTGTCCTTTGCTATGAGTTTGCCGAGGCCCTCGCCGGTCAACCTGGCCTTGCGCATCGGCACCACGACAAAATCGTCATCCGTGGTGGAATAATTGGCATCTTCACGAACACCGATGGACAAACCGCCGGTGGTATGGTCGGCGACGCTGATCACCAGGGTATTGCCGTCGGCCTTTGCAAAATCGACAGCCGCCTTGACGGCTTTATCGTAGGCGAGCAGATCACTCACCACACCGGCCGGATCATTGGCGTGCGCAGCCCAGTCAACCTTCGAACCTTCGACAAAAAGGAAGAATCCCTTATCTTTGCCCTTTGTGCTGACGGACAAGGTTTCCAGTGCCTTGCCGGTCATTTCCGCCAGGGATGGCTCACCGGGAGCAAAGGTGGCACGGTCGATATCGTAGGCCATGGCATCTTGGGCAAAAAGACCAAAGATCTTCTGGCCGGAAGCCGCCAGCATTTGCTCACGATTGGTCACATAGACATAGCCCTTGGATTTGATCACCTCGACCAGATTTTCCTTGTCCGTGCGAACACCAACCCCGACACCTTTCGGCAGGAGATACTGTTCCCCGCCGGAGAGTACCACGTCGATATTCTGGTACACCTGCTGCTCACTGATCTCGGAATAATTGTTGCGATCATGGGTATGGGCCGTAAAGTCGGCCGGAGTGGCGTGCTGCACATTGGACGTTGCCACGATACCGGTTGCACGGCCCGTCAGCCGGGCACCTTCCAGCACCGTAGCCAGGGGCACATATTTCATTGTCGGGTCAAAATCAACACCGGAAATTGTCACGTTCCAAGGATACACGGCAATGCCCTTGTCGGTACCTTTCTGACCGGTCGCATAACTGGTGGCACCGGGGGCCGAGTCGGTAATGATCGAGTCGGCACCGTAGGTCCTTATGGCACCGCTCAGAATATCGTCGGAGGCAAGGCGTTCGCCTTTGATCCAGCGGGCCAGAGGCCACGCTTCGTTGGCGGTACCGTCGCTCAGCAAAAGAATAATGTTTTTAACCTGCCTTATGTCGGCACTCCCGGCTACCCGAACAGTTGGATCGGATGCGCAGGAACTCAGCGCTAAAGCGACTGCGAACAGAGTCGAAAAAAATATGGGTTTTTTCA
>Ga0105047_10004435_pt1 | contig 24394 bp, 22 predicted proteins | sample MAT04_FD_78384 | JGI IMG/M metagenome (GOLD analysis project Ga0105047, IMG submission 78384) | Freshwater microbial communities from Lake Fryxell liftoff mats and glacier meltwater in Antarctica - MAT-04 (megahit assembly) | ecosystem: Environmental > Aquatic > Freshwater > Ice > Liftoff...
CCAACCCGTTCGGCAAGCGGGCGGACATGCGGCTCGGCCTTGTCGTTCAGCCACGTCACCGCCAGATCGGCCCCCTGCGCCTTCAGCGCCTGCGCGCATCCCCAGGCGATGGACTGTTCGTTCGCGATCCCGACGATCAGCGCCTTCTTTCCGGCCAGCGAAAACATGGTCATCTCCAAAGATACCGGGTTTCGATCATCTCCGTCGGGCTTAAGCCTGCCGGGATTCAAAATGACGACAGTTTTGCGGCCGTGTGCCGTCCCCGACCGCGGCCTGCGGGAATTTTGCCATCCCGGCTGACCCGGTCTGGCCGCTGTCAGAACGTGAATCCGCGCGGAACAAGCTTTGCGTCGTAGGCCTGCCGTTCAAGCTCTTCCTGAAAGCGCGGATGTGCAATCGAGATCAGCGCCAGCGCCCGCTCGGGCACCGATTTGCCTTTCAGGTTGACCATGCCGAATTCGGTCACCACATACATCGTGTCGGATCGCGGTGTGGTGATGATGTTGCCGGCGGTGGGGGCCAGCACGATGCGGCTGCGCGGCTCGCCCCGCTTGTCGTAGGTGGAGGACAGACAGATGAACGACTTGCCCCCCTTCGACGCATAGGCACCCCGCACGAACTGCAACTGCCCGCCCGTGCCCGAGATATGGCGGTGTCCATCGGATTCGGACGCGCATTGGCCCTGCAGGTCGATCTGCGTCGTGTTGTTGATCGACACCACCCGGTCATTCTGCGCGATGTTGTGGGGCAGGTTGGTGAAATCGACAGGGCAGCACACCAGATCGGGGTTGTGGTTGATCGTGTCGTAAAGCCGCCGCGAGCCAAGCGCGAAGGAATAGGCGATGCGCCCCGGTTGCAGCGTCTTCCTCGCGCCGGTGATGCGGCCGGCGTGATACAACTCGGCAATTCCGTCTGTCATCATCTCGGTGTGTACGCCCAGATCGCGCGCGGTGGTGTGCAGCAACTCGGTGCAGACCGCGTTCGGCATGCCGCCGATGCCGATCTGCAGACATGATCCGTCTTCGATCTCTGGCGCAATGCGGCGGCCTACTGCGCGGTCCACGTCGGTTGCCTCCGGATTGGGCAATTCGGCCGCCGGGGCGTTGTCACCCTGAAGGATGTAGTCCACCTCTGACACATGCACGCCATTGTCGGGGCCAAGACCGTAGGGCAGTCCCGTCGTCACCTCGACCACCACGCATTTCGCCCGCTCGATGATCGCGCGGTGCCAAAGGTTCATGGCCGAAAAGTTGAACATGCCCTGATCGTCCATCGGACAGACCTTGAGGATCACCATGTCGACCGGGGGGATGAAGCGGCGGTAATAATCCGGGATTTCGCCAAGATTCACCGGCAGATAGCTGACATTCCCCGCATCATGCCTGCGCCGGTCATAGCCCGAGAAATGCAGCGACAGCCCGTGAAAATGCCGGCCCTCCGGGTCGGTCTCGAACACCGCGCGGGGCTTGGTGGTCAGGCAGAAGCGGATCTTCACATCGCCGAGCGCATCGCGACGTGCCGCCAGCGCCGCATCGAACACATCCGGCTGCAACAGGCCTGCGCCATAGTCGATCCACATGCCCGATCGCACCAGGGCTGCCGCCTCTGGCGCGGTGATCTTTTGGGCAGGCGATTGGGCGTGGCGCATGAGCATGAGGCGATCCTTGGCGTGTTTGCGACATAAGACACGGCGGGACGGCCTTTGGAAAGCGGGCGATTGGTCTCAGACCAGCGGCAGCCTGCGCAGAATGCCGGGGGCAGCGGGGTCGTGATACTTGTTCGGCGCGCCCCGTTCAGTCAGCAGGCGGGCGGCAAAGGCCAGCCGGTCCGGGTCCAACGTCACCCCAAGGCCGGGCCCCTTGGGCAGGGCAATGTGGTTGTCCTTCGGGCAGAACGGCCCCTCGGCGATGACATCGAACGGCTGCCACCGCAGCAGCGACTGGTTGGGTTCGCGAATGTGCGGATGCGCGGCGCAGGCGTGCAGGACTGCGGCGGTCTCCAGCCCCGAACCGCCGGAATAACACCAGAAATCAAGGCCGTGGGCCTGACACCCCGACACGAACCGCACCATCGCCGCGAACCCGCCAAGGCCTGCGACGTCAGACACTATGGCATCGGGCACCCCATACGCCGCCGCCTTGCCCAGATCGGTGTTGTGACCGGAGAACGGAATTGAGGTTTGCGCCCGCAGTTTGCGCATCTGCGTCCAGTCAGCGGTGGGATCTTCCCAGTTGCGGATGCCCAACTCTGCAAAAGCCGGGGCAAGATACAGCGCCGACGGCAGCGAAAACGCCTGATTGCTGTCGATGCGCAGCATGGCGTCGGGGCCAAGCGCGTCGCGCAGGGCGCGCAGCAGCGTGATGTTGGACCGCAGGTCGGGGTCGCTGATCTTGCCCTCGAACCACGTCGTGCCATGGGTTTCGCGCATCGACAGGCAGGCCTCCACGATATCCTGCACCGTCGCCTCGCCCGCCACACCGTCACCGGGCAGGCGAAAGCCGAAATAATCGGTAAACCCGATCCTGTCGCGGTGGATGCCGCCCAGAAGATTGGCAACCGGCTGGTTCCACAGCTTGCCGCGCAGATCCCACAGCGCAATCTCCACGCCGCCCCAGGCCGCCCTCAACCCATGGTCGGTGACCGAATGCGCCGCCGGCATCGAGGGCAGCACCCGGCGTTCCAGCCCGGCGATATCAAGCGGATCGCGGCCGATCAGTTGCGGCGCAAAGGCGTCGATCAGACGGGCGGCAGCCGCACTCGGCGCCTCGGCGATGCCGGTCAGCCCATCGTCGGTTTCAACCTCGATCACGCATTTGGTGAACCCGTCGAGCACCCCGTAGGACCAGACATAGGGGGCCTCTAGCGGGATGAGGACGGGCGTGGCGCGGATGGCGCGGATTTTCATGAGCGGGCTCCGGTGTTTTGCCCAAGCAAACCCCGACGGCGCGCAGATGTCCCCGCCGATTGCGACATCAGGGCCGCTGGCCCCCTGTCGCTTCTGTGACCCGGTCGGCCGCCGCCCGCACCAGGGCGCCGAACCGCGTGGCATCGGACAGCCCCATGCGGAACGCCGGGCCCGAGACCGACAGCCCCGCCACAGGCTCGGCATGGGCGTTGAAGATCGGGGCGGCGACACAGCGCATCCCTTCGGCCCGTTCCTGATCGTCAATCGCAAAGCCGCGCTCGCGGGTGCGGGCAAGATCGCGCAGCAGCGAGGATTCCGACGAAAGGGTCAGCGAGGTGAACTTCTGCATCCCCCGCCGCGCCAGAATTCCCGCCACCTTTTCCGCAGGATACCACGCCAGCAGCGCCTTGCCGATGCCCGACACATGCATCGGGGCCATCGTGCCCGGCGGGAAAAACGCGCGGATCGCCTCGTGCGTTTCGACCTGCGCCACGAACATCACCTCGTCCCCGGCTTCGACGCCCAGGTTCGCGGTCTCTGCGGTGTCGCGCATCAGCCCGTCCATCGGCTGTCGCGCGCGTTCCACCACTTTGGTGCGGCGCAGGAATGCCGACCCGGTGCGAAACGCCCCCGCGCCGATGTGCCAGAACTGTCCCGGCTCCTCGACTTCGACCATGCCGCGCGCCTGCAGCGTCACCAGCGCGCGAAACACCGTCGCCACCGCCTGCCCCGAGGCTTCGGCCAGCTCGCTGAGCGTCAGGCCGGGCGTGGCAGCCAGCATCTCCATCAGACCCAAAGCGCGGTCAAGCGCCTGCACCGTATTCTGATCGGTCTTGTCGTTGAACGACTTCGGGCGGCCACGGGGGCGGGGTTCGGTGGACATTCGGGGCGGCTCCTGTGCGGGGTCGAGGGCAGTGAAAAACTCTGAGTCCTTGAATTGCCAACAGAATAGTCCGGATTTCCCCCAATGAAAAATCTTTTCGAAAAAATTGTGAAGACGACTGCGGCGGCATAGGGTCTGGCCATCACAGGAGGTGGCGATGTCGCAGCAGAACCCGGTTTTCATTCCCGGCCCGACCAATATCCCGGAGGAAATCCGCAAGGCGGTGGATATCGGCACACTCGATCACCGATCCCCGGCGTTTGCCCGGTTGTTCGGGCCTGCGGTGGCGGGGGTGCGGCGGGTGCTGCGCATGGATCAGGGCGAGGTCATCCTTTTGCCGTCGACCGGGACGGGCGGGTGGGAAGCGGCCATCACCAACACCCTGTCGCCGGGTGATACCGTGCTGGCGGCCCGGTTCGGCATGTTCTCGCACCGCTGGATCGACATGTGCCAAAGACACGGGCTGATCGTGCAAATCATTGATGCGCCTTGGGGACAGGGAGCGCCACTTGCGGCGATCGGGCAGGCGCTGCGGGCGGATACCGGGCGGCAGATCAAGGCGGTTCTGGCCACGCACAACGAAACCGCGACCGGCGTGCGTTCCGATATCGCGGGCATCCGGGCGGCGATGGGCGATCATCCGGCACTGCTGATGGTCGATGGGGTGTCGTCCATCGGGTCGATGCCGTTCGACATGGCGGGATGGGGTGTCGATATTGCGGTGGCGGGGTCGCAAAAGGGCTTCATGCTGCCTGCGGGGCTGGCGATACTGGGGGTTTCACCCAAAGCGCTTGCGGCGATGGACACGGCGACCCTGCCACGATGTTTCTTTGATTTCAGAGACATGCTGCGGACTTACGCGGCGGGCGGCTATCCCTATACGCCGCCGGTCGGGCTGATTGCCGGGCTCGCACGCAGCATCGAGATGCTGGAGGACGAGGGGCTGGAGGCGGTCTTTGCCCGGCATCACCGACTGGCCGAAGGGGTGCGGCGGGCGGTGGCGGCCTGGGGCATGCGGCCCTGCGCGGTGTCGCCCGATCTGTATTCCGATACGGTGACGGCGGTGGTGGTGCCCGACGGGTGCAACGGCACCGATCTGGTGCAGCTTGCGGCCGAGAAATACCGGGTGGCCTTTGGCGTCGGCCTGGGAGAAGTGGCGGGAAAAGTGTTCAGGATCGGGCATTTGGGCATGTTGACCGATGTGATGATGCTGTCGGGCCTTGCCTGTGCCGAGATGTGCATGGCCGACCTTGGCTGGCCCGTCGAACTGGGGTCTGGTGTGGCGGTGGCGCAGGAATTTTATCGCGGAGGGGGGCGGTGATCAAGATTCCGACCTATGCAGATGTCGACGCAGCGGCGGCGCGGATCGCGCCGCACATCCATTGCACGCCGGTCTTGACGTCGCGCTATCTCAACGACCTGTCGGACGCTGATCTGCATTTCAAATGCGAGAATTTTCAGCGGGCCGGCGCGTTCAAGGCGCGGGGTGCGTCGAATGCGGTGTTCGGGTTGACCGATGCGCAGGCGGCGAACGGGGTGGCGACCCATTCCTCGGGCAACCACGGGCTGTGCCTGTCCTATGCGGCGGGGCGGCGGGGGATTGCCTGCACCGTGGTGATGCCGCACACCGCACCACAAGCCAAGAAAGACGCGGTGCGCGGCTATGGCGGGCGGGTGGTGGAATGCGAGCCGTCAACCTCGTCGCGCGAGGCGGTCTTTGCGCGCGTGCTGGCGGACACCGGGGCGGAATTCGTGCATCCCTACAACGATCCGCGCGTGATCGCGGGGCAGGCGACCTGTTCGCTGGAACTGGTCCGACAGGTGCCGGGGCTGGACGCGGTGATTGCGCCGATTGGCGGCGGCGGCATGATTTCGGGCACGTGCCTGACGTTGTCGGCAATTGCGCCGGGGGTCAGGGTCTATGCGGGCGAACCCGAGCAGGCCGACGATGCCTCGCGCAGTTTCCGCGCCGGGCATATCATTGCCGACGACGCGCCGGTGACGGTGGCAGACGGGCTGAAGGTGCCGCTGAAAGAGTTGACGTGGCATTTCGTGCAGCGGAACGTGACGGACATCCTGACGGTGTCCGAAGCCGAGATCGTGGCGGCGATGCGGCTGGTCTGGCAACGGATGAAAATCGTGATCGAGCCAAGCTGCGCGGTGCCGGTGGCGGCGGTTCTGAAAAATCCGGCCGTCTTCAAGAGGTTGAAGGTTGGGATCATCATCACCGGCGGCAACGTCGATCTGGACACACTGCCCTGGTTCAGGGCTGAGGAGGCATCATGACCAAACCGATGACGTTCGACGGGCTGGAGGTCGGCTATGACATTCCCGCGCTGCCGGGAATGGCCGAGGCCGACATCCAGACGCCCTGCCTGATCCTTGATCTCGATGCGCTGGAGCGCAACATCGTCAAGATGGGCGATTTTGCCAAGGCCCACGGCGTGAGGCACCGGGTTCATGGCAAGATGCACAAATCGGTCGATGTGGCGCTGCTGCAAGAGCGGTTGGGCGGGTCGGTCGGGGTGTGCTGCCAAAAGGTGTCCGAGGCCGAAGTCTTTGTCCGTGGCGGCATCCGGGACGTGCTGATTTCCAATCAGGTCAGGGACCCGGCCAAGATCGACCGGCTGGCGCGGCTGCCGCTGCGGGGCGCGCGGGTGATCACTTGTGTCGATGAAATCGCCAATGTCGCGGACCTGTCGGCGGCGGCGGTGCGGCATGGAACGACGCTGGAATGTCTGGTGGAGATCGACTGCGGCGCCGGGCGCTGCGGAGTGCGGTCAACGGCCGAGGTTGTGGCGATAGCGCAGGCGATCGACGCGGCGGCAGGGCTGAAATTTGCCGGGATTCAAGCCTATCAGGGCGCGATGCAGCATCTGGACCTGTATGCGGACCGCAGGGCCAAGATCGACCTTGCGGTGGCGATGGTCGCCGATGCGGTGGCGGGACTGCGGGCGGTCGGACTGAACTGCGATATCGTCGGCGGCGGCGGGACCGGCAGCTATCAGTTCGAAGGAAAATCAGGCGTTTACAACGAGTTGCAGTGTGGTAGCTATGCGTTCATGGATGCCGACTATGGGCGGATTCTGGATGAAGGCGGCCAGCGGATTGACGCAGGCGAGTGGGAGAACGCTCTGTTCATCCTGACCTCGGTGATGAGCCATGTGAAGGCCGACAAGGCGGTATGCGATGCCGGGCTGAAGGCGCAGTCGGTTGATTCCGGGCTGCCGGTGGTGTTTGGCCGCCAAGATGTCAGATACGTCAAATGCTCGGACGAACACGGGGTGATCGACGATCCGCACGGCGTGCTGCGGGTCAACGACAAGCTGCGGCTGGTGCCCGGTCACTGCGATCCGACCTGCAATGTGCACGACTGGTATGTCGGGGTCCGCGGCGGAGTGGTCGAAGTGGTCTGGCCGGTTTCGGCGCGGGGCAAGGCCTATTGAGGCGGCTTTGGCGTGGCGGGCAGAAGCCTCCGGCGGGGATATTTTTGAACAGGGGAATGGGGATGCGAATTGTGCCCGAGGCGTTGATTGCGGGGCTGGTGACGGCGGAGGATGCCTTTGCGGCCGTGGAAGCGGTCTTTGCGGCGATGGCACGCGGCGAGGCGCGCAATTTTCCGGTGGTGCGCGAGGCATTGGGCGGCGGGCGGCACTACGGGTTCAAATCGGGGCAGGATGCGGGGGTTGTGGGGGTCAAGGCGGGGGGGTATTTTCCGCGCAATGCGGAGCGGGGGCTGACAAACCACCAGTCCTCGGTGCTGCTGTTCGACCCGGAAACGGGGCGGCCGCTGGCGATGGTGGGGGGAAATCTGCTGACCGCGCTGCGGACGGCGGCGGCGGCGGCGGTGTCGATCGACCGGTTGGCGCGGCGGGGGGCGCGGGTGTTGGGCATCATCGGCGCCGGCCATCAGGCGGCGTTCCAGCTGCGGGCGGCGGCGCGGGTGCGGGACTTTGACCGGGTGATCGGCTGGAACCGCACGCCGGAGCGGCTGGCGGGTCTGGCGGCGGTGGCAGCTGATCTTGGGCTGCCGTTCGAGGCGGTGGGGCTGGAGCGGATGATCGAGGCGGATGTGATTGTCACCATCACCTCGGCCCCGGCGTTTTCGCTCGCGCGGTCGCAGGTGCGGCCGGGCACGCATCTGGCCTGCATGGGCACCGATACGGTTGGCAAACAGGAGGTGGAGCCTGCGCTGCTGGCGCGGGCCACGGTGTTTTGCGACGAGGTGGCGCAATCGGTGACCATCGGCGAGGCGCAGCATGCGGTGGCGCAGCACCTGCTGGACCGGGCGGCGATCGTGCCAGTTGGCGATGTGGTGACGGGGCGACACCCCGGGCGGCGGTCGGAAGGCGAGATCACCCTGTTCGACGGAACCGGCGTCGGGTTGCAGGATCTGGCGGTGGCCGGGGTGGCGCTTTGCCAGGCCGAGCAGCGGGGCCTCGGGGCCGTGATCGACCTTTGACGATTTGATCAAACGTGTTGTGCGCGGCAGTGCGGCGTGATCTGGTTTGATCAAACGGGGGGCGGCATGCGGGTGTTCATCAACGGATTCGGGCGGATCGGGCGGTCGGTGCTGCGGGCCTGGGCCATGGGGCATCAGGCGGGGGGTCATCAGGCGGGGGGTCATCAGGCCGGCGCTGACTGGCCCGGGATTGAGGTTGTCGGGATCAACGATATCGCCGATCCGGCAATGTGTGCGTATCTGTTTGAATACGATAGCGTTTTCGGCCCCTTTCGCGGCACTGTCGCCCTGCAGCCGGGGGCGCTGGTGGTCGATGGCCGGGCTATTCCGCTGCACCGGGTGGCCGATCTGTCCGGGATGGATCTGTCGGGCGTCGATGTGGTGATGGAATGCACGGGGCGGGCCGAGGTGGCGGCGCGGGGGCTGGCGGCGGGGGCGGCGCGGGTTCTGGTCTCGGGGCCGCTGGCCGAGGCGGACTTCACCGTCGTATTGGGCGCAAACGAGGCGGGGCTGCGGGACCAGCGGCTGGTGTCGAACGCATCGTGCACCACCAACGCGCTGGCGCCGCTGGTTGCGCTGATCGACCGGGAATGGGGGGTGGTGACCGGGTCGATGACCACGATCCACTGCTACACAGGCTCGCAGCCCACGGTCGACGCGCCCGCCGCCGATTTCGCGCGCAGCCGGGCGGCGGCCCTGTCGATGGTGCCGACGACGACATCGGCGCAGCGCCTGCTGGACATGGTGCTGCCCGATCTGGCGGGGCGGATCGAGGCGTCGGCGGTGCGGGTGCCGGTGGCCAGCGTGTCTGCCGTCGATCTGGCGGTAATGGTTGACAGGGTGCCGGATGCGGCCGGCGTCAACGCGGTGTTCCGCGCCGACGGGGGGGTGATCGGTGCGACGGACCGCGCGCTGGTCTCGTCCGATCTGCGGGCGCGGCGCGAAAGCATTGTCATGGCCTGCCCCGAAACCCGCGTCACCGGCGGCGGATTGCTGCGGGTATTCGGCTGGTATGACAACGAGTGGGGCTATTCCAACCGGATGCTGGATGTGGCGCAGCGGATGGGGCGGGCCTAGTCCAGCCCGTCATCCTCGATGTTCATGATCTGGCCGCAGGCCTTGCAATGCACGGCATCAAGATCGTGCCGCGTAAGGCCGCAGGTATCGCATTTCTGCACCACCTTGGGCGGGCGGAACATCACCTGGATCAGGCGAATGAACAACGAGATGCCAAAGATCATGATGGCGACCGACAACAGCTTGCCGGTGTTGCCGACCAGGATGATGTCGCCAAAGCCGGTGGTCGACAGGGTGGTGACGGTGAAATACAGCGCGTCGACGTAATTGTTGATCTTGTCGTTGATCGGGCCTTGCGACTGATAGACCAGCGCGGTCATCAGAAAGATGAAGACGCAAAGGTTGGCCGCGGCCCGCAGCGTCTGTTCGTTGCGCCGGAAGGTCGGAAAATCCTCTCGCAGCTGGCGCAGGGTCTGGGCCGAATGCAGCACGCGAAACAGCCGCAGCACGCGCAGAAAGGCCAGCCCCTCGCCCCAGACCGGCGCGAACAGCGACAGGATCACCGCCAGATCCGCCAGGCCATAGGGATGCACAAGGTCGCGCAGCGGCCGGGGCGAGATCCAGAGGCGGGCGGCAACATCGACCAGGATCACCAGGCCGATCGCCATGTCGAGGTATTCGATATGCTGGCCGCGCAGGGTGAACGACGTGAAGACCAGAAAGCCGATCGTCGCCACGTCGAACCCAAGCAGGCCATACCGAAACCTGTCGGCGGCGTCGGTGCGGCCTTCATACAGCGTCTGGATGCCGGACTTGAGCGCGCGATGGCGCGGCGATGTGGTCACGGACGCGTCTCGTCCGAGCCGGGGGTCAGGCCATAGCGGGCGACCAGCCGCCAGACATGGCCGGGGATCATGTTCTTGATCCGCGCGGGATGCGTCCGGCGCAGGTGCAACACGGTCTCGACAGCCTTCATCTCGACCCGCGCGCGGGCAAATTCAAGCCCCCTCGGCCCGATGCGCGGTTGCAGAAAGCTGACGATCGGCCGCAGCCAGTCCGGCATCCGGCGCAGTGGCATCCCCCCGGCGGCAAGGGCCGTGTTGGCAAGAAACCCCTTCACTGCCCCCTCGCGCTTGCCCTTGTCGGTCAGGGGTCTGGTGGTCATCTGCCCCGACAGCAGTGCCAGCAGTTCGGCCCCGCGGGCATTGCGCACGATCAGCCACTGATCGCCGTCGCCCCCCATGTAGCCCACGGTGATGTCGGCCAGCCGGTTGGTATAGTCGACGCAGGTCTTGCAGGTCAGCGGAAAGAAATCGGCCGGCAGCCGGCTGATCGGCAAAGACAGGAACGGGACGGCACGGGTCGGGCGGCCGTCGTCATAGCGCAGCTCGACTTTGTAATCCGTGCGGAATTCAAGATAGCTGATCGTCTGGGGCGCCGGGTCCAGCAGCGCGAGGAAGTCGTGGAACTTCTCGGTCGTGGTGTTGTCGGAACAGGGGGTGCCGATGACGAAAATCCGGTCGAACCCCAGATCGGCCTCAAGCGCGCGCAATGCGTAGACCTGACAGGGGATGCCGATCACCGCGATGCGGGTGTGCCCGGCGGCGCGCGCGGGTTCCAGCAGCGCCAGCGTCGGGCCAAATCCCATGCGCATGCCGCGCACGTCCGCCATCGCGGCGGGGTCGGTGACGATCACCGGCAGCGGTTTCCAGCGGTCGGCAGGGTCGGGCGCTGTGGTCAGAACGGCGGTGACAGCACCGGTTTCCAGCAGCCGGGCGGCCAGCGCGGTGGTCAGGCCGGTCCATTGCGCGCCTTCGGCTGCGGGGGTCAGCCGGGCGCGCAGCATGGACTGCGTGACGCCGAAAAACGCCTCGTCACCCCGCTCCGCATCGGCGGCGCGGCCATGCACCTGCGCCTCGAGCCCCGGATAATCCGGCTGGATGAACTGGCAGGCCTTGCCGCAGGCCCGCCCGTCACCCATCCGGCTGACCCCGCAATCGGTGCAAAGCCCCGGGCGGGCGGTGCCGGTCAGAAGGGGGGCAGTCAGGCCGGGGGTCATCGGGGCAATCCTGTTGTCGATCTGATCCGACAGTGGTCCGGGGCCGGCAGAAAGGTCAAGCCCCGCAACCCGCACATGCTGCGCGAACCGCAGGGTAAATCCGGGGCCGGGATCGGCCTGCATCATCGCCATCAGGTTCCCGGCGAAACGGTTGAACGTGTCGCAAACGTCGCGCGACAGCGGAACGGGCGGCATCGGATCCTGCCGGTTCAGCGTCTGACACGGCATCTTTGCCAGCGCTTCGGCCTCTGCCCGGGTCGCGTGCGGCCACGGCCCGACCAGCGTCGCCAGCACGCCGCCGATGACGATGCCCAGCAGAACCGAGATATCGGCGGTGCGAGGATCCCATCCACCGCGTGCGGATTGGCGGTCATGGTCGTCGCGCCCCGCCGCAGGCCCCCCCCTTTGGGCTGCGTCGCGGTCAGGGTCCGGTTCGGTGCCGGGACTTATCCGATGACCTGCCAGGGGGCGGGGTATCGGTATTCTTCCAGGTTCGAGGTGGGACCGATGCGGTCCACCACTGCAAACAGTCCGGGGGCGGCCAGCGGGGTCAAGATGCCGTGCCAGGTGCCCCGGTGCAGATTTATCCCCTGCGCGCCATTGGTCAGAAACGCACGCGGGTTCGCCTGCGGATCGAGCGTGACGATGATCAGGAACGGGTGCTGCGTCATCGGCAGGAAGGCCTGCGATCCGTCGGGGTGGCGTTCGATCAGGTCGAAGGCGTAAGGCAGCCTGCGCGGTTCGGCGTTGAACACCGAGATGCCGGCGCGGGCATCGCCAAAGTCGAGCCGGGCACGGTCGTGGTGGCGCTGACAGAGGCCGGCATTGATCAGCCGGTGGTCGCCGGTGGCGTCCAGCACATCGCCGAAGGGGGCGAAAGCCGCGGGGATCAGGGGTTCGGTGTGCAATGTCCGCATGTGGTCCTTGCCGAGAGCGCCGGGGGACTTCACGTCCCCCGGACCCCCTGTGGGATATTTTAGAACAGAAGAAAGCCTTAGCGGCCAAAGGCCCCGGCGCCGCGAAGCCGGGGGTGGCGGTTGACGTCCTTGTAGAGCAGATAGCGGAACGGGCCGGGGCCGGCGGCATAGCAGGCCTGCGGGCAGTAGGCGCGCAGCCACATGTAGTCGCCGGCCTCGACCTCGACCCAGTCGCGGTTGAGTTTGTAGACCGCCCGGCCTTCGAGCACGTAGAGGCCGTGCTCCATCACATGGGTTTCCTCGAACGGGATCACGCCGCCGGGCTGGAAGGTGACGATGTTGACCTGCATGTCGTGGCTCAGGTCATCATGGGCGACAAAGCGGGTGGTTGCCCAAGCGCCCTGGGTGTCGGGCATCGCGCCTGGCGTGTGGTGCTGTTCGTTGGTGACAAAGGCCGGCGGCGCGGGCCAGCCGGGGGCGGGTTCATAGAGCTTGCGGATCCAGTGCAGGCGGGTGGGAATGTCGGCCTGAAGCGTCCAGTCCGCACCGGCGGGCAGATAGGCATAGCCGCCGGGGGCCATCGGGTGCGCCGTGCCGTGCAGCGTGAGGGTGGCGCGGCCCGAGGTGACGAACAGCACCGCTTCGACCCCGCGGTCGGGTTCGGGGGTGGTGGAGCCGCCCTGAGGTTCGATGTCGAGAATGTATTGCGAGAAGGTCTCGGAAAATCCGCTCATCGGGCGAGCGATGATCCAGGCGCGGGTCCTGGTCCAGCCGGGCAGCAGGCTGGTGACGATCTCGGTCATCACGCCGCGCGGGATCACGGCGTAGCTTTCGGTGAACACGGCGCGGCCGGTATGGAGGGTGGTCTGCGACGGCAGACCGTCGCGCGGTCCGGCATAGCTGGTCATGGCAGCAGGTCTTTCAGGCGGAGGAGGGCAATGCGTTCAACCTGCGCGCAGGCGCTGTGCAACTCGGTTTGAGTGTCGTTGGCGACACGGGTGCGGAAGGCCTGCAGGATGGTCTCTTTGGTGTTGTCCCGCACGGCGATGATGAAGGGGAAGCCGTGTTTGGCCGTGTAGTCGGCGTTGAGCCGCTGGAAGAGGCTGCGGTCGGCATCGGTCAGATGGTCGAGGGCGGCAGAGGATTGTTCGGCGGTGGACTCCGGGGTCAGCCGTCTGGCGGCCGCGAGTTTGCCGGCAAGGTCGGGGTGGGCCTGCAGAACGCCGAGACGCTCTGCTGGGCGGGCGCTGCGGAACATCCGGCACAGGGCGTTGTGCAGGCCGGTGGCGCTGTCATGCGCGGGGCCGAGTTCCAGCGCGTGGGCGCGGGTGGCGATCCAGGGCGAATGTTCGAAAATGGAACCATAGCGCTGCACGAACTCTTTCAGTGGCATCTGAGAGGGGCGGGCGAACCGTTTGGGCGGATGCGTTTTTGCCCAATGCCGGGCGATATCTGCGCGGGTGGCGAACCACACGCCGGTGTGGGATTTTGCATAGTCGAGGAACCGCTGCAGACCAGCGATCTTGCCTGGACGGCCGATCAGGCGGCAGTGCAGACCGATCGAGAACATCCTGGCTGCCCCCTGTGCGCCTTCGGCATAAAGGGTGTCGAAGCTGTCCTTGAGGTAGGTGTAGAACTGGTCGGCGTCGGTATATCCGGGTGCTGTGGCAAAGCGCATGTCGTTGGCTTCAAGCGTGTAGGGGATGACCAACTGATCACGGTCGCCCACTGCAAGCCAATAGGGCAGGTCATCGTCATAGGTGTCGGAAATCCAGTCGAAGGCGCCGGTTTCGGCTGTCAGCCGCACGGTGTTGACCGAACAGCGCCCGGTATACCAGCCGCGCGGCGGCTGTCCGGTGACCTCGGCATGCAGGCGGATGGACTCGGCGATCTGGGCGCGTTCCTCGGCTTCGGGCAGGTCGCGGTGGTCGATCCACTTTAGCCCGTGCGAGGCAATCTCCCACCCTGCCGCCTGCATCGCGGCCACCTGTTCGGGATTGCGGGCAAGTGCTGTGGTCACGCCAAACACCGTCACCGGCAGTTGCAGGCCGGTGAACAGCCGGTGCAGCCGCCAGAACCCGGCCCGCGCGCCGTAGTCATAGAGCGACTCCATGTTCCAGTGGCGTTGACCGGGCCAGGGGGCGGCGCCGGCGATGTCGGACAGAAACGCCTCGGACTGTGCATCGCCATGCAGGATGTTGTTTTCGCCGCCTTCCTCGTAGTTCAGCACCAGCGATATGGCGATCTTCGCGCCATCCGGCCATCGGGCATCGGGCGGGTTTGGTCCGTGACCTCGGAAATCGCGGGGGTAGCGGGGCATGGACACTCCTGTCGTCGCGGCATCAGACTATTGCGGATTTCCGAAAGCGTTTATCAAATAATTGGCGAAAGACTTTTGTATGGCGCAGGCGGTCGCGGGCAGGGCGGATTGCGCCTAAGGTGGCGTCAACTCGGGCAAGGAGAACACGGCGATGGCGGGACGGCTGACGACACATGTGCTGGATACCAGCCGCGGGGTTCCGGCAGCGGGGGTGCGGATCGTGCTGTTCCGGGTCGGCGGCAACAGCCACCGCAAGCTGCTCGAGGCGGTGACCAATGCCGATGGCCGGGTCGATGCGCCGCTGCTGGAGGGCAAGGCGCTGACGGCGGGGAGTTATGAGCTGGTATTCGGCGCGGGCGACTATCTGCGGCATTCGGGGCAGGCGGGCGACGGCGTGTTGTTTCTGGACGAAATTCCGATCCGGTTCGGGGTGACCGACCCCGGCGCCCATTACCATGTGCCGCTGCTGATTTCGCCCTTTGCCTATTCAACATATCGTGGAAGCTGAACCCTGACTTGATTTGACCGGCAGAACAGGGTTTGTCGGTCGTCAGAATTCGCTCATGAGGAGCCTTGCGATGACTCACTTCACCCGCACCGCCAGCGTGACCGCGCTGCTCTGTCTTTCTGCGACGATGTCGCAGGCGCTGACCGCCGACACGCTTTGGGCGTCCTGGCAAGAGACGGCGACCCGCGCCGGGTTGTCGCTGACCGCCGAAGCCGAAACCCGTGAGGGGGCGACCCTTCGGCTTTCGGGCATATCGCTGTCGGATGGCGGCAGTGCGACGGGGCCGGAAACCGCCGGAGAGGCGATGCTGGACGAGATCCTGCTGACCGAAGCCGCCGACGGGTCGGTTTCCATCGTGCCGTCGGCCGAGCTTGACATGGCGATGAGCGGGCCTGAGAGCGGACCCGAAGAGGGCAGCCTGACGCTGACCCAGACGGGGATGACGCTGACGGCCACCGAGGCTGCCGGGGGCGGCACGTCGTATCAGATGGCCGCCGAAAGCCTGGTGATGGCGGGCGAGACGACGATGGCAAGCCCGATGTCGACCGACGCGTCGGCACCGCAGCTTGCGACCCAGACCTTTGATATCGGTTTTGCAAATCTGGCCGGAACGGTCGATCAGGTGTCGGGCAGCAACCGCAGCGTCGTCGTCGGGATGACGGCAGACGAGTTGCGCTATGATATCGCCGCCAGCGATGCCGCGATGGAATCGAACTCGGTGCAGACCTCTGCCACGCAGGACCTTGCGCTCAACGCCACGTTCACCCTGCCCGCGACCATGATGCTGGCCGCGCTGACCACGCCCGAAGCCTGGGCCGCGGCCTTTGCCGAGGGCATGGCGTTGACGATCAAGACAACGCAGGGCGAATCGGTGGGCAGCGTGACGGAAGAAAATCCCTATATGCCGCTTGACATGGCCGTGACTGCGCAGCCGGGCATCACGGATATTTCGGTCGGCAAGGACGGCATGGCGGTGGAATCGACGGCGGGCGGGCTGCAGGTCAAGGTGCAGTCGACGATGCTGCCGTTCCCGTCGCTGGATGTGGGCATCGGCCCGGTTGAGGTGGCGATGTCGATTCCGCTGATGGCGGGCGAGGTGGCGCAAGACTTTGGCCTGCGGTTCAAGCTGGCGGACGTGACGGTGAATGACGAGGCCTGGGCAATGATCGACCCCGGCGCGTCTCTGCCCCGCGACCCGATGCAACTGTCGATCGACACCAGCGGCACGGCCAAGCTGGACCTGTTCACGCTGATGGCGGCGGATCAGTCCGGCATGACAGAGGTGCAGCCGCCGCAGCCCGAAACGTTGAACATCACCGAGTTGTCACTGCGCGCGATTGGCGCCGTGGTGTCGGGGACGGGGGCCTTTACCTTTGACAACGCCAGCGGCACGCCGGTGCCGGTGGGCGAGGCGACTGTCAGCGTGCAAGGCGCCAACGCGGTGATCGACAAGCTGATCGCGCTTGGCGTGTTGACCGAACAGGACGCCGGCGGCGCGCGGATGATGATGGCGATGTTCATGACCCCCGTCAGCGGCCCCGACGATCTGACCTCCAAGGTCGAGACGAAGGCCGACGGGTCGATCTTCGTGAACGGTCAGCAGATCCAGTAGGCATCTGCCGGATGGGCGGGTCTGCCCATTCTACGGGCCTGCAGTGGCCCGGCGCATCGCCTCGCGGATTTGCATGGTGATGTAGTCGGTGAACAACCGCACCTTGGGGTCCTTCAGCCGGCGGTGCTGGCTGAGGGACGACAGGTGCGTCGGCAGGGGCGGGGAGGCGGTGGCCACCGGCACCAGCGCCCCCGACCGCAGATGATCGGCCACGTCGAACACCGGCTTCAGCACAATCCCCCGCCCGTCCAGCGCCCACCCGGTCAGCACATCGCCATCATCCGTCTCGAACGGACCGGCGATGTCGAACCGGCGCGGGCCATCGGCGGTCTGAAGCGTCCACTGGTATTCCTTGGCACCGGGAAAGCGCAGGTTCAAACAATCGTGCCGGTCCTGCACCAGCGCGTTGCCATCCGGCGGCATCCCCCGGCGGGCGATGTAGCCGGGCGAGGCGCACAGCACCCGCGGGCAGGTGGCGATCTGCTGCACCTTCAGCGTGGAATCCTCGAGCAGACCAAGGTGGAACGCGACATCAAGTCCTTCGGCAGTCACGTCGATGGTGCGGTCGGACAGGCGCAGGCGGACGTCGATCTGCGGATACAGGTCCTTGAACAGCGGCACATACGGGGCAATGAACCGCCGCCCGATTCCCAAAGGCGCCGCGACAAAGATGGTGCCGCGCGGGTTCTGGGTGACGTCCATCACCGCCGCCTCGGCCTCGTCGATCGCATCAAGCACCTTTTTCGCGCCTTCATAGAAGATACGACCGTTTTCTGTGGGTTGCAGGCTGCGGGTGGTGCGGGCAAACAGCCGCACGCCCAGGTGCTTTTCCAGGTCCGATATCCGGGACGATGCGACGGCGGGCGAGGTGCGCTGATCGCGCGCGGCGGCCGACATGCTGCCCAACTCGTAAACCCGCACGAACATCTTGATGGTATTGACGTAGGACATGGCCGGGCCCCTGCCGGTTTTTCAGGCGGCCCGCGATTATCGCGGGGGCATTGAAAGTGATCCGGCATTTGCAGGATTAACAGACAAGTCAGGCCCGGTATAGCCTGACGCAAACAGGGGGACGGCGGGATGTATGACTGGGTGGTGCTGTGGGAATGGGTCGAGATCGCGGTGCGCTGGACGCATGTGATTACCGCCATCGCCTGGATCGGGTCCAGTTTCTATTTCATCGCTCTCGACCTTGGCCTGCGCCAGACGCCGAGCCTGCCGCCCTTGGCGCATGGCGAGGAATGGCAGGTGCACGGCGGCGGGTTCTATCACGTCCAGAAATATCTGGTGGCCCCCGAGATGATGCCCGACCACCTGACCTGGTTCAAATGGGAGAGCTACGCCACCTGGCTGACCGGCTTTGCCATGCTGGTGCTGGTCTATTATCTGGGGGCCGAGCTTTACCTGCTGGACCCTGCGGTGGCTGATCTGGCGGTGTGGCAGGCGGTGCTGATCTCGCTTGCGTCGCTGGCGGGGGGGTGGCTGATCTATGACACGATCTGCAAGAGCCGGTTCGGCGATGACAACACCCGGCTGATGATCGGGCTCTATGTCATTCTGGTGGCGATGAGCTGGGGCTACACGCAGGTGTTCAGCGGCCGCGCGGCGCTGCTGCATCTGGGCGCGTTCACCGCAACGATCATGAGCGCCAATGTGTTCATGATCATCATGCCCAACCAGCGGGTCGTGGTGGCCGACCTGAAGGCCGGGCGCAAGCCCGACCCGAAATACGGCAAGATCGCCAAGCAGCGGTCGACGCACAACAACTACCTGACCTTGCCGGTGATCTTTCTGATGTTGTCGAACCACTATCCGCTGGTGTTCGCCACGCCCTACAACTGGCTGATCGCCTCGCTGGTGGTCCTGATGGGCGTCACCATCCGCCACTGGTTCAACAGCAAACATGCGCGACGCGGCAATCCGCACTGGACATGGCTGGTGACGGTGGTGCTGTTCCTGATCATCGCCTGGCTGTCCACTGCAACGATGCGCACCGCCCCCGGGGAAACGGCGCTGCGCGGCCCGGCGCTGATCTATGCCTCGGCCACCGGGTTTGACGAGGTCGCCAGCATCGTCGAAGGCCGCTGTTCGATGTGCCACGCGGCAGAGCCGGTGTGGGACGGCATGCTGTGGCCCCCCAAGGGCGTTGTGCTGGAAACGCCCTCGCAGATCGCGACAGAGGCGCGGCGGATCTACCTTCAGGCCGGCATCAGCCATGCGATGCCGCCCGGCAACCTCAGCTACATGGAGCCTGCGGAGCGCGCCTTGATCGTGGCGTGGTTTCGCGGCGCGGCGACGTCCGGCACCGACCGCTGACGTTTGCCTTCAAGCCTGGAACCGCCATTCCGTCACCTGGCGGTAGCTTTGGCCGGGGTGCAGTTCAATGCTGGGAAAGCCCGCATGGTTCGGGGCATCGGGCCAGCCCTGCGCCTCGATCGCGATGCCTTCGTAGGGCTGCCCGCCGGGGCGGATTGCGTTGCGGCCATCATAAAGCTGAAGTCCGGGGGCGGTGGTGGCGACGGTCATGCTGATGCCGGTCTGGCCGGTCAGCCAAAGCACGTCGGTCAGCGGGCGGTCGGCATCGGCGAGGCAAAAGCAGGTGTCCAGCGGCGGGTCCTGCGGGGTGATGGTGCGGTCCGCGTGAAAGTCGTGCGACGACATTGCGGTTGGCAGGATGTGCCCTGTCGGGGTTAAATCGGGTGTGGTGGGCAGATAGCGGTCAGCGGCGACGCGCAAGCGGTGCCCGCCCCAGGACCCGGTTCCGTCAAGGTTCCAGTAGCTGTGGTTGGCGGGGTTCAGCAGGGTCGGCGCGGTCGTGGTGGCGGTGATCTCCATCCGCAGCGTGGTCTCGACCAGGCTGAACCGGGCGCTGATCTGCCGCGTGCCCGGAAAGCCGCCCGCACCATCGGGCAGGGTCAGCGCCAGCGTGGCCGTGGTTTCTGTCGCGTCCTGCAGCGTCCAGACCTGCAGATGGGTGCCCGCCGAGCCGGAATGCAGCGTGATGCGGGTGTCCTGATTGGCGTCGAACCTGTGCATCTGCCCGCCGATCGGGGCTTGCGCGCCGCTGAACCGGTTGACCACCGGGGCAATCAGCGAGCCATGATAGCGCATGTCGCCCTCGTAGTCCGCAAGGCGGTCGGACCCGAGCGTCAGGCTGTAGGGCACGCCCGGCAGCCGCACCGACTGCAGCACCGCGCCCCAGGTCAGCAGGCTGCATGCCAGACCCGCAGACCGCAGGGTGATGCGCTGCACCGCCTGCCCGGCGGTTGTGAGGCCAAAGTCGGTGATCTCTGCGGTCATGCGCTGCCCCTGTTGCCCGGCGGACGGTTGCCGATGGCAGGGTCAACGTCAAGTCAGCCGTTCAGGCAGGCGGCAATATCGTTGCCCAGCCGGCGCAGCAGATCGGAATAGAGCGCGGGCCCGGGGGTCAGCACCGCCCCCTCGGGGTCGAGCGGCAGGCCGGTCCTGGCGCCAGTTTCGCCGATCAGCGTGACGGTCAGCGCCGGGTCGTGGTTCGCTTCGGGGAAAACGCAGCTGTCCGGCGTCAGCGTGGCCTGCAGGTCGCGCAACTGCCCCGCACTTGGGCTGGCGGCATCGCCCATGGCGATGGCCCGCGCCGGGGGCAGGCCATAATGCGCGGTGAAATAGCCATAGGCATCGTGAAACACCACGAACTGCCGCCCGGCCACCGGTCGCAACACCGCCGCCAGTTCGGCGTCGAGGGCGGCAAGGTCGGCGATCGCCGCGCGGGCGTTGGCGGCATAGGTCGCGGCATTGTCGGGGTCGCGGGCGGCCAGGTCCGCCGCGATCAGCGGTAGCCACACCGCCGCGTTGCCGGGGTCGAGCCAGGCATGCGGATCGGTGCCGGTGTGGTCATGCCCGTCATGTTCGGCATGGTCATGCCCGTCATGTTCGGCATGGTCATGTTCGGCATTGGCGTGCCCGTTATCTTCGGCATGGTCATGCCCGTCATGTTCGGCGTGGTCGTGCACGGAGTCCGAGCCATAGGGTTGCAGATGGGTGCCGCCGGCCTCCAGCAGCCGCACCTGCGCCGCCGTGCCGCCGCTCAACGCGCGGTCCAGCCAGGGGGTCAGGCCGGGGCCGATCCACACCACCAGATCAGCCTCTGCCAGATCGCGCGCCTGGCTGGGCCGCAGTTGAAACGCGTGCAGGTCGGCTCCGGGTTCCAGCAGCAGCACCGGCTGCCCCAGATCGCCCATCACCTGCGCCACCAGAGAATGCACCGGCGGAATGTCGGTGATCACGCGAGGCACCTCTGCGAAAGTTGGCAGGGCCAAAGCGGGCAGGGCCAGACTGGCTGTCAGCAAAGATATGATATAACGCATTGCAATGGTCCTTCTCTTTCGCTGCAGACGGGTCTATAATGTTATACTATAACAAGTCAAGAGGCGTCGCGATGGTGCATCTCCCCGACCACCCCTGTCCGGGCTGCGCCACTCCGGCGCTGGCCTTTGCGCGTCACGACCATGCGATTTGCGCCGAAGATGCGCTGGCGCGGGCCGACGATCTGATGGCGCGGCAGGGGCTGCGGATGACTCCGGTGCGGCGGCGGGTGCTGCAGATCCTGCTCGAGGCGCACCGGGCGATGGGGGCCTACGACGTGTTGCAGCGGCTGGCCGCCGAAGGGTTCGGCAATCAGCCCCCGGTCGCCTACCGCGCGCTGGATTTTCTCGAGGAACACGGGCTGGCCCATCGCATCCGCCGCCTCAACGCCTTTGCCGCCTGCATGCATCCCGGCGAGGCGCATGCCCCGGTGTTCCTGATCTGCACCGGCTGCAACATCGTGGCCGAAGCGCCGTCCGCCGGAGTGGGGGCGGCACTGGGGCAGGCGGCGGCCGGCGTTGGCTTTGCGATCGACCGGGCGACGGTCGAGGCCGAGGGCCGCTGTCCGGCCTGTCAGGCGGCGGCGCAGTGACCGGTGTGCTGATCGCCGCAGACCACCTCTGCGTCCGCCGTGGCGGCACCGAAGTGCTGCACGACGTGTCGGTGCAGGTGCGGGCGGGCGAGATCGTGACAATTCTCGGCCCGAACGGATCGGGAAAATCCACCCTGCTGCGGGCGCTGCTGGGGATTGTGCCGGCCGACCGCGGGCGGGTCACCCGCGCCCCGGGCCTGCGCATCGGCTATGTGCCGCAGCGGCTGAACATCGACCCCAGCCTGCCCATCACCGTGCGGCGGTTTCTGTCGTTGCCGCGCCGGGTCAGCGATGATCATGCCGCCGCCGCCCTGACGCGGGCCGGCCTGCCCGAGGTGGCGGGGCGGCAGATGGCGGCCCTGTCGGGCGGGCAGCTGCAGCGCGTGCTGCTGGCGCGGGCCATGCTGGGCGATCCGTCGCTGCTTGTTCTGGACGAACCGACGCAGGGGCTGGATCAGCCCGGCGAGGCGGCGTTCTACCGTCTGATCGAAGAGGTGCGGCAGGCAACCGGCGTGGCCGTGCTGATGGTCAGCCATGACCTGCATGTGGTGATGGCCGCGTCCGACCGGGTGATCTGCCTCAACGGCCATGTCTGCTGCGAGGGCACACCGCAGGTGGTGTCGACGGCTCCGGAATACCGGGCGCTGTTCGGCCTTGGCACGCGGGGCGCGCTGGCCCTGTATCAGCATGTGCATGACCACGACCATGATCACGATCCCCATGATCCCCACGATGACCATGACCACCACCCTGCGCCCGGCCACGGGGTGTGACATGCTGGATGATTTTCTGATCCGGGCCGGGCTGGCGGGGGTTGGGCTGTCGTTGGCGACCGGGCCTCTGGGCAGCTTCGTGGTCTGGCGGCGGATGGCCTATTTTGGCGATGCGACGGCGCATGCGGCCATCCTCGGGGTGGCACTGGCGCTGGCCACCGATCTGCCGGCGGGTCTTGGCACGCTGGTGGTCGCGCTGGCAATGGCTGTCACCGTGGCCGGTCTGGCGGCGCGCGGGTGGGCGATGGACACCACGCTTGGGGTGCTGGCGCATTCGGCCCTGGCGCTTGGGCTGGTCGCGGTCAGTTTCGTGCCGGGGGCGCGAACGGACCTTGCGGCCTATCTGTTCGGCGACATCCTGGCGGTGACACGGGGCGATGTGGCGTTCATCTGGGGCGGGTCGGTGCTGGTTCTCGGGCTGCTGGTCTGGCGGTGGCAGGCGCTGCTGACCGCGACGTTGAACGAGGATCTGGCGCAGGCCGCGGGGCTGCGTCCGGGGCGCGAGCGGTTGATCCTGACGCTGGCGCTGGCGGTTACCGTCGCGGTGGCGCTGAAGGTGGTGGGGGCCTTGCTGATTGCCGCCATGCTGATCATTCCGGCGGCGGCGGCGCGGGGGCTGTCGCGCAACCCTGAAGGCATGGCGCTGATGGCGGTGGCGATCGGGGCGGGGGCAAGCCTGGGGGGGTTGGCGCTGTCGCTGTGGCAGGACACGCCGGCGGGTCCGTCGATCATCGTGGCGGCGGCGGCGATGTTCATGGTCTCGGCGCTGGTGCGCCGCCGCTAACCCAGCGGCAGATACCACGCGAAATCAAAGCCTTCGACAACCGAGACACCCTGCCCGCGGATCGGCTTCGGCCCGGGGCGGCAGGGATCAGGGCGGCAGGGATCAGGGCGGCAGGCATCAGGACGCCAAGGGCAAGCCGCAGCATGGCGGGCTCTGGCAGGGCGGCGCCTTTGGCATAGCCGATCGGCGGCAGGCGACAAGTGACAGGCCTGTCATGGTCCCCGCCCGCCATTTGCGGCCCTGCGCCGTCGCTTTCGCAAGGCCATGTCGTTTTCGTCTGCCATGCGTCGGCCTGCCTTGCCCCTTTGTCCGGCGTTGGTTCACATATGGGCAAACTCAGCCGGAGTGCGCCCTGATGAAAACCCATGTCAAAGCTTTGGTCGTCGGCGGCGGCGCTGTCGGCACCGGCATCGCCTATCATCTTGCCAAGGCGGGCTGGGACACCATGCTGGTCGAGCGTGACGAGCTGACGGCAGGGTCGACCTGGCATGCGGCGGGCCTGCTGCCGTTGTTCAACATGGGCTATGCCACGACGCATATCCACAAATACAGCGTCGATTTCTACAAGGCGCTGGAGGCCGAGACCGGGCTGAACCCCGGTTTCTATGTGGTCGGCAACTTGCGGATGGCGCAGCATCAGCAGCGGATGGACGAATACATGCTGTATTCCTCGGTCGCGGAAACCGCCGAGGTCCATCACGAGTTCCTGACGCCATCGGACATCAAGGATCGCTGGCCGCTGGTGCGGACCGATGATCTGATCGGCGCGCTGTATCACCCGCAGGACGGCTACATCAACCCGGCCGACGTGACGCAGGCAATGGCCAAGGGCGCGCGACAGTTCGGCTGCACGTTCGAGCGCAAGATTCAGGTCAACGGCTATCGCTGGACCGGGTCCGAATGGATCGTTTCCTGCGCGCGGATGGTGGAACAGGGCGGCAATCTGGTGGCCTCGGACGACGTGGTCGAGATCCATGCCGAGCATGTGGTGACCGCCACCGGCAACCACGCGCAGCGCACCGCCCGCCTGCTCGGAATCAAGATCCCGGCAATTCCGGTCGAGCATCAGTATATCGTGACCGAGCCGGACCCCGCCCTGGTCGACTGGCGCAAGACCAATCCGCAGCATCCGGTGCTGCGCGATGCCGATGCGAAATGGTATGTCCGCGAAGAGCGTGGCGGCTGGATTCTGGGGCCCTACGAGAAAGGGGCACCGGC
>Ga0105047_10004436_pt1 | contig 24389 bp, 21 predicted proteins | sample MAT04_FD_78384 | JGI IMG/M metagenome (GOLD analysis project Ga0105047, IMG submission 78384) | Freshwater microbial communities from Lake Fryxell liftoff mats and glacier meltwater in Antarctica - MAT-04 (megahit assembly) | ecosystem: Environmental > Aquatic > Freshwater > Ice > Liftoff...
CAAAATAGAGGACAAATGTTTCGACAAAGCAGGAAAAAATAAACTTGTCTAAACAGACAAACTAGTGAATAATTAAATCATCAAAATTCTTAGCAATAGACTGTAAACATTAATTGAAAGGAAGCCTAGGTCATGAATTTAACAAAGATTATCAAGTTAGCAGATGGCCGCCTGCTAACCCCGGAAATAGATGTCAACGTAGAAATCAACGGCGGCTACGGCGCAGATTTAATGAGTGATGTGTTAGCTTTCAGTCAGCCCGATTCAGTTTTACTAACCGGACTCACCAACCCACAGGTTGTACGGACAGCGCAAATGGCTGAATTCCGCGCGATCATTTTTGTGCGGGGAAAACAACCGCAAATTGAAACCCTGATAATTGCCAAGCAGGAAGGTATTCCATTAATCAGCAGCCCATATGGAATGTTTGAATTATGCGGCCGCCTCCACAAAGCAGGCTTGCCAAGCTTTGAATCGAATGGCCCAGACTAGAATACCCACCAAGCAGGAAACTGACGGACGGCACGGCCGTGTGATCACAGACCTCGACGCCAACGCCATCAATCGTGTCGAGGAACTTTCTTATGAATTGAAAGTTAATGAAGTGATGACGGTAAACTTGCAGACAGCTACACCTGAAATGCCGCTCTCCACAGTTCTGGAGATGTTGCGGGTCAACCACATTTCAGGGGTGCCGGTAATACAAGACAGTCAACTTGCCGGCATTCTGAGCCTTGAAGACATCGTGCGTGCGATGCAAAAAAATGAGCTTTCAGCCCCGGTCAGTCAATACATGACCCGCAAACTCCTCACAGTTGCAAATTACGATTCTATTGTGAGTGCCATTCAAAAGTTTAGCGATAGCAGGCTGGGACGTCTGCCGGTTGTGGACGAAAATAACAAACTCGTGGGCATAATCACCAAAGGGGATGTCACTCGCGGTATTTTGACAGCCCTGCAAAAAGATTACAAGGAAGAGGAAGTCCGGCGTTACAGAGCCAGCCACCTCTTTGAAGATATTGTCTCAGACCGCACCACACTTGTTCTTCGCTACAACATCAAAGCGCACGATTTTACACACGGCGGCAACGCATCCAGCAATATCAAGCGCGCCCTCTTAAGACTCGGCGCAGACCCGCAAATTGCACGACGCTGCGGCATTGCCGTTTACGAAGCGGAAATAAATCTCATCATCCACACCACTAATGGCGGCATTCTAAAACTGGAAGTAGAGTCGCATCGCATCACCATGTCCACCACAGATGACGGACCCGGCATACCAGACATCGAGCAAGTCCTTCAAGCTGGCTATTCAACCGCCACCGAGCAAGTGCGCGAGATGGGATTCGGCGCAGGCATGGGACTGGTCAACATCAAACGCTGTGTGGATAAGATGGAGATCGAATCAACAGTGGGCAAAGGCACAAAACTTACCATGCGGATCTACGTGCCGACCGAAAATCTCAATGGACGCAAGGATGGATAAAAACATGAACCTTCAACAAATTATAGACCGCCTCAACCTAACCGTACTAACTGAGCCGCACGACTTTACATTGATCCAGCCTGAAGGAGGCTACACCTCAGACCTACTCTCGTGTGTCATGGCGGGCGCAAAAAGTAACTATCTCTGGATCACATTACAATGTCACCTCAATATTGTCGCCGTTGCTGCGTTGCTCGAAGTAGCGGCCATCATCATCACTGAAAACGCAAAGCCCGACCCGGCTACAATTTCCAAAGCCAACGAACAGGGCATCGTTTTACTTACAACGCCCAAAACAACTTATGAAATTGACGGAAAGCTTTGGGAGATGGGCATCCATATCCAGGAATGAAAAAGTTCCGCGCCGACTTGCACGTGCATACCGTCCTTTCACCATGCGCCGAGGTGGAGATGATTCCCCCCTTGATCGTGCAAGTAGCGCTTGAACTAAATATCAACTTGATCGCCATCACGGATCACAATTCAACGGGGAATATTCGCGCGGTGATGGAAGCAGCCCAAGGCACAGATTTGACCGTCCTGCCTGGCATGGAATTACAAACACGCGAAGAAGTTCATCTTTTATGCCTGTTCGAAACACTTGAACAGGCCGAAACCTGGCAAAAAGTGGTGGATTCAGCCTTACCAGAACGCCCAAACAACCCTGATTTTTTCGGTGAACAATTTATTGTGGATGCCACTGGCGATTTTATTCGCCGCGAGGAACGGTTACTGCTTGTCTCTGCGGAGATCGGGCTGGATGAGGCTGCGGTACAAGTCCACGCCTTGGGCGGATTAGCAATCCCCGCCCATGTTGATCGCAAAGCCTTTAGCTTAATCGCCAACCTAGGACTGATACCACCCGGTTTCGAAGCGCTTGAAATTTCCCGTCACTTAAAACCAACTGAAGCGGCGATCTGCTATCCCCAACTCCGCGGCTATCCCCTCATCCAGAGTGGCGATGTCCATCGGCTGGACGAATTTCTAGGTGTGTGTGAATTCGATATCGAGGCACCCACCCTGGGCGAAATCCGTATGGCGCTAAAAGGCGTTCAGGGCCGCATCTTGCATATCTCCGCTTGATAATTGCTTACCTTGAATGTGGAACACTGTTTGAACTGTAACCTCACTATTAAGATAACTTTCGCGTAAGAACGTGACATTTGATATTTGACGTGACCTTTCATGTGAGATATACTTTTTTTGTGCTAATTTTCACAAACTTTGTTGTATTTAGCAACACATGGAGCAAAAATGTCGAAGCTAGAACAAAACATTCCCGCCACTGATCCCTTGATGAATCCTGAAAAACGAACAACCATCGATCGAATCCTGATTGAAAACAAGGGTAAAGATGGCGCGGTTATGGTTGCGTTAAATGAATTGCAAAGCCAGATCGGATACATTACAGAACCGATGGAAAATTATGTCTCCCGGAAACTGCAAGTACCCGTTAGCGTGGTGCATGGTGTCACCACGTTCTATTCATTTTTCACCAACCGACCACGCGGCAAACATACCATCAAGTTCTGCCTGGGTACGGCCTGTTACGTAGGCGGTACTCCGCAATTGATCGAGAAAGCCAAGCAGATGTTTAACATCGATATTGGTCAGACCACGCCCGATGGGAATGTCACCTTGGAAATATGCCGCTGTGTGGGTGCGTGCAGTCAGGCTCCAGTGATGGTGCTTGACGATGAGGTAGAAGGCCGGGTACGCGCCAACAGATTGCCAGAACTCGTTGCAGCGATAAGTGAGTAGCCGGTCAAAATGAGAGAAATTGCCCTACACCTGCTTGATATTGCAGAAAACAGCGTGGCGGCAAATGCAAAAAACATCACGCTGATAGTCTGCGAAGATTTGCAGGGCGACCGCTTGACCACCAGCGTGATTGACGACGGCAAAGGGATGAGCGCCGAAATGGCTGCAAAGGTGGTTGATCCTTTTACAACCAGCCGCACCACCCGTAAAGTTGGGTTGGGCATCCCCCTTTTCAAATCCGCAGCCGAATCCTGTAATGGGAACCTGGTCATCAACTCGGAAATTGGCAAGGGAACACAGCTGAATGTTGAGTTCCAACACAGTCACATTGACCGAATGCCGCTTGGTGATTTATCCACTACCATGCTCACGTTGTTCGTATCCTACCCTCAAATCCATTGGCTGTTCGATTATGAAGTGATCCCAACCAATGGAACGCCGAAAGAAAAGTTCGTATTCGACACCCAGCCAGTTATGGCTAATCTTGGCGACATTCCCCTGACAGAGCCGGCTGTGCTGACTTTCATCAGAGAATACATTGAAAGTGGCGTTGCCCGTGTGCGGGCCGCCTGCAACGGTTGATCCACCATTTCTCAATAATAGGAGAGTACCATGCCATCCATCAAATCCCTTGAAGACCTGAAACGCATCCGCGAAGAAGCACTCGAAAAACGCAAAGTCAAGACCGCCGAAGGCTCCATTCAGGTGACTGTAGCCATGGGAACCTGTGGAATCGCTGCCGGCGCGCGCGACACCATGAAAGCCATCCTCGATCACATTGAAAGCAATAATGTGAGTGGCGTGATCGTCACCCAGACTGGCTGCATCGGCAAGTGTGATTATGAACCAATTTTAGCGGTGACCATCGGCGCTGAACCAAAAGTGACTTACGGCCACATCAACGCGGAACGCGCTCACAAGATCATGCAGGAACACGTCGCCGGCGGCAAAGTATTGACCGAATGGATTCTTCCCGCGTAAGGCACTCTTGCGAGATTTGTGCGATGACCGATGTTTCTCTTATATGATAATCAAGGTTGTAGCCAAAATTTTATCCAAAATACGACCCTCATAAGGTTTGTTTGAAAAGTTACATAAAAACATCAGGTGAATAAGCAAATGGCTAATTATCGTTTACACATTCTTGTATGTATGGATCCAATATGCCAGGAGAAAGGGTCGCAGCATATCCTGGAAGCATTAAAAAAAGAACTGATTATTGCAGGACTGAGTGATGAAGTTCGGGTCATGGAAACACCCCGCATTGGCGGCTGTGACAAAGGTCCCGAAATTATGATCTATCCCGACGAAGTGCGTTATGCCGGGATCACCGTCGAAGACATCCCCGAACTGGTCGAAGAGCATTTCCTGAAAGGGCGCGTGGTTCCCCGGCTTTTATCGCCGCTGGAGGAGCACGAAGATAAAGAGTTGAGCGCCCCCAAACCCAAGGAAGTGCGCGTCGTCCTGCGCAACTGCGGCAAAATTGACCCGGACAATATCGAAGATTATTTAGCTGAAGACGGCTACCAGGCACTGGCTAAAGTACTGACTGAAATGACACCAGAAAACGTCATCGAAGAAGTCACCGCCAGCGGTCTGCGCGGACGTGGCGGCGCGGGTTTCCCGGCTGGACGCAAATGGGGTTTGGCGCGTGCCACCCAGGAATGGCCAAAATACCTGATCTGCAATGCCGATGAAGGCGACCCTGGCGCGTTTATGAACCGCCGCGTACTCGAAGGCGATCCGCATTCGGTTATCGAAGGCATGATTATTGCCGCCTATGCCATTGGCGCATCCTATGGCTATGTTTACTGCCGCGCAGAATATCCGGTAGCAGTCAAAACTCTGAAAATTGCCATCCAACAGGGACGCGAGTTGGGCTTGCTGGGCAAAAACATTATGGGCAGCGGTTTCGACTTCGACATGGAAGTCCGCATGGGCGCAGGCGCATTTGTCTGCGGCGAGGAAACCGCCCTGATTGCCTCCATCGAAGGTAAGCGCGGTGAACCAAGTCCCCGTCCGCCCTTTCCGGCGGTCAAAGGCGTGTGGGGTAAACCCACCAACAACAATAACGTCGAAACCTATGCCAACATTCCGCAAATCATTCTGAAAGGCGCGCCCTGGTTCGCCTCCATGGGCACCGAGAAAAGCAAAGGTTCCAAGACCTTCGCCATCGCCGGGGATGTGGTACATCCTGGCTTGATCGAAGTGCCGCTGGGCATCACCCTGCGTGAGGTCATTTACGATATCGGTGGCGGCATCAAAGACAACAAAGGCTTCAAAGCGGTGCAAATCGGCGGTCCGATGGGCGGCTGTCTTCCGTTTGAATTCCTCGACCGTCCCATTGACTATGAATCGTTGGTGGCCGCGGGCGCGATGATGGGGTCCGGCGGTATGGTTGTCATGGACGATGAGACCTGCATGGTGGACATCGCCCGCTTCTTTATGGAATTTACACAGGAAGAGTCCTGCGGTAAATGTACCCCCTGCCGTGTCGGTACACGTCGCATTTTGGAAATGCTGCAGGATATTTGTGATGGGAAAGGCAAGCCCGGTGACTTGGAGAAGCTTGAAGACCTGTGCCATGAAGTCATCCGCAACAGTCTCTGTGGACTTGGACAGGGCGCGCCGAACCCGGTGCTCAGCACGCTCAAACATTTCCGCGCTGAATACGAAGCGCACGTTTACGAAAAACGCTGCCCGGCAGGTGTCTGCAAGGGATTGACACGGGCATTCTGTATCAATACCTGTCCTGCCAACGTGGACAGCCCCGCTTACCTGGGATTGATTGCCCAAGGTCGCTTCGCTGAAGGACTGGCGATCCATCGCAAAGCGAATCCGTTTGCGCTGATTTGCGGACGTGTCTGCCCGGCGTTCTGCGAGAACCGCTGTCGTCGTGGATTGATCGACGATGCCATTTCCATTCGCATGGTCAAACGCTTCATGGCTGATCAGTTCTATAACGACCCCTGGACACCAGAATGTGCGCCATCCAATGGGAAACGTGTGGCAGTGGTTGGTGCTGGACCTGCGGGACTGACTGCCGCACTGCGGCTGGCAGAAAGAGGCTATGGTGTAACTGTTTTCGAGAAAATGCCCCAACCCGGCGGCATGATGACTTACGGCATTCCATCCTATCGTCTGCCACGCGAACCGCTCTTCAGTGAAATAGACAACATCCGCCGTGCGGGAGTTGAAATTCGATGCGGCGAAGCCCTAGGCACAGATTTTTCCATCGCGAGCCTGAAAGAGGAAGGTTACGAAGCTATCGTCATGGCGTTAGGCGCGCACAAGAGTCGCAGACTGGGCGTACCGGGTGAAGAAAAAGAAGGCGTATATCACGGCATCAACATCCTGCGCGAGATTGCCTTGGGTCAGTCGCCTGATCTGACAGGCAAGCGCGTTGCCATTGTCGGCGGCGGTGACGTAGCCATTGACGTGGCTCGCTCCTCTTGGCGCTTGGGCGCAGCGGAAGTGCATATCATCTATCGCCGCGAAAAAGCAGATATGCCAGCTCATTTGGAAGAAATCAGCGCCGCTGAGGAAGAAGGCGTGCAGTTCCACTTCCTTTCGAACCCAGTGGAAGTGCTGGGTGGCGAAGCGATTACCGGTGTCCGCTTACAGCGCCAGAGACGTGGCGACGTGGATAACAGTGGGCGTCGTAGCGTACATTCCATCCCTGATTCTGAGTTTGAATTGGCTTGCGATGTATTGGTTCCCGCCATCGGTCAGATCACTGATTTCGACTGGCAGGCTGATACCGAGGTTGAAACTGAACAACCCGAAACCCACCTGGCAATTCTCCAGCACAAGCGCAGAATCCGCACCGAAGAAAAACAAATCGAAACCAACCGTCTTTCCACCTTCAAAGTCGGGTTGGCATTCGAAACCACCCTTCCGGGCGTATTTGCCGCTGGTGATGCTGTACAAGGACCGGCGACAGTAATTGATGCCATTGCGCAGGGCAACAAAGTTGCCATTGCGGTGCATTCCTGGTTGTCCACGGGCAAGGTTGAGCGTATTTTCTACAAGCAACCGATTCACCAGGTTGCCCAGACAGTTGATATCCTGGAATATGCTGAGGCGCGCCGTCCCAAGCAACAGTTCATCCCCTTGAATCTTCGTATCGGTGGCTTTGAAGAAGTTGAAAAAGGGTTTGATGAATCGCAGGCGCGGGAAGAAGCAAAACGCTGTCTGCGCTGCGATCTGGAATGGCAGCAATATGTTAAGGAGAAAAAACTGCGATAAATCTCGTTTCTGATCGAAACAGGCTCTGGCAGAAAGGGGGCTGCTACGCTAGAGAAAAGCTAAATTCTTTGATTGGAGGTAGGATGTCCGCATTAACAATTGAGTCCGACGTCGCCGCTGTGGTACAGGCGGCAATCGAAAAGCACGGCAGGAACCACGATGCGTTTATACCGATTCTCAGTGAGATCAACCATGTTTTCGGTCATGTCCCTGGTGAGGCTTTTCGCGAGGTAAGCAGGCAGTTAAAAGTTCCCGGACAGGCACATGTCACTGAAAGCCAACTCTATGGGCTGGCGAGTTTTTATGACATGCTTTCCACCGAGTCGCGTGGTCGCCATGTGATTAAGTTTTGTGAAAATGCTCCATGCCATGTGGTTGGAGGCAAGGCTGTATGGGATACCGTACAGAAGACCCTCCACTTGAGAAACGGCGAGACTACGGCGGACTTCAAGTGGACACTTGTCACAACCTCATGCCTGGGCTTGTGCAGTGTGGGACCAGTCTTGCTGGTGGATGACGACATTTATGGCAATGTCACGCCCGAACAAATTCCTGCCATTTTGAACAAATACGAATAGAGGATCATCATGAATACAAAACGCGCCATGATATTGGTCTCCAATGATCCTGAAAGTATCCGCCTCGGAGCGAATGAAATTATTCAGCACTTGAATGAGGCGCTTGTCACCTATGGTCTACAGGATGAAGTGGATGTTTCCACCGTTTCTGATGTGGGGTATTCGACCATCCTGCCGCTCGTCATTGTCTACCCGGACACCGTTGTGTATGGTCCTGTCAAGTCGTCGGATGCGAGCTACCTTGTGGAGGAACACCTTTACAAGGGACGTGTGGTTAATGATTTACTCGCCCCGCCCAAGGCGTTGACCGGTCCCATCGGCTGGCTGCGTGAGCACAAAGGCTACAATCCCATCGAACAGCGGGTTGTACTGGAGCGCGCTGGTCGCATCGACCCCGAAAACATCGAGGACTTCATTGCCGCAAATGGGTATGAGGCGCTTGGCAAGGCATTGCTCGAAATGACCCCTGAAGGAGTCATTGACGTCATCGAGAAATCTGGCTTGCAGGGACGCGGCGGTGCGGGCTTCCCCACCGGACGCAAGTGGCGTTTCGTGCGTGGGGCACAGGGAGAGAAGAAGTACGTCGTCTGTAATGCAGATGAAAGCGAACCTGGAACTTTCAAGGATCGCATTGTACTTGAAGGCGACCCACATCTCATTCTTGAGGCGATGACAATTGCAGGGTACGCAGTCGGTGCGGATGAAGGTTACATTTATATCCGCGGGGAATACGGAATTGCTTATCAGCGCCTTCAAAAAGCCATCGCTCAGGCGGAGGAATTTGGTTTCCTCGGAAATAACATCTTTGGCACAGATTTCAACTTCCATATTCACGTTCATGCTGGCGCGGGAGCCTACGTCTGCGGTGAAGAAACTGCGTTGATCGAATCCATTGAAGGCAAACGTGGTGAGCCTCGCTCGAGGCCGCCCTATCCGGTTACCAATGGTTTGTGGGACAAGCCCACCTTGGTTAACAATGTGGAAACACTGGCAAACATCCCCCCCATCCTGCGCAATGGATCGGAATGGTACAAGTCGCTTGGCACGCCCTCCAGCCCTGGCACCAAGGTTTACACCATCATGGGGAATGTTAATTTCCGCGGCGTGATTGAAGTGCCGATGGGCATCACACTGCGTGAGGTCATCAATATTTACGCCAAGGGCATGAAACCTGGCAGCACCCTCAAACTCGCACAAACAGGCGGGAGCAGCGGCTCAATCATCCCTGCTGCTTTGCAGGATACCCCCATGGATTTTGAATCCTTCCGCAACGCGGGAGTTTCTCTTGGTTCAGGCGCATTGCTTATCTGTGATCAGAATACCTGTATTGTTGATTTGGTCAAAGTCTTGTTGCAATTCTTCCGTTTCGAATCCTGCGGAAAATGCACTCCTTGTCGCATAGGAACGCAGCGCATTTACGAAATAACCGACCGTCTATCTCGGGGCGAAGGTGAACTCGCTGACCTCGACGAAGCCCTCGACTTGATCGACGAGATGGGGCGGACGTCGAACTGTGGCTTGGGGCAAACAGCCGGAACAGCGTTCCGCGGTATGCTTAGTCATTTCCGCGATGAGGCAGAAGCTCACATTAGCAGGCACGAATGTCCGACCGGTGTCTGTATTATTGTAGACCCTGAGATGGTCATAGACTGATTATTTTTACACTACGCAGGAAACATAAGGAGATCTTTATGATAAATCTAAGAATAAACGGTAAAGAAGTACAAGCATCAGAAGGGATGACCGTCTTACAGGCGGCAAAACAGGCTGGTGTGACCATCCCCACCCTGTGCAACCACCCTGACCTTCATGCCACCGGTGGATGCCGTATTTGCGTGGTGGATGTTAAGGGTTGGCGAACACCGATGGCTTCCTGCACACTGCCTGCCAGCGAAGGGATGGAAGTGGAAACCCACAGCCCTGCCATCAATAAATCGCGCAAGACCATTTTGGAATTGCTTCTCGCCAACCACCCACAGGACTGCCTAACCTGTACCGTTAGCGGCTCTTGTGAGTTGCAGGATTTGGCTTATGAATACCAGGTGGATGTTCCCACGTGGGGCGTCAAAAACGGGCGTTACGTTGCTGACAGCGACTCCAACCCGTTCATACGTGTGGATATGAACAGGTGTATCCAATGCACGCGCTGCGTTCGTGCTTGTGCAGAAATCCAGGGACGTTTCGTATGGACGATGGCAGAACGCGGCTTTGACACTCATCCGGTCCCCGGCGCCGATACCGACATGATCGATGCCCGCTGTGAATCCTGCGGCGCTTGTGTAGCCTACTGTCCGACCGGTGCCCTCTCTGACAAGATGTCCTATGGGATGGGGCGCACCCACCAGGTTAAGAAAGTCATGACCACTTGTACTTTCTGCGGGGTCGGCTGCCAGTTTGAACTCAACGTGAAGGATGGCAAGGTCGTTAGTGTCTCTTCCACCGAGGAGGCTCCTGTCAACGGCAATCATCTTTGCGTGAAGGGACGCTATGGCTACGACTTCGTCCATCATCCCGACCGCCTGACCAAGCCGAAGGTACGTCGTTATCTGCTCGAAGGCGGAAAAAAGCAACTGACGGGTACGCCCTGGGAATGGGTCGAAACCGAGTGGGATACCGCTCTCGACCTGGCTGCCAAAAAGATGCATGAAATTCGCTCCAGTTACGGAGCAGACAGCATTGGCGTGTTGACTTCAGCCAAATGCACCAATGAAGAAAACTATGTGATGAACAAATTTGCGCGGCAGGTCTTGGGGACAAACAACATAGACCACTGCGCCCGTCTCTGACACTCCAGCACTGTGGCCGGTCTGGCCGCTTCCTTTGGCTCGGGTGCGATGTCCAACTCGATGGACGATGTTGCAAAACAAGCAGAACTGCTGTTTATCATTGGTTCCAATACTACCGAACAACACCCCGTCTTTGGCGCAAGGCTGCGTCAGGCGGTGATTCAGCGTGGCGCAAAACTCATTGTTGCCGACCCGCGCCGTATTGATATTACCGAATTCGCCACCATGCATCTGCGCCAAAAATCAGGCACCGACATTGCCCTGATCAATGGGCTGATGTATCTCATTCTCGAAAACGGCTGGGAAGACAAAGCCTTCATCGAGGAACGCTGCGAAAACTTTGACGAGTTCAAAGCCACCGTCATGCAATATCCGCCCGAAAGAGCCAGCGAGATTACCGGCATTTCGGTTGAAGACCTGCGCCAGGCAGCCCAGTTGATGGGCGAAAACCACCCGATGGCGGTTATCTGGGCGATGGGCATTACCCAGCACATCGTTGGCGTGCGTAACGTGATGGATTTGGCAAACCTGCAAATGTTGCTTGGCAACATGGGCAAACCCGGTGGCGGCGTCAACCCGCTGCGCGGACAAAACAACGTACAAGGCGCCTGTGATATGGGCGGTCTGCCAAATGTTTACCCTGCCTATCAACCCGTTATCAACGAGGAGGCGCAGGCGAAATTCCAGAAGGCATGGGGAGCAACCGCCAACACCAAGGTCGGTCTTACCGTCACCGAAATGATGCCTGGCATTCCCGAAGGCAAGATACATGCGCTGTATGTGCTCGGCGAAAACCCGGTTATGTCCGACCCGGATACAGCCCACATTCGACATTGTCTCGAAGCAGTTGACCTGTTCATTTTGCAGGAAATCTTCCCAACCGAGACCGCTGTTTATGCCGATATTCTCCTGCCCGGTGTGACCTTTGTCGAAAAGACAGGCACCTTTACTAATACCGAGCGACGCGTACAGATGGTACACAAAGCGGCTGAACCAGTCGGTGAAGCACGCGACGACTGGCAAATCACTGCTGACCTCGCCAAGCGCATCCTGGCTTTGGGTGGGCGCGACCTGCTGGCTGATGCCCCGCTCAAGGGTTGGGATTACGCCAACAGCGAAGAAATCATGGCGGAAGTAAGCAAGGTGGCGCCTAGTTATGCGGGAATCAGCCATGCCCGTCTGGATAATGGAGATCAGTTGCAATGGCCTGTCCCAGCGGCAGACCACCCCGGCACGCCCATCCTTCATACCAAGGCTTTCTCGCGTGGCAAGGGCAAATTTATGCCGATTGACTTCGTCCCTGCTCCCGAGCTTCCCGATGATGAATACCCGTTCATCCTAAATACCGGCCGTGTCCTCTACCATTGGCATGGCGGCGAAATGACCCGCCGCGCCAAAGGACTCATGGAAATTTACGGCAAGCCGCTGATTGAGCTCAACCCCGATGATGCTGCAAAGATGGGCGTCAATGGCAACAAGAATCTGAGGATCACTTCTCGGCGCGGAATGATCGAAGCCGAAGCCACAGTGACGGATCGCGTTCCGCCTGGGATGGTGTTCGCCAACTTCCACTTCCCCGAAGCCTCAGCCAACGAACTAACCATCGCTGCCCTCGACCCAACCGCTAAGATTCCTGAATATAAGGTCTGTGCTGTAAAGGTTGAACTGGTCAAGTAAACATTAAAGAAGGATGGTGGACACCTCTCGGGTACCCACCATCCTTAAAACAGGAGAATTTTATGAATATCGAAAAGATCCTCAGATACGCTCTGGAGCGTGAGTATGAAGGCAAGCGTTTTTTTAGTGAAAATGCTGAGCGTTTGCAAAATGCCGCCGCACAGAGCGCCTTCAAAGCAATTGCGGAAGAAGAACAACGTCATATTGAGTATATCTCCGCCCAAATCGCTGCCCTGAATGCCGGCGCGGAAGCGCCGTCTCCTGAATTGCCAAAGACAGGTTTCTTCGCTGACCGCGCCGAAAGCCAGAGCATCATCGACACCGTATCCGAATCCATGGTGGCCGACCTGCCCGTGTTGCGCATGGCTTACCTGATCGAGCGCGACTTTGCTGAATTTTACACAATGGCTGCGGGCAAGTCTGAAGGAAAAGCCAAAGAAGTCCTCGAAATGCTCAGCAATTGGGAAAGCGGTCACGAGCGCCTGTTCAAAAAGATGCATGACCAAGCCTTCGAACAGTACGCCCAGATGCCTTGGGGCGGTTGAGTTTGCTCATGGAATTTGAAATTCATCCGCCGCAACCCTTGCGCTACAACGCAGGTACCTGGGAAAAATTTGACAAGGGTGTCATTGTCGAAACACCTGTCTCATTGACCGTCAATGGGCATTTGTGGTTGACTTTAATGTGCACTCCTGTCGATCTCGAGGCTCTGGCAGTTGGATTTTTATTCGATGAGGGCATCCTGAAAAGTCGGGATGAAATTGAGCTGGTTCAGGTTTGCGAACAAGGCGACAATGTGGATGTCTGGCTTAACCATCCGGTTGAGCAGCCCAAAGACTGGCGGCGGACAACTGGATGCACTGGCGGCGCAACAGCCGTGATTCTTGAACAACTGCATCCTGAACTCAAAAATGGTTTTGTCCTGACTCCGGAAATGGTTCACTCTCACATTGAAACTCTGCTTGAATCACAAAGCCTGTATCGGGAAGTGGGCGGCGTACACACCTCGATCCTGACCGATGGAAAGCATGTGGTCGCATCTGGAGAAGACGTGGGGCGGCACAACTCACTGGATAAAATTGCCGGGAAGTGCCTGCTGGAGAACCTGCAACCCTCACGAAAGATTTTAGTCACCACTGGGCGTGTGAGCTCAGAGATGATTCAAAAAGCCGCGCGGATCGGAGCTCCAATTGTCATTTCACGCACCTCCGCCAGTTCTCTATCAGTGACGCTTGCAGAAAAATGGGGTATCACCCTGATAGGTTACGCGCGGCGCGACCAGTTTATCGTTTACACACACTCCGGGCGTATTTTGCAATCTGCCGTGAGTGTTTATAACCTTGCCTCAGGAGGTTAGAACCATATACGAGTCATTTATATCGTACTTATCCTATCAAACGTAAAAATTCAAAAAATATTAATAAGGAGAATTTTCATGACTGAACAAATTTCATTCGATGCCGTACTGCCCGCCGGTATGGCTGTTAAAGCGGAAGATCTCGGCGTTAAGAAAGCCAACCTGAAAGCCGCCAACATGTTTGCATTGGCTGTCCTCGCTGGTGCGTTCATCGGTATCGGCGCCATCTTCGCCACCACCGTTGCCGCTGGCGGCATGTCCGTCAAGGATGCGGCAGGTGCTGCCGCCTTCTCAACAGGACTACCCTATGGAGTTGTCCGCTTGCTAGTTGGACTCGTCTTTAGTGTCGGCTTGATCCTGGTCGTTGTTGGCGGCGCGGAACTGTTCACTGGTAATACTCTGATTACCATGGCTTACGCCAGCAAGAAAGTAACCCTGGGACAGTTATTGCGCAACTGGGGCATTGTGTATGTCGGCAACTTTGTCGGCTCGATTCTCACCGCCTACATTGTCTTTTTGGGCAAACAATATACCTTTGGCTCCGGCGCCGTCGGTTTGGCTGCCCTGAACATCGCCGAATCCAAGACCGCCCTGACCTTTGTCCAGGCTGTAGCTTTAGGCATCATGTGTAATGCCCTGGTCTGCATGGCTGTCTGGATGTGCTACAGCGCCCGCACCACCACCGACAAAATCCTGGCAATCATCCCGCCCATCTCCTGCTTCGTCGCCGCTGGCTTCGAACACAGCATTGCCAATATGTACTTCATTCCGATGGGATTGTTTGTCAAGTACTTTGGCGACCCATCCTTCTTCGAGAAGATTGGCAAGACCGCGGCTGACTTCCCGACCCTAAACTGGAGCAACTTCTTCCTCGCCAACCTGCTTCCGGTTACCATTGGAAACATCCTCGGCGGCGCCCTCATGGTCGGTATGGTCTACTGGTTTGTGTACATCCGCAAGACCGACTAGTTTTTCTTCAAAGACAATTGTTTCCAAACTGCCGGAGAATATCCCGGCAGTTTTTGTTATCTCATGGGCAACTTGCTTGTTTATTATTTTTCTGAGCGCAGGGTAAGGTGAATACCGTATTTTGATAAAATTCTCTTTCCCCTAAGCCTGGATGTGTGGCATAATTGAATAAAAAAGGAGGCTCACCCATGACCACTGTCCGTAAATTGCTCGAAACAAAAGCTTCAGATACAAGTTTCTCCATCGCATCCACAGACACCGTCCTACAAGCCATCAAAAAGATGACGGAAGTTCATGTGGGTGCTCTGCTGGTGACCGAGAACGATAAGATCGTTGGCATCTATACCGAGCGCGATTACCTTTACAAAGGTGAAAACGAAGGGCGCGCGGCAAAAGATACAAAGATCAAGGATGTCATGTCAGTCCGAATGATCACTGTCACAATGGAAACGACAGCTGATCAATGCGTTGAACTGATGAAGCAATACAATATCCGCCACCTGCCAGTTGTGGAAAATGATCAGCTGATTGGTCTGGTCTCGATGCGCGATGTGATCGCCGCCGCCTTTGAGAACAAAGATAGCGAGATCCGCGGACTGGAGAATTACATCATGGGCACGGGATTCCAGTCGTAAACAGGCAAGTAAATACAATAGACAAGAGGCACGGGATGCAAACCTGTGCCTCTTTTGTCCCCACTTCCCTGTTCATGTGTTTACCCGTCTTTCCATTTCCATCTTTTCCGCTCAACTGGTAAAATCGCCCTCATGCGTTTTCAAAGAAATATCATTGGTATCTATTACTTGCTGATCACTGCCTTACTTGCCTCTTGTGCGCCTACAGTCCCATCAGCGATCTACCCAACTTACGATCCATTTCTGCCCATCCAGCAGAGTACACTCGGATCTGCCAACCTTCCCAGCACAGCGCTGACAAATTCGCCGCTGGCTCCCACCGCTACTCGTGAACCGACCCCATCGCGCGCGCCGCTTTCAATTGCGATTCCAAGCATAGCGCCCGCCGATCGAGCCATAAATACGCCCACGCCCGATGCGGAGCGCGTCCTGCCAACTCCCCGTCAGGAAGCTGACCAGTACACAGTTCAGGCAGGAGATACGCTGGGTTTCATCGCCCAGAGATACGGCATCAGCATCCAAACGTTGATGGCAGCCAACAACCTCACAGATGCAAACCTGCTAACTGTTGGCATGGTATTAACCGTCCCGGCGCCCAACCCTGGAGATGCGGGAACATCCTTCAAGGTCATCCCTGATTCGGAATTGGTTTACGGTCCTGCAACAGTTTATTTCGACATCAACAGTTTTATTGAAAGCCAGAACGGCTATCTTAAAACCTATGAACAGGATGTAAATGGATTGGTATTATCAGGGAATGAAATCGTTTGGCTTGTTGCGCGCAATTATTCGGTCAATCCGCGGCTGCTGCTTGCTTTACTTGAATATCAAAGCGGCTGGATCACAAACCCAGCCCCCTTTAATACATCCTACCCTTTGGGACTGGCTGACGAAAACCATTACGGCTTATATCGTCAACTCACATGGGCGGCCAACACATTAAACCAGGGCTACTATCTTTGGAAAGTGAATGCCATCTCAACCTGGGTGTTGAACGATGGCACAGTAGTCCCAGTTGACCCAACCATCAACGCCGGCACAGCGGCTCTGCAATATTTCTTTTCCCAACTTGATGACCGCCCAACATGGGAGCAGGATGTCAGCGGCACAGGACTGCTTCTTTCCTATTTTGTTTTCTTCGGCAACCCATTTGATTATGCAATTGAGCTGCTCATTTCGCCTTCGGTCACACAACCGCTCATGAGCCTGCCTTTCAGCGCAGGCGAAGCATGGTACTTCACTGGCGGCCCGCACGGTGGCTGGGATACCGGCTCAGCATGGGCCGCGCTGGATTTCGCCCCGCCCGGTGACAATGGAGGATGCGCCACAAGTCCGCTCTGGGTCACAGCGGTAGCTGATGGACTTGTCCTGCGTGCTTCGAACGGCGCACTGATCCAGGACCTGGATAACGATGGATACGAACAGACGGGCTGGGTAATTTTCTACATGCACATCGCCGAAGAAGGCCGCGTGGAGCCAGATGAGTATGTCTTCGCAGGCGAACGCATCGGACATCCATCCTGTGAAGGCGGTGTCTCAAACGCCACACACGTCCACCTTGCCCGAAAATATAACGGCGAATGGATCGCCGCAGACGGCTCGATGCCCTTCAATCTTGACGGCTGGGTCTCCAGCGGCAGCGGCGGGGAATATGATGGCTTTCTCACACGTGGCAGCCAAGCCATCGAAGCCTGGGATAGCGCGAATGAATTCAACCAGGTTTCCCGTTAATTCATCCAGCCTTAATCCAGGCGGATATAATTCAAGCATACCTATGTATCGAACCTATGTTATTCTCGTCATCCTCTCACTGTCATTGTCAGCCTGTGCTCCAGCGTCTGTTTCGATTTGGGGAATCGCACAGACGCCGACGCCGGACCTGTTGAATCCTCCTTCCGCGCCTCTCTTTGACCCGTTTGTTGTTCAAGACAACCCGATCATTTTCCCCACCTCAACCACCTCGCCCCTGATCGAAACGGAAGCTGCCTATACCCCCACCGCAACCATGATGCCTAACAGCGCATCACCTAATATTGTGTCAACTTATACTGCGCTCCCGTTCTATGATACTGCGCCCTTCCTATATTATGCCCAAAGCGGAGATATGCTCTCAGCCGTTGCAAGCAGGTTCGGCGTGGAAGAATCCGATATCACATCAGACGCCGACCTGACCAAAACAACACTAATCGACCCCGGCACTTTACTCATCATCCCCAACCGCATCACAGAAGCCATGACGCCCAACATCCAGATCATGCCCGATGCCGAGATCATCTTCTCCTTCACGGCCGCTGATTTTAAAGTGGAGGACTACGTCCAACAGGCTGGCGGGTACCTGAGCAAATTTAAAGATTATCTTGGCTCTACAGGCTGGATCAATGGAGATCAATCGGTGGAACGCCTTGCCATTGAGAACTCCATCAACCCGCGTTTGATCCTTGGTCTGCTTGAATTTGAAAGCCGCTGGGTGCGCGGCCAGCCGATAGACGAACTCCATACCAATTACCCAATGGGATTCAACGACTATCACTTTAAAGGCATGACCGTGCAATTGGTATGGGCGATCAACAACATGGCAATTGGATATTACGGCTGGCGCGCAGGCACGATCACCCATCTCCAGTTTCCTGACGGTTCCACCCTTCGCCTCGACCCGCGCTTGAATGCCGGCACAGTTGCCATTCAATATTTATTTTCGCGCGTTCACAGCCAGTCGCAATGGGAGCAGATCATCAACACCGATTCCGGCTTCCCTGCCATGTATCTGGAAATGTTCGGCGACCCCTGGGCACGCGCAGACGCGGTCAACCCGATCTTTCCAGCGGCGTTAAATCAGCCTCCGCTTGTTCTACCCTTTGAACCCGGCGACGAGTGGAGCCTGACCGGCGGCCCGCACAATGCCTGGGGACAGATCAACCCCGCTATTTACGGCACCGGTCACAGCGTATTCGCCGCCATTGACTTTGCCCCATCCACCGATCACGGCGGATGTGACCCAACCCCAACCTGGGTTACCGCCTCTGCGCCCGGGCTTGTTGTGCGCTCAAACAATGGCGCGGTCATGGTTGACCTTGACGGCGACGGCTACGAACAAACTGGCTGGGACTTGCTCTATATGCACATTGGCAAAAAAGACCGCGTCCCTGTCGGAACCTGGCTCGAAGTGGATGACCGCATTGGTCACGCATCCTGCGAAGGCGGCGTTTCCACCGGCACACACCTCCACTTTGCAAGAAAATATAACGGCGAATGGGTCACAGCGGATGGTCCGATCCCATTCATCATGAGCGGCTGGCGCGTTGTGGCAGGCGAAAAAGCTTATGAAGGAAAGCTTGTCAGGGGCGATCAAGTCGTCATCGCCGACCCTGTCGGACAAAAGAAGTCAAATATTTTTCGCGACAAAGATGAATAATTTTACAAGAGCAGGTCAGCGCATGAGTACCGCAGCGCTGGTTATCATCTTATTTCTCACTTCGTGCAACCTCCAGGTGGCATACTCTCCATCCGTTCCAGGCGCCCCACCAGGCGAAGCGATCAGCGTACCAGCCTCCGCACAAACTCCGCTGCCCATACGCAAATCCTACAAACCTGGCGAACTGGTGGATTACACCGCACAAACCGGAGATACCCTGGTAGCACTCGCGGCGCGCTTCAACACCACAGTGGATGAAATCTTCCAAGCCAATCCCCAAATTCCACGCGACGCAACCACCATGCCACCTGGCATGCCGATGAAAATTCCCATTTATTTTCTTGCGCTGTGGGCAAGCCCGTTCAAGATCATCCCAGACCATGTATTTATAAACGGTCCCACCATGATCGGCTTCAACACATCCGCCTTTCTTGAGTCACAGCCTGGCTGGCTAAAAAAGTATCGCGTGTACGCAAGCGGCAAATGGCGCAGTGGCGGTGAAATGGTGGATTTTATCGCCATCAATTACAGTGTTAGTCCGCGCCTGTTGCTTGCCCTCCTTGAATATCAAGGCGGCGCGTTGACACAACCCGAACCACCCGTCAAAAAGAATTTGCTTGGTTTTACCCGCAGGTATTGGGAAAATCCATATCTTCAATTGGTGATCGCCGCCAACACACTCAACAATGGATACTATGGCTGGCGCACCGGAGAGCTGATCGAATTCGAGGGACTTGACGGCATCCTCATCAGACCAGACCCGTGGCAGAACGCTGCATCTGTCTCCGTTCAATATTATTTTTCAAGGATATTTGCAGGCGATAAATACACGCTTGCCACCGGCCCCCAGGGCTTGATCCAGACATACGAGAATTTTTTCGGCAACCCGTGGAACGACACCACCGTGATCATTCCGGGCAGTTTGCGACAACCGGATTTTCAACTTCCATTTCAAAGCGATCAGACATGGTACTACACCGGCGGACCACACACAGGCTGGGGAACCGGCGAACCGCTGGCGGCTATAGATTTCGCCCCGCCGTCTGACAAATCCGGCTGCTTCATCGCAGAGGAAAAATACTTTGCCACCGCCATGGCCGACGGTCTCGTTGTGCGCTCTGGTATCGACGGTGTGGCGCTTGACCTCGATAAAGACGGCGATGAGCGCACAGGCTGGGTCATTTTTTACCTGCACCTTGCCGCCAAACAACGCGCACTGCTCGGCGCAGAATTAAAAGCAGGTGACTTAATCGGCTATCCATCCTGTGAAGGTGGACACGCCACAGGTTCACATATACACTTTGGGCGAAAATACAATGGGGAATGGATCATCGCCGACAGTCCCATCCCATTGAAAATGAGCGGATGGATTACAAATAATGGACTTCGCGAATACCTGGGAACGTTGACAAAAGACGGCGCCACTGTCACAGCCTGTGATTGCGGAGATCTATACACCTCGATCAGCGGCAGTTACCCGTGATTCTGGATTCCATCGATTGCCGCCGCCCCACTACCGAAAATAATCAAAAGCCATGCGAGCCTTGATCCGCAGGGCTTTTTTATTCGCCTCATCTAAATACAAGTTTTATTGTGTACATTCATTGTATACTTCACCCATGCAAGTTTTCCAAAGGTCCGCCATATGATTTGCGCACCGCAGCTTTATCCACCTCAAGAAATTCTGGCTGGAAGGACTTCACTCATGAGTCATTACGACGAAAAAGAAAAACACAACACGATCCTGTTTATCATCGTTGAAAAAAAGAGAGATGCCGATGAATAGCGATATCTTCATGGGGTTGGTAAATAATGCGGCGCTTCTGCTGGCGCTGGCAGTTCTGTATGATACTTTTCCGCTTCAAAAAAGACCGTCGCACCGGGCAAACGAGATATTAACCGGTATTTTGCTTGGCATCATCGGCATGGCAATCATGCTGACGCCCTGGCGTTTTTCACCAGGAGTCTCTTTTGATACGCGTTCCATCCTGCTCAGTATGACCGGACTTTTCTTTGGCATGATCCCCACCTTGATCGCGGCTGCAATGACCTGCGCCTTGCGCGTCGCCCAGGGCGGAAGCGGCGCTTTTATGGGCATTGGTGTCCTCCTGACCTCGGCAAGCCTGGGGCTGGCATGGAGATATTTTCTGCGCTTCAGCAAAAAAATGCCGCGCTGGTATTCGCTTTATGGGTTTGGGGTGGTCGTCCACGTGACCATGCTTCTGTGGATACTCGCTTTGCCACAGCAGTTGAGAGCCGAGGTTTTCAAGAATATCTCATTGCCTGTGATGTTGATCTATCCAATCGGCACGGTTTTGCTGGGGTTGCTGCTCATCCGTCAGCGCCAGCAAAATGAGTGGGAACAGGAGCTTCGCCAGGAGCGAGACCTGATCGCGCAAATTTCTGAAACCAGCCTGGATGCCATTTTGCTAACCTCCCCCGATGGGAGCATCGAAGCAGCCAATCCGGCCGCCTGCAACATGTTTGGGCGCACAGCGGAAGAGATCATCCGCATTGGAAGAAGCGGCATTGTAGACACAACCGATCCGCGCCTGTCCCCTGCTTTGGAAGAGCGCGCTCGTAGCGGCAGTTTCATCGGCGAGCTTAAATTTATCCGCAAAGAGGGTCAGAAATTTGCCGGAGAAGTTGCCAGCGCATCGTTCAAAGATAAAGAAGGGCGCGAGCGGATCAGTATGATTATCCGCGATATCACCGCGCGCAAGCAGGCTGAAGACAGGCTTCGAGAGAGCGAGGAAAAATACCGCGAACTTTTCATCAGCATGATAGATGGTTTTGCCCTGCACGAGATCATTTGTGACGAGGATGGAAAACCGGTTGACTATCGCTTCCTTGAAGTTAACCCAGCCTATGAGCGTTTGACCGGATTTCGATCTGAAAATCTGATCAATAGGACAGCGCTTGAGGTCATGCCCAAGACCGAACCGTATTGGATCGAAATTTACGGGAATGTGGCGTTGACGGGGCGATCCACTTTTTATGAAAACTATGCCGGAGATCCTCGTCGTCATTTCGAAGTGTCCGTCTATTGCCCGCGTCCCGGACAATTCGCCGTCATCGCAGAGGATATTACTGAACGCAAACAGTCCGAAGCAGACACCCGTCAACGTATGACAGAACTGGAAATGCTATATCAAAGCGGGCTGGAGCTCAGTCAGTTACTAAATCCAAAGGAGATCGGAAAAAAGATCCTTGAACTGTTGGAAGAAAAACTGGGCTGGCATCATACAGGCATCCTCTTCTATCACTTACAAGATGACAAAATGGAATTGCTGGACTTTAATCAACCAGACTTTAAAAGCAAGGTGGAACGGCTGGAGGCAGTGGAACGCCTCCAAATGATATTAACCCGCTGCATGAGCGATTGGGCCATTCAGCAAGGAAAGCCTGTGCGCGCGGGGGATGTGAGCGTTGATCCGAGTTTTATCGAAACCTACCCCGGAATACGTTCCGGTCTTTACGTCCCAATGAAACTAGGCGAACACATCGTGGGTGTGATCAGCATCGAAGACGAACGCCCGGATGCTTTCAGCGAGGCAGATGAACGCCTGATCGCCACACTGGCCAACCAGGCGGCCAGTGCTTTTGAAAATGCTCGTCTATTTGAGGAGACGCGCCAGCGCGTGATGGAATTGGAAACCATCAACCGTATTTCATTAACCTTGCGTTCGGTCTCGAAGCAGAATGAAGTACTGTCCATTGTGTTGAATGAAGCTTTGTCCATTCTAACTACTTTGCATGGTTCCATTCAACTATACAACAGGACCACAGATAGTTTGGAAAAAATCGCAGAGTGTGGCTGGTTTACTCAAGTGATCGAGCCGTCACAGAACAGCGGCAATGGGATTGCAGGCAAAGTATTCACCAGCGGCGAAGCTTACATCTCGCGTGAGTTTGCCAATGATCCTGAAGTGCTCGCCTCGGCACGCAGTCTAATCCCGTCCGGCTGGGGCGGCATCTGTTTACCCATCCGCACCACACAGCAAACACTGGGAGTCATGATCGTCTCTGTGCCGAGCGAACGTGAACTTAATAAAAACGAGAGCCGTCTGCTGTCTATTCTGTCAGAGTTGACCGGCGCAGCTTTGCAAAGAATGCAATTACATGAGCAGACCGTCCGCCGCATGGAACAACTAAATGCTTTACGCGGTGTGGATCAAGCCATTACCAGCAATCTTGATCTGCGCCTGACGCTTAATATTTTGTTCACACACACCATCTCTCAACTGGGCGTGGATGCTGTAGACGTGCTTCTGCTTCACCCGGGCTCAAACCTGTTGGAATTGGTGGCTGGTCATGGTTTTCACACACTGTTATTCGAAAGCGTCAGCTTGAGCGCCAGTATTGCCAGGCGTGCCGTGATGGAACATCAAACGATCACAGTGTTGGACTTTGAGACCGCCAATCAAAATCTGCAATTTGGAAAATTCTGGAAAGAGGAAGAATTTGCTTGTTATTGGTGTGTACCTCTAATCGTAAAGGGGGAAGTCAAAGGTGTGCTGGAAGTCTATCGCCGCGCAGCCTTCACTCCCGATTCGGAGTGGCTAGAATTCCTTGAAGCGCTGGCGGGGCAGACGGCCATTGCGATTGATAATGCCCAACTCTTCGAGAATCTGCAGCGCGCCAACATGGACCTGAGCCTTGCTTATGAAGCCACCATCGAAGGCTGGTCACGGGCAATGGACCTGCGCGACCATGAAACGGAAGGACATACCTTACGCGTCACCGATCTGACCATGAAATTGGCGTATGCCATGCACGTCAATGAATCCCAGTTGATAGCCATTCGCCGAGGCGCGCTCCTGCACGACATCGGCAAAATGGGCGTACCCGATGCGATCCTGCTCAAAGAAGGGAAATTGACCGATGGAGAGTGGGAGATCATGCACCGGCATCCAGAATACGCCTACAACATGCTTGCGCCGATTGAGTACCTGCATCCTGCCCTGGAGATTCCATACTGTCACCACGAAAAATGGATTGGCACAGGCTATCCGCGCGGCTTGAAGGGTGAAGAGATTCCCCTCACCGCCCGCATCTTCGCCATCGTGGATGTGTGGGATGCGCTGACCAATGACCGTCCCTATCGTCCCGCCTGGTCAAAGGAAAAAACACTGGATTATATTCGCGAGCAAAGCGGAAACCACTTCGATCCAAAAGTAGTCGATGCATTCCTAAAATTATTGAAAAAAACGTCGCAGTTAACTGATCAGATCCTTAATTGACCGGAGCCTCGGAGAAGAAACCCGCGCTGATATTCTTTTACGAAACGATAAAGCCCGTGAAGTGTATTTCCTTGTCTTAAAAAAACTCACCCACGAAAGATTAATTTCGGGATGAATTATGCTTCTGTAAAAGTTGCTTGCAGGTTATCTTACGGATCAAGGCTGCTGGATGTTTGCCTCTTCCATATACAGCAGTATTTCCACATCCAAAGGGATGGATTTGACTTAAAACGTGAC
>Ga0105047_10004437_pt1 | contig 24388 bp, 18 predicted proteins | sample MAT04_FD_78384 | JGI IMG/M metagenome (GOLD analysis project Ga0105047, IMG submission 78384) | Freshwater microbial communities from Lake Fryxell liftoff mats and glacier meltwater in Antarctica - MAT-04 (megahit assembly) | ecosystem: Environmental > Aquatic > Freshwater > Ice > Liftoff...
GCACCCCTACTGTACGCCGCCGCGCCCATATTGAAAAGTTACACCTTGGTGCATTGCACTAAAGTACGCCCCCGCTTAAAACCAAAATCCCCATCGCACTAAAGTACGACAGGGACAAACCCATTTACGTAAGGTAGTCAATCCCGCTAAATCCGCAAAAATCCGCGGTCCAAAATCCGCGCAATCTGCTAAATCAGCGAAAATCTGCGGTCCAAAATCAGCGCAATCCCGCTAAATCCGCAAAAATCCGCGGTCAAAAATCCGCACTCCGCCTTAAAATCAGCGCAATCTGCTAAATCAGCGAAAATCTGCGGTCCAAAATCAGCGCAATCTGCTAAATCAGCGAAAATCTGCGGTCCAAAATCCGCGGTCAAAAATCCGCGGTCCAAAATCCGCACTCCCCCTTACCCCAACGGCTGAGTCATCCCCGGCGCAGGCAGCTCAATAGTAAACGTCGCCCCCTGCCCTGGCGCACTCACCACATTGATCTTGCCCTCCATGCGCTGCACCGCCTTCGCCACAATCGCCAAGCCCACACCCGTACCCGCGTACTCATCCGGCCCATGCAGGCGCTGGAACAACTCAAAAATCTTTTCCTTAAACGCAATATCAAACCCGATCCCGTTATCTCTCACCCAGATGCGCACCCAGGGCTTCACGCACTCAAGACCCACCTCAATCCGTGGCGGCGAAGCATTCCGCGAATACTTGATCGCATTATCGATCAAATTCCCCAGCGCCTGGCGCAGATTTTCCTGGTCAGCCTCCAGCACACAATCCTGCAGCTTTATATCCACCTGCGCCGCGCGCTCATCCAGCTCCAACCGGTGCTCCGCTAACAGATCATTTACCAACTCTTCCAACATGATCCTTTGATTGCGCACCGTGCGCCGCTCCAGGCGCGAATACGCCAGCAGGTCATCGATCAGCGCGCGCATGTGCCCCACAATATTGACAATATTCCACAGGAAATGCCGCCCCTCAGCATTCAGCTTATCCTGGTGATCTTCCAGCAAAATCTTGCTGAAACCCTCAATTCCGCGCAGCGGCGCCTTAAGATCGTGCGAAACCGAATACGTAAAAGTTTCCAACTCCTTGTTCAACGCCTGCAGCTGCGCCGTGCGTTCTCCCACGCGCTGCTCCAGCTCCTGGTTCAAACGCCTTATCTCCGCCTCCGCCTCTTTCTGCGGAGTGATATCGCGCCCGGCAGCCACAACCGCCAGCAAATTATCATCCTCATCAAAGACAGTTTTCTCAGACCACGCCAGCCAGCGCCAGCCCTGGGACGTCAGTGTGCGCTCCTCCACATAACATGCGAAAGGCTTCTTGAACAGCGCCAGCCGCGCATGTTTTGTGTTTTCCTCTGCCGCGCCAGCCTCGACGGTATGACGCTCGATCAGCGTACCCAGCAACGTATCCTGCGAGGTACCAAACAATTCACAATATTTGGGGTTCGCGTACAAAAATCGTCCGCTCATATCCAGTTTGATGATCAAATCACTCTGATTCTCAACGATCAGCCGGTAGCGTGAATCGCTTTCCTGTTCGCGCTTCAAGGAAATGTTGTTTTGCAGGTGCATAAAAAAAATAATGATCAACACCGACATCAACACCGTTTGGGCATAGATCATCACCGAAAGCTGCGGCGGGTGCAAAAAAATAAACATCAGCGCCTGTCCGCAGCCTGCCACAAAAATGGCTATAAGCCAATAAATACTCTTGCCGCCCACCTTTACCATCGTCTTGCGCCGCGCAAACGAGGCCGACGAAACCGCTGCCAGCATCAAAAACTGCAACGCGGGTACCATCCCAGCCAGCAGTTGGCCCCAACCGGTTGCATACATCACCAGCATCACAAAGAATAAGACCACCGCGGCAAACAACACCCACTTCAAAGGCTGCTTGATGAACAACCCGGTTGCCCCGGCCACCAGCAGCATCATCCCCTCCAGCGCCAGGCTCAAATACAGAAACTCAAAACCCGGCCAGTCATTCCAACCCCAAAATATTTTGAACACAGGCGAAAGCGCATACAACAGCCAGCCAAACGCCAGCCATAAATAGATCATCTGGCGCTGGCGCAGGAAAAAATCAGTCATTACCACCAACCCCACACAGCGCACCAGCGCAATGCAGAGCATGGCAAACATCATAATTTCCATCAGGCTGGTTCTCCAGAAGAAAAAAAACACTACAGCGTATATTACTATTCTATACCGAGAATGGCGATAATACAATCAATTTCGCGCCTGTTACACCTGCTAATCGCCTCGCAACACCGGCAGCATCTCTTCCATCCGCCGTTCAAATTCGGCCGGCACCACAATCGACCAGTGCTGCTCCCTCGACGACCTGCGCTGACCGGGGATCAGCATATCAACCTCCAACTTAACCAACAAACCCTCCCGCACCAGCTCCGCCTGGCGAATAGTGCTGCTGCCGCCATCACTCCGAAAATAATCATCGTTGGCATAAATTTCACCCGCCCCCAGCGCCACCTGCCCCGGCTCAGCCTCACGATACTCTTGCAGGCTGCTCAAAGCACTGCCGCCCGCCACCGCCGCACCCATCAGTGCCCCGGCCAGCCCGCCCAGCAGCAGACCCAGCGCGCCCGTCACAACCGCCGCCGTCACATTCTCATCCAGCCCAATCATCACCCCCGCCAGCAGGCCCACCAGCCCAAAGATCAGCGTCATCAGGCCCAGTTGAAGTTTCCAATCGCCGCTTTGCTCCTGCCAGGCCGCCTCGCGCTGCTGCCGCCATTCGGCCTCCGTATAAGTCCAGCGCAGCAGCGGCCGCTCACTCTCCAAAAACTGACCGGCCTGCCGCAGCCTGTTCAGCCCCAGCAGCCAGGCAATCACCACGATCAACCCGAACATGCCAGAAAAAACCATCCCCATCCCCGCCAGCATTCTGGAATCCAGGCCAGCCAGCGAGAGCACCCAGAAAATAAACGCCGCCAGCAATCCCAACCCGGCCAACAGCCCCATCGGATAAAACGCTTTTCGATACGGATTGCGAAGATGCATACTCACACCAGGCCTTTCTTCTTGCGCCGCAGCACATACGCCGCCGCCAGCCCGCCGGTGGAAGTCTCGCGGTACAGCGAAGGCAGCGCCCGGCCGGTCTCCTTCATCACCGCCACCACATCATCATACGAAATGCGGTGAGCGCCGTCCGTAAACAAAGCATAATCCGCGCTCGCCAGCGCCTGCGCTGCCGCGAAAGCGTTGCGCTCGATGCACGGTATCTGCACCAGTCCCGCCACCGGGTCACACGTCAGGCCCAGGTTATGCTCCAGACCCATCTCGGCCGCGTACTCAATATGCCGCGCCGTGCCGCCCATCAACTGCGCCGCCGCACCTGCCGCCATTGCGCAGGCTACACCTATCTCGCCCTGGCAGCCCACCTCCGCCCCCGAAATGGAAGCGTTGTACTTGGCCAGGTTACCGATCAGCCCGGCGGTCGCGATGGCGTGCAGCACCGCCTCATCCGAACAGTTCAACACGCCCTGTAGATAGTACAACACCGCAGGCAGCACCCCGCTCGAACCGCACGTCGGCGCAGTCACAATTTCTCCACCGCTGGCATTCTCCTCCGAGACCGCCAGCGCATACGCCGAAAGAAACCCCGCCCGCTGCAGCGCCGCGCCCGAAAGGCTGGCCTTGCGGTAAAACGCCCAGGATTTCCTGGCCAGCCCCAGCCCGCCCGGCAGCACGCCTTCGGTTTGCAAGCCGCGCTGCACCGCCGCGCGCATCACCTTCCAGACTCGCGCCAGGTGCTCCCAGATCTCGGGCCCTTCACGGTCTTCTACATATTCCCAAAATGCCTGCCCGCTCTGCTTGCAGCGTTCCAGGATCTCGCGCATGGTCGTCAAATCATAGACCGGCACAAATCCGTCCGTCTCTATTTCGCTGGCTGCGCGCAATGCGCCGCCGCCCACGCTGTACACCTCCCAGCTGGCTTGCAGGCTGCCATCTGCGCCAAACGCCTCAAAGCGCATCCCGTTCGGGTGCATCGGCAAGCGCTCCTCCGCCTTCCAGACAATCTCCAGGTTGCCGCCGCCAAACACACTGTTGAGCGCCGCATCCGTCAAATGCCCGCGCCCGGTTGCCGCCAGGCTGGCGAACAGCGTCACCCGGTAAGCAGCCGCCTGCGGGTTACGCGCCAAAAATTGCAGCGCCGCGCGCCGCGGCCCCATCGTATGGCTGCTCGAAGGCCCAACGCCTATTCGAAATAACTCTTTAATTGATTCCATAATATGAGTCTATCACGCCTCGCCCCCGTGAACAAGAAAATGCTATAGGTGACAGTCACCTTAATCACCGAAATATTGGAATAAAACTTTCCTTTGGTTTTCTCTGCGCGCTCAGCGGTAAATCGCTTTTGCCTGTTCCCCTACTCCTTAAACACACTCACCCTGTTGCGCCCGCCGCGCTTGGCGCGGTACAAGGCCCGGTCGGCGCGGATCAACAGCCCTTCCTCATCCAGCGCGTGCTGCGGATACATCGCCACGCCAATCGAAATGGTCATCTTCAACAGGTGACCCTCGTAACTAACGCGCAGTTCCGAACAGTACATGCACAGCCACTCAGCGCGCTCCACCGCCGCCGCCAGCGAAGCGCCCGGCATCACGATCACAAATTCCTCGCCCCCATAGCGGCAGGCAATGTCTTCTTTACGCGTGTTGATCTTCAGCACCCGGCCCCAGGTTTCCAGCAGCAGATCACCCGCGCGGTGCCCGTGCGTATCGTTAACCAGTTTAAAGTGGTCCATGTCCATCATCACCACCGCCATCGGTATTTTCTCGCGTTCCGCGCGCGCCAGTTCGCGCTCCATCGTGTACTGCATGTAACGCCGGTTATACAGACCGGTCAAATAATCGCGGATAGCCTGTTCGTGCAGCTGCTCTTGCAGCGACTCAATCCGGCTGAGGTGCGCCTGCAAGTCTGTGTTCGCCTGCTTTTGGGCTAGTTCAGCCTGCTTGCGCTCGCTGATATCCTGCGCAATCACCTGCGTGGCAGGCTGGCCGCGGTACATCAGGCGCGCCGCGCTCACCAGCACATCAAAAACCGTTCCGTCCAGGCGTAAGAATTTTTCATCCATCGGAGGGTTATCCAGCCCGTCGTCCAACTGCTGCAGGCGTTCCAAAACAAACTCACGGTAATCGGGATGCACGAAATCGATGGAAAGCTGCCCGATAATTTGCTCTGCCCTCTGCGCCCCCAACAGGCGCACACATGCCTCGTTGGCAAATACGATCCTGCCTTCGCTGCCAACGAATACCGCGTTGGGTGAAAGTTCCACCAGCTGACGGTAACGCTCCTCACTCTCGCGCAGGGCTTGCTCTGAAAAACGGCGCTCCAACTCTGCCGAAGCGCGCCCCGCCACCAGCCTCAGAATGCTCTCAGCCAGGCCGGAATCCAGCAACGGCCGCCGCCCAATCACCGCGATCAACCCGATCGGCACACCCTCAGAACTCCACAGCGTGCTCCCCAGGTAAGACTCCGCAACCAGTTCTTGCAGCGCCGCATCCAGCGGGAACAAATACCGCACCCGCTGCGGAAATACGCAGATGGTCTTGCCAGGCGCTTCCCCGCAGGGCGTGTCCTTAAGCGTATAGTGGATATTATCTTTAAACTTGCCGTCGCTATACACCGCAATGGATTGCGCGCTCAGCCCATCGTCCTCCAGTTGATCAATGCACACAAAATCCATCTCCAGGCAATCTGCCAGGTAACGTGCCAGCGCAATAAAAAAATCTTCGCCCTGGCTTACCCAGCCGTGCTGCGCCAGAAAGGTTTGCGTACTCTCAATTTTCTTGCGTTCGGTAATGTCGTGCACAATCACCTGCACCGCTGGCTGGCCCAGGTACGTAAAAGGCAGCGCCGTCACTTCCACATCCAGGCTGCTCCCGTCCAGGCGCAAAAACTTCTCTTGTGCCTGCATCGAAGGTTTGCCATCCATCATCACTTTGCGGATATTTTCCATCACAAACTCGCGCGAATCCGGATGCACCCTCTCCAAAATGGATTTACCCAGCATATCCTGCGCGCTGGCAGCCCCCGCCATGCGTACCGCAGATTCGTTCACGTACACCAGCCGCCCGCCGCTTTGAATGGCAATCGCATCTGGCGATAATTCCACCAGTTTGCGGTAACGGGTCTCACTCTCCTGCAGTGCCGCCTCAGCCTCTTTTTGAACCGTGATATCGTGCAGCACAATCCCCATTCGTGTTCCTTTGAATGTCTTCACCATCGAAACAGACTGGCGCGCCGCCCGCTCTTTGCCATCCGGCATGATGAATCTTACATCCATGCCATACTCGCCTGCCGGATCTTTCTCCCCGTTCAACATTTTGTGAAAAACCATCTCCAGCGCTTCCTGCGTGGTAGCCTTGCGCTGCTCGGGCAGGGACAACTCCCACTGCACATCCCAGGCAAACCTGCCTATCGCCTTCTCGCGCCGCATCCCGGTCAGATTTTCCGCTGCCAGGTTCCAATCATCAATCCGGCCCTGTTCATCCAGCAATAAAAAACCGTCTGTAAACTGTTCCAGCACACTGCGGTACTTCTCTTCGCTTTCGCGCAGCGCAGTCTCCACCTGTTTACTCTGGCTAATGTCTTCAAAGATCACCGCGCATTGCCCGCGCTGCGGGCTGAAACCCTTTACTCTGAAGGTTTTATCCAGCGAGCGCGAGTAACTTTCAATCTCAGTCTGCACGCCGGTCAGCGCCACATTCCCAAAAGTCTGTATCCAGACCTGCTCAGTTTCGGGCAATACCTCCAGCACGGTTTTTCCCAACATATCCGCGCGTTTCAGGCCCGTCAGCTTCTCAAAAGCCGGGTTCACATCCAGGTAGCGGTAATTACATGGCTGACCCTGCTCATCACAAATCACCTCATGCAGGGCAAATCCATCCAGCATCTCATTAAATAGCATACTGTAAGGAAATGCACCCTGCTCGCGCTGCCTGTCATTTTCCGCCTGCTGGCTGCGCACACGCTGTTGCAAGCCTTCCAAATTTTCCAATTGCTGCCCGCTGCTATCGTCGCCCATTGACAATCCTCCCGACCAAACGCTCCCTATATTATATTATATTATTCTTCCACCAAAAAAAAAGGCCCAATTACCTGACCAATCCCTATTACATACTTGTCTTTTTCCAATCGCGTGATATAATATGTTTAGTACAAACTAAACGTTCTAAACGAGGCGCTATGATCGATGACCTGCCGCACATCAAGCAAAATTTCGTTGAAGGGCTCAGCAGCATGAGCCAGTTCTGGGGCTTCCCCAAGGGCATGGGCGCCATATTCGCCGTGCTCTACCTGGCTCCGGCCCCGCTCTCGCTCGATGAAGTCGTCGAACAGAGCGGCCTGACCAAGGGCTCCATCAGCACCAACGTGCGCGCGCTGGCCCGCATGGGTCTCATCCACCCCGTCACCCGCCTGGGCGACCGCAAAGATTACTACGAGGCCGAAACGGATTTCTACAAAGCCATCCGCGCCGTGCTAAAAGAACGCCAGAACAGCGAGTTCGACCGCGCCGTAGACTCGGTCAAGGTCACCCTCACCCGTCTGGAAGCCGGTGAATCCACCCCCGAACGCCAATTTCTAACCGAAAGAGTCCGCGCCCTAAACTCGTTTTTCAGCGCCTTCGACATCCTGGTCAGCGCCGTCGCCAGCCTGACCGACCTTGGCCCCAAAACCATCCAGACCGTCCTAAAAATTCTAAGGCCCTGAGTTAAGCTGACAGTCACCTTTTTACCATAACCCAAAACCGGGTGCACCCGCCCCAGGTCTATTCAACGCTGCCCAAAACCGGCAGCTGGAGAAAAACTCATGAAAATCGCAGTCACAGGTTCTTACTCGTATTCCGGAAAATACATCACCCGCCGCCTGCTTGCCCAGGGTCACCAGGTCATCACCCTTACCGGCCACCCCAACCGCCCCGACCCGTTCGGCGGCCAGGTAAAACCCTACCCGCTCGACTTTAACGTAGACAGCATGGCAAATTCACTCGCAGGCGTGGATACGCTCTACAACACCTACTGGATCCGCTTCGACCACAAAGACAACACCCAACCCGGCGCTGTGCAGAACACCGCCCGCCTGCTGCAGGCCGCCAAACAGGCCGGAGTGCGCCGCATCGTGCACATCAGCATCACCAACCCCTCACTCAACTCACCCCTGCCTTACTTCCACGGCAAAGCCCAAAACGAGCAGTTCGTCCGCGAATCGGGCCTATCCTACGCCATCCTGCGCCCCACCGTCCTGTTCGGTCTCGAAGATATCCTGATCAACAACATCGCCTACCTGCTGCGCCGCTTGCCCCTGTTTGCCCTGCCCGGTGATGGCAGCTACCGCCTGCAGCCCATCTATGTCGATGACCTGGCCGAACTGGCCCTAACCGCCGGGGCGCAAACCGAAAACCTGCTCTGGGACGCCGTCGGCCCGGATATTTTCACCTTCAAAGACATGGTCAACCTGATAGGCGCGTGCATCGCTCACCCCCGCCCGCTCATCCCCACCCCGGCCGCTCTCGCCCTGGCCGCCTCCAGAGTCATCAGCGCCTTCGTTGGCGACGTCGTCCTCACCCGCGACGAAGTCGACGGCCTGGCTGCCGGTCTGCTCGTCTCCGCCGAACAACCCCGCGCCCACACCCGCCTGGCCGACTGGCTCAAAACCAACCAGTCCACCGTCGGCCTGCACTACGCCTCCGAGCTAAAACGCCATTACCGCTAGAACACCCAGCCCCCATTAATCCCCGTCAAGGTGACAGTCACCCAGTTTTCAGCGCTTCACCTACGAAAACGCCGGGTGATTGTCATCTTAATTAATACAAACCTGTATGATTTTTCTGATAGGATTTTTTAAGGAAAGGTGGTTTAATAGCATTGTATAATTTGTATTGACAGGCCAGCAAATTACTCGGGCGCTCACCCGGCCTGATGAAAGTGCCTGTACCGCACTGCTCACCCAGTTGGAACAACAAATGGACCGCACCCTGCACGCCATCACCACAAACATCCACCCGCAGCAACCCACTTAACCCATCATGGACACCCTCAACCTCATCCGCCAGTCCAGCCTCTTCCAAAATATCACCCCGCAGCTGCAAGAAACCGCCCTGTCGCTTGGCATCCAGCGCTCAGTCGAAGAAAGCGGCTACTTCTTCATGCAGGGCGACCCCGCCGCCCACGCCTATGTCCTCTTAAGTGGAAGAGTAAAGATGCTGCAAGTCACCCCCAACGGCCAGCAGATCACCCTGCGCATCATGACCCCCGGCCAGACCTACGGCGGCGTCGCCCTGCTCAACCCGGCAGATGGCTACCCCGCCAGCGCCCAGGCCGCCGAAAACAGCACCGCCCTTGCCTGGAACACCGACACCCTGCGCGGCCTCGTCGCCCGCGACCCTGCCATCTCACTCAACATCATGCAGCTCATGCACGGCTACATCCAGGAACTGCAAGAACGCCAGAGCGCCCTGACCAGTGAACGCGTTGAACAGCGTATAGCCCGCACCCTGCTTAAACTCGCCGCCCAGATCGGCAAAAAAGTGGAGCAGGGCGTGCTGATCGACATGCCGCTCACCCGTCAGGACATCGCCGAAATGACCGGCACCACGCTCTTCACCGTCAGCCGTACCCTGAACATCTGGGAGCGCCAGGGCCTGCTCGAAATCGGCCGCGAACGCGTCCTGATCAGCGACCCCCACGCCCTCGTCCGCATCGCCGACGACCTGCTAAAATAAATAAGCCTCACAAAAATATCCTCCCCCCGCCTTTCGCGGTGAAATGCCTTTCCTCCCCCCATCCTTGCGCCAGCGCAAAGACAAGCTCCCCGCAAACACGTATCATCATGGCAACTCAAATATCAAAGGAGCATGCCATGCAAACTTTTAAAATCATCCTCTACACCCTGCTGATCGCCGCGCTGCTAAGCGCCTGCGCCCCGCAGAGTGCTGCCATCAACACCGAATACATCCTCACCACCCAGATCAAAGACGGCGGCTTCACCTACCTGGGCGTCAGTGACGGCATCGCCGGCCTCAGCAACCCGGCCCTGCACGCCGCGCCTGGCGAAACCATCACCCTCATCCTGATCAACGGCGGCGAAGGCACCCACAACATCAGCTTCCCCATCATCAACGTCCAATCCGGTACCCTCACCAAAAAAGGGGAAAGCACCGCCCTGACCTTCACCGTTCCCATGAACAACCACGCCATCGAATACCTCGACAGCACCCACAGCAAAGTGGGCATGCGCGGCGTGCTGCTGGTCGGCAGCGCAAATGCGGCCGAACTCCCCGCCGCGGACAGCCCTCCATCCACCACCGCCGCACAGGCCGTTCCCGTCTCTGCCGCCCCGCAGGAAAGCGGCAACACCATCGCCTACACCCTCGAAAGCGCCCTCACCGATGGCAAAATGGTCTTCATGGGCAAGGGTGGCGACATTGACGGTAAAGCCAACCCCAACCTGACCGCCCAGGCCGGTGACCGCCTCAAAGTCACCCTGATCAGCGGCGAAGGCGCCGAACACGATATCTTCTTCGAAGCCTTCAACGCCAAATCCGAAAACGTCTCGGGCCAGGGCAAAAGCGTCACTATTGAGTTTGTCGCTGAAAAGGAAGGCACCTTTCCATACTTCTGCACCGTCCCCGGTCACCGCCCCGCGGGCATGGAAGGCAAACTGATCGTCGCGCCCGGCTCCGGCCTCGCCGCCGCACCCGCCAGCGACCCCGCCAGCGCTCCCGCAGACGCCCCCGCCGCAGACACCGCCATGAGCATGCCCGCGCCCGCCGCTGCCGATGCCAAAGCCGTCGATATCACCCGCGACCCCACCGACCTGCCCGGCCCGCTCGCCAAACGCGGCCCCCTAAACGTCCGCATCGACCTCGAAACAGTTGAAGTCTCCGGCCTGCTCGCCGACGGCACCACCTACACCTACTGGACCTTCAACGGCCTGGTGCCCGGCCCCTTCCTGCGTGTGCGCGTTGGCGATACGGTTGAAGTCCATCTCAAAAACAGCATGTCCAGCTCTATGATGCACTCGGTCGACTTCCACGCCGTCACCGGCCCCGGCGGCGGAGCCGTGGGCACCCAGACCAAAGCCGGCGAGGAAACCATGTTCACCTTCAAAGCCCTCAACCCCGGTCTGTACGTCTACCACTGCGCCACCCCCATGGTCGCCCTGCATATCTCCAACGGCATGTACGGCCTGATTCTGGTCGAACCCGAGGGCGGCCTGCCAATAGTGGATCGTGAATTTTACGTCATGCAAGGTGAACTCTACACCACCCAACCCTTCGGCACCGCCGGAGCCATGACCGCAGACACCAACCGCCTGCTCAACGAAACCCCCGATTACTTCGTTTTCAACGGCGCATCCATGGCCCTCGCCGGCGACAAACACGCCCTGCACGCCAAAACCGGCGAAACCGTACGCATCTTCTTCGGCGTCGGCGGCCCCAACTTTATCTCATCTTTCCACGTCATCGGCGAAATCTTTGACCGCGTCTACGACCAGGCCTCCCTCACCTCCGCCCCGCTCACCAACGTCCAGACCACCATCATCCCGCCCGGCGGCGCAACCCTGGTAGAGTTTGCCCTGCAGGTTCCCGGACGCTACATCCTGGTCGATCATGCCCTCGCTCGCCTCAACCGCGGACTGGCAGGCTACCTGTACGTAGAAGGCGACCCCGCCCCTGCCATCTTTAACGCCGCCATCACCCCCGGCAGCGGACACTAAAAAAAAGGCAGCCTCATGGAACACCCGCTCATCACTGCGCAAACCCCCATCAACCAGGTCATGGCCTACATCCCCCACGCCGTGCGCCTGCTGATGGACCAGCACGCAGCCTGCCCAGGGTGTTCCATGAGCGCCTACTGCACCATCGCAGACATCTGCCAGGAATACCACCTCGACCTGCAAAAATTCCTAACCGACCTCACCCCCCCGTAGGGGCACACAGCCTGCGCCCCACCAATCCGCCGCGCCCGCACCCGCAAACACCCTGCTCACCCGTTCCTCAACCTCCCCAACCACCCCGCCCACCCCCGATTCAATCAACCGCGCCGCCACACTCGCAAACGGGTTGCGCTCATCCGGCTGCGCACTCTGGCAGGCGTTCAGCACCATCAACGGAATACCGCTCTGGTTCAGCAGCGTGCCCAGCTGCTCGGCATCCACCATGTGCTTTTCATGCTCATCATCTTCGAACAGCAGGAAGCCCAGCCCCACGCCTCTGTCATACACCCCGTGCCCGTCAAAATGGACGATATGCACCTGCGGCTTTTGCTTATCGCGCAGGCGGTTATCCAGCGCCTTCAGCGTCGGCGGGCGCAGGAACTCCACCTCGAACTGCCCGGGCAGCCCGTCCAGCGCATCCATCAGCGGCGTGGCAATCGAGCGCGGATCAATAAAACCCGCCCCCAGCGGGCGGCAGGTCACCATCAGGATGCGCACCGGCAGGTCAAAAAGCTTGAGTTCGCTTTTTTCTGTCTTGTGCATGCGCCGCTGTACGCTGATTCCTGTGCTGAACAGGTAACCGCCCTCGTCGCGCAGCAGTTCCCACGGCAGCCGCAGGATCAGCGGCTCGGTGCTGTCGATGGTCAGAACGCGCTCGTCAGCCTTATCATCGCTGAAACGCCCGTACAATCGCATCGCATCCGCTGATTTCTGGAATACTGCATCGAACAACGCCTTGCCCCATTTCGGCAGGCTGCCCTGCACATTGTGCGCACGCTCATCTTCGATATCAGACGGCCATTTCCAGTAATCTTCCAGGTACCAGCGCAGTTCTGTCAGGTCCTTTTCTATAAGCGGGTTGATAAAGTCAAAGGTCTCAGAATCTGCGTCACCCAGGTGTACGGTCACCGGCACCGCTACTAGCGCTGAATTTTCTTGATCATCTGTTTGAGCGGTGCGTTGGAAACGTAAAATTATTTCAGTCATCCTGATTCCCCTCATAAAAATCCTTGAGCGCGGCTTTGAGCTGTTTCACAAACTCATCCGGGTCAGTGTTGGCTTCCAATTTCAGCTCGCGCCCATCCGCCAAACGGATGACCGCCTCGTTGCCTTTGGGCGTTCTCCCCAGCCACTTAGACAGAATATCCACAACCTGCAGCGCACCCGCCGCGAACCCCACCACCAAAAAAAAGTCGCTCATCGGGTCGTAACTAACAACAGGCGGCTCGCGCACCTCCGCCAGCGGCCCCAGCGCCTCCTCCAATTCCTTAATCGCCGCATCCGCCGGTCGGCGCGCCAGTTGCAAAGTCAAATAAGCCATGCTTCCTCCCACGTGCTGCAATCATGAAACCATCTCATCTAACCCCTCAACTTTACAACAAATCCCCGTTTTCCACAAATGATAAATGTCACTGCTTTTTAACACCAATCACCGCATTCCCCCGCCCATCCGCCAAACCCCCACCCGTAGCAGGGCGCACGGCGTGCGCCCTGCCCGCAAATACGCCCTCCCATCCCCGCGCGCCTCTACCCACCCCTCACCTCCCCAACAGCCCCCGCTCCAAAGCCAGCGCCACCGCCTCCGCCGCATTGCCCGCCCCCAACCTCAAAAAAATCCGCGCAAGATGCACATTCACCGTACTGCGGCTGATCCCCAGCTCGCGCGCAATCTGATCGCGCTGCTTACCCTGCACCAACAAACGCACCACCCGCAGCTGCGCCGCCGTCAGCGGCCTCCCGTAGCCCTGCACAGCCTGCGGATTCACCGCCGCCGCGAACAAAAGCGCCTTCTCCGGCCTCACCTCACCGGCCGCCTCATACACAAACTCCACCCGCACCTCACACATCATCAAACCCCGCAGCAGAGTCTCAGCGCTGCGCCGCACCCGGTTATCCAGCCACTCCACCGCCCGCGGACTTCCAGCGGCTACACGCAAAACACCCTCGGCCGCAATCCAATCCAGCGCGCGCGTATCCGCCAGCCAGCTCTCAAACCAGTTGGGCGGCATCTCCGTTTTCAACATGCCCAGCACAAACTCCCAGTGCTGCACCTCTGGCGAAAGCGCCGCCTGCGGCTGCGAGTCTTCCGGCTCTACCTCGTCTTCCAGCAACTCCGGGCAGTCCGGCAGGTGCGCCTCCAGCTCAGCCCGGCTGGCAAACTGCTGCCTGCACAACCGGCAGGCAAACACCTCCAGCCCGCACGCCGCCAGGTATTCGCCCGGCAGGTTCAGCCAGGGTTCGGCCCGGTAACGTTGATCCGGCTGCTGCTGGCGCAATTCGCCGCGCAAAGCGCGGTACACCAGCCCCCACGGACGCTCCAATTTTTGATTCCGCCAGGCCTCATAGGCCTGCGCCAGCCAGCCCAGCATCTCCAGCGCGTCTTTGGCCGCGAACGAAGCCTCCCACCTCACCGGTTTGTCAAACAGCAGCCCGGCCTTTTCCAGCCACAGCCGCTTTTCAGCTTCGCCCGCCGCGTCCACCAACCCGCCGATCCCATTTTTTGGAATTTTAAGGGAGTCTTTAAGACTTATATCTTTAAGAGTTGAATCTTGTCTTAAAGATTTAAGACTCACCCCCTGCGTAGGGACGCCGCCCCCAACCTTTCGGGGATTTTCCCCCACCTGCTCACCTTTCCGCGCCGCAACCGGCTCGCCATCTCGGGGCTTTTCCCCCACCTGCTCACCCTCCCGCGCCGCAACCGGCTCGCCATCTCGGGGCTTTTCCCCCACCTGCCCGGCCAACGCGCTGCCCCAGGCCGTCAACAAGCCCGAACGCGCCCAACTCCTGCGGCCGTAAGCCCCCTGGCGCTGCTCCAGCAAACCATTCACCCGGCACAATTCATCACACGCCAGCCGCAGCGTTTTAGCATCCGTCACACCCGTGTGCGCAGAAAGATCGCGCACCGATAACGCTCCCGCTTCCATCAAAAACACCAAAATCACCTTCGCCATCACCCCGCTCAAACCATCCACCTTCAAAGAATCGCTCATTCTGCCTCAAATAACACCCTTCAGCGCTTGAAAAACAGCCTGCAAAGCATGTGCTCTACATTTAAAATAGAGCGCCTCCAGCGGGAAATCAGGAAGCGCATCCACAACCTCCGCCAGCCTATCCACCCGCCGGAAATATTTAAATCAACACCAGTATATTGCCATACTCCCCCATTGTCAATATTTAGGAACAAATGTTCTAATATTCATCAACAAAAAAGAGCCTGCTTCCCCAGTCGGAGAAGCAGGCTCTTCATTTAAAAACACCTTAGCCAGCGCCGTACACCCTCACGCAATTCTTCCCGCACAGCTTGCCATCATACATCCGCGCAAAACTATACAAACCTACTAATATTCTAACCTGAATGCCGCCTTTTCGTACCCCATCAAACCAGACCTGAACATAATGCCCCTGCCAAACAGCCTGCTAAATATCTAGAAATCCGGCCCAAATTGCAACCATCCAGCCCGCATTTTGTGATATTCTATACTTAGTTTAAGTACGGTTTTCCCCGGCCTTCCACCACCTCAACAAAAATCCACCCCGCCCGTCAACCTCAGGGAAGACATGAATATCGATATTCAAACCCTTGCGCTTGTCATTAGCTTTGCCATCCTTCTGATGGTCATCATCATGTTTGTCGAATTCTTGATGAACAAACAATATTCCGGGCCAGGCTGCTGGACCCTGGGCACCGTACTGACGGGGGCCGCACTCTTCTTCAACTTCATGGGCAGCAATCCCAACCTCATCCATCTAGGCCAGGCTGGCAACACTGCCGCCCTCATCGGCGGCAGTGTACTATATAACATCGGCATTCTGCGCTTCCTGGGCCAGCGCGAACGGCGCACCTGGCTGTTCGCATTCTGGGCCGTCATCACACTCATCGCCATATACGCCACCCTGCAAGAGAATGCCCTGCTGCGGCGCACGAGCCTGTCTCTCGCCATGGCCCTGATCGCCCTGCTCACCACACGCGCCATCCTCAAGTACAGAACACCCTCCATACATTATTCGGCTTATTTCATCTCAATCGTAATCGCCTTCCAGGGCGTATTTTGGATCGTGCGCGCCGCTTTCCCATTAGTAGACCCCGCTGCCAGCCTCTTTACCGACCCGGTCATCCAGATCATCACTTATTCCGAGGTGTTCATCACTGGCGTGCTGACAACTTTTGGCTTCATCCTGCTCATCAACGAACGGATCAACGCAGAAAACCTCGAAGCCCGCGAAACCTCCGAACTGCTCTTCAACACCAACCCCGATGCCGTCGCCCTCACCAGCCTCAGCGACGGCATTTATATAAACATGAACGAGGGTTTCACCCGGCTGAACGGCTATACCCGCCAGGAGTGCCTCGGCAAAACCAGCCGCGAACTCAACATCTGGCAAAATTATGAAGACCGCCAGACCCTGGTCAACGCCCTCACCGATAAGGGCATCTGCAAAAACCTGGAAGCCACCTTCAGGCGCAAAGACGGCAGCTCCTTTACCGGCACAATTTCTGCGCGTCTCATCACCCTGCGCGGCGAGCCCCATCTCATCAGCGCCATCCATGATATTACCGAGCGCAAATTAATAGAAGATGCCCTGCGCGAAAGCGAAGAAAAGTTTCGCTTGCTGTTCACGCGTATGACAGAGGGTTTTGCCCTGCAAGAAATCATTTGCGATCAAAACGGTAATCCTTGCGATTACCGTTTCCTGGAGATTAACCCAGCATTTGAACTTTTGACGGGCTTGCAGCGCGCCGAGGTGATCGGCCGGCTTCAAAGTCAAGTCATTCCTCAAGAAGACCCAAAGTGGTTAGAAATATACGGTCGTGTGGCGCTCACCGGCGAACCTTACCGGTTTACCAACTATTCTCAGGTAATCAAGCGCTATTATGAAGTCTTTGCCTATCAGCCTGCTCCGCGCCAGTTTGCCGTGTTGTTCTCAGATATCACCGAGCACATGCGTGCCGAACAGGATCTGCGCGATGCTCACCAGGAATTGGAACAGCACGTTCAAGAGCGCACCGCCGAACTGCAAGCCGCCAACCTCGGCCTCGAAAAAGCCGCGCGCATGAAAGATGAATTCCTCGCCAGCATGAGCCACGAACTGCGCACCCCGCTCACCGGCATCCTGGGCCTCTCCGAAGTATTGCAGCTGCCCGGCTACGGTCCGCTCACCGACCGCCAGCAAAATGCCCTCAGCCACATCCAGGATAGCGGCCAGCACCTGCTCGAATTGATTAACGATATTCTCGACCTCTCCCGGCTCGAGGTTGGCAAGTTTTCGCTCGCCTCCACCGCTTGCTCACTGGCAGAAATCTGCCAGTCCAGCCTCAAAAACATCTCTCCGCAAATCGAAAGCAAGCACCTGCAATCCAGCTTCTCCATCACCGATGAACCCATCCTGGTCAATGCCGACCCGCGCCGCCTCAAACAGATGCTCGCCAACCTGCTCAGCAATGCCATCAAATTCACGCCCGTTGACGGCAGCCTCGGCATTGAAGTCAGCTGCGACCGCTCACAGCCCCCCGGCGCCGACCCCGCCAACCGCATGGCACGCATCACCGTTTGGGATACCGGCATCGGCATCGATCCAGAAGACCTGCCGCGCCTGTTTCAATCCTTCGTACAGCTCGATGCGCGCCTCTCACGCCAGTACCCCGGCACCGGCCTGGGCCTGGCGCTCGCCCAGCGCCTGGCCCAATTGCACGGCGGCAGCATCACCGTCCAGAGCATCGCCAACCAGGGCAGCCGCTTCACCCTCCACCTGCCCCTGCTAATCACATAAAATGTCATCAGCAGCCCGCCTGTCTCGCCATTTATAATATTTACCCGAATTTTATGTGCTTTTTATCCACTCAAAATAGACACACCTTAAACTAGACAATAGAATACCTTATAGGTTCGCGAGGATATAAGGCGTAAATTTCATATCCAAATACGCCTGGTTGGGATCGCCTTCCCATACTTCTACGCCCTGCTAAAACGAGAAAACATGACCGGTCAGGCCAAACCAAACAGCATTTCCAACATCCTGGTTGTAGATGACGACCCCACCTCCAGGTTGATTCTTAAGCAAATCCTGCGCAAAGAAGGCTTTCTCGTGATAACTGCTGAAAACGGTCGCCAAGCTCGCACACTGGCAGAACGTGAACAGCCCGACCTGATCATCATGGATATCATGATGCCAGAAGAAGACGGCCTTACCGCCTGCACAACCCTCAAAACCAACGCCCGTACCACCAACATCCCGGTCATCTTTATCTCATCCGCCGAAGACCTCAAATCAAAAATTGACGGCTTCAACGCCGGCGGGCAAGACTATATCACCAAGCCCTACCAGCACCAGGAAGTCATCGCCCGCGTCCGCCTGCACATACGCATGTACCACACCTACACCAGCATGGTAGCCGCCAGCCTCGAACAGCTCAAACAGCTCAGCCAATCCCAAAAAAATATCCTCGTCCAACCCCAGGATTTCCCCGAAGCCAATTTCTCCGTATTTTACCTGCCCGCGCAAGCCGCGGGTGGTGATTTTTATGACGTCATTCACTCCGGCGCCGATATTTACGATTACCTCGTCGCAGATATCAGCGGTCATTCAGCCAGCACCGCCCTGCCCTCCGCCGCCCTAAAAGCGCTTGTGCGCCAGAACGTCTCCATGCTCTACGCCCCCCTCGAGAACCTGAACCTGGTCAACCAGCATCTGCGCCCCGTACTGCAAGAAGACCAGTACGCCACCCTCATCTATGCTCGTCTTAACAAATCGCGCATGCTGCTCACCCTGGTCAACGCCGGGCACCCGCCCGCCATCCTCCAGCATGCCAACGGCAAAGCCCAAATTGTGCCGCAAAACGGCGACGGTCTGGGCCTGTATGAAAGTGTCGTGCTGGATGTGTGCGAAATTCCGATCACACAAGGCAGCCGCATCTACCTCTATTCAGACGGCTTGATCGAGCGCGATCAAAACGGTCCCATTCCCCGCCGCGTTGGCCTGGAAAACCTGCTCAGGCTCATCGAAGCAAATGCCGCCCAGCCGCTTGAAGCCCTGCTGCAAACCATTCAAAACGCCCTTTTCCCTGGTACCAACACTCTGGATGATGACGCCGTGCTGTTGGGTTTCGAGGTCTTATGAACGAATTTGAACCAGGCCCGCGCTTACGCTGGAAATTTCCGGCTGTTTTCAAAAACGTGGAAATAGTCTGCGCCCAGGCAGGCCTCGCTTTTGAAAGATACGTGCCCGCCAAAAGAGACCGCTTTGCCCTGCGGCTTTTACTGCGCGAAGCCCTCAACAACGCCGTTCTGCATGGTTGCAAAGAAGACCCCCTGCTAAATTTCTCCTGCCGCCTGGAGATCACCGATGAACAGGCCGTCATGGAAATATCAGATGACGGCCCCGGCTTTGACTGGCACAAAGAAACCACCTCCCCCACACATGACAACCTGGAATCGGGCCGCGGACTGCAAATTTACGCACTCTACGCCCACTCAACCACATACAACCCCGCAGGAAATAGTATCCATCTGATACGAAATTTTGAACAAGGAGATCAGCATGGCTGACCCCGTTATCACCCAAAAAGGTAATCATGCAAACATTCAGCTTGGTGATAAATTGGTGGCAGCCAACGTACCCAACTTAAAAAATGTCATCCGGCGCCTCATCGAAGTCGGCATGATCTTCATCGAGGTCGATTGCACCCATCTCGAAAGCCTCGACTCCACCGGCATCGGCCTGCTCATCGCCGCCCACAATTCACTCGAAAGAATTGACGGCCGCCTCACCATTGTACAAACCTCTACCGATGTCTATGACCTGCTATGCTCCATGCGTCTCGACCGCCGCGTCAAGATCACCCGCCAGGATCCAAAATAGGAGCAAGTGATGGGCTCTACCGAAACCCGCCGCCGTTCCACCTCCGCCTCCATCACCGCCGGGCAAATCGCCCCCTGCGCAATGAACTGCATCCCCACCCCCCACGCTTCTACGTAGTATTACGCATACCAGCCCCACCCGCTCAGTGATAAACTTCACAATAGCTTTTGCAATTTGCCACCACTCTGCCGAGTGTGAACATTCTGGTGGATTTTGAATTACTAATGAGAACGCCCCATGGCCCAGACCAACCAGACCAATAGCCCGGCCTCAAATGCTCCCCGGTTCAAGCACATATCCAGGCGTGAAAGCCTGGTAAACCTGGTGCGCGGCACCTCGCGGCGCAACCTGCTGCTGGCGTTGGCTGTCTTATTAATCGGCCTTGCCGTCACCACCACCACCGCCTTCCGTGTAAAAACAGCCGCGGAAGACGCTGCCCAACGTGATTTAAACTTCACCAGCAACCAGATCCAGATCAATATCATCAGCCGCTTGCAGCATAGCGCCCTGGTACTGCGCAGCGCCGCCGCGCTTTTAGCTGGTTCCAATGAAGTCACCCGCCAGGAATGGCAGGCCTTCGCCCAAAAACTGGACATCGATAAAAACCTGCCTGGCATTCAGGGCATTGGTTTTGCGATCCTCATTCCCCGCGACCAGCTGGCACAGCACATTCAGGATATGCGCAGCCAGGGCTTCCCCGAATACACTGTGCGCCCCTCCGGCGAACGCGATCTTTACACCTCCACCCTTTACATCGAGCCTTTCACAACCCGCAACCTGCGCGCCTTTGGCTACGATATGTTCTCAGAACCTGTGCGCAACGCCGCCATGACCCGCGCGCGTGACGAAAACAGCGTGGCCCTCTCCGGCAAAGTCACCCTGGTACAGGAAACCACCCGGGATGTGCAGGCTGGCACACTCATGTACATCCCCATCTATCGCAACGGGCAGCCCATCGATACCGTCGAGCAGCGCCGCGCCGCCCTTCAGGGCTGGGTCTACAGCCCCTACCGCATGAACGACTATTTGAGCGGCACATTGCGCAACTGGCAGCAAAACTTCCAGGACAACCAGATCAACCTGCAAGTCTACGACGGACAAACCCCCACACCAGACAGCCTGCTTTACGACAGCCTCACCCCGCGGCAGGCACCCGCCGCATCTAACAATCACCTCACCGTTCTTCTGCCGGTCGATTTCGGCGGGCAGCACTGGACGCTGCGCGTCACCCAGCAGGGCGGTCTGGAATCTGGCGAAGATTACAACAATTTCTGGCGGTTCTTAATTGGCGGCACCGTTATCAACCTGCTGCTCTTCTGGCTCATACTTTCCATCCTCAGCGCCCGCGTCAATGCGCACCGCATGGCCGCGCAGCTCACAGTTGAATTGCGCGAGAGTGAAGAAAAATACCGCATAATCTTCGACAATGAAATCTATGCCATCTGCATCTTTGATCTCAAAACCCTCCAACTGCTGGATATGAACGCGGCCTTCGAGCGCCTGTATGGCTACAACCGGGCCGAGCTGCTGGCCGGCATGACCATCCACCACATCAGCGCCGAGCATCAAATTTCCGACACAGCCACCCAACAAGCCGTCAAAGACGGCACCACCTTTGTCCCGCTGCGCTACCATCGCAAAAAAGACGGCACGCTCTTCCCGATCGAAATAGTGGCCGGCCCCTACACCTGGCAGGGCCGCAAGGTCATGTTCGCCCTGGTGCACGACATCACCGACCGCATGCGGGCCGAAGAACGTATACAAGAGTTGGTAAATGAACTGAAGGTTACCCTCGAAACAGTCACCGCCGGTATCAGCCATGTTATCGACCGCAAAGTGGCGTGGGCAAACGCCGCGCATGATCTAATGTTCGGCTATGCAGTGGGCGAATCGCGCGGCCAAGAAACCGTTGTTTACTACCCCGACCGCGCCAGTTTCGAAAAACTGGGGCAGCAAGCCTACCCGATCCTTGCGTTGGGGAAGACCTACACCACCGAACTGGAAATGCGCAAAAAAAACGGCACACGCTTTTGGTGCAGCCTCACCGGGCGGCTGATCAATATGGAAAAACCCGCCCAGGGCGCCATCTGGATGATACAGGATATCAGCGAGCGCAAACGCAGCGAAGAAGCCCTGCGCGATGCGCACAACCTGCTCGAACAGCGCGTGCAAGAACGCACCGCCCAACTGCAAGCCGCCAACGAAAACCTGGAAAAAGCCGCCCGCCTCAAGGATGAGTTTCTGGCCAGCATGAGCCATGAACTGCGCACACCCCTCACCGGCATATTGGGCCTCGCCGAAATAATGCAGCTCCCCGGCTACGGCCCGCTGACCGAAAAACAAAGCACGGCTGTCAGGCACATCCACACCAGCGGCAATCACCTGCTGCAATTGATCAACCAGATCCTCGACCTGGCCAAGGTCGAGGCCAGCATGCTGAAACTCAACCGCACCCAAATTTCACTGGAGAAGGTCTGCCGCGAGAGCCTGGAATTTATTGCCACACAGGCCAATGCAAAACATCTACAATCCAGCATCTCCATCAACCCATCCACCATTCTGCTCTACGCAGATGAAATTCGCCTCAAGCAGATCATCATCAACCTGCTCAGTAACGCCGTCAAGTTCACACCGCAAAACGGCAGCTTTGGCCTCAAAATAGTCGGCAGCCCGGCCAGCCAACAGGTCCAGATCACCGTTTGGGATACCGGCATCGGCATCAAGGAACAAGACATTCCAAAGCTCTTCCAATCCTTTGTGCAATTGGATGCCCGACTTTCCCGCCAGTATCAAGGCACCGGGCTGGGCCTGGCGCTCGTGCGCCGTCTCACCGATCTGCACGGCGGCAGCGTGCAGGTCCAGAGCACCCCCGGCGAAGGCAGTCACTTCACCGTCACCCTGCCCTGGCTGCCAGAATTCCCATCCCATGACCTGCCATAAAGGCCTGATCACAGGAATATTACTAATGGCAAAAATGTCATTAGCAGGCCCCAGGCCTGTCAAAACGTCCCATCCCCATCATCATTAATTCCCTTTCAAAACTGATATATCAGCCATTGGGGGACCATTTTATGAGCAGCCTAATATATAATATAAGTAATTGTAATCAAGAACAGCCGGTCATCCAGGCTTCGACAAGAAACGAACCTGCCCGCTTTGATCTCCTAATGACATAAAATGTCATTAGGAGGCCGAGGGACACTTAAACATCCCGCTCAGTCTTGAACAGGAATAAATTATGATTCAACAGACCCCGTTGATCCTGATCGTTGATGATGACATGGCTTTACAGCGCGCCACCGTTTACCTGATGAAAAAAGCCGGCTATAACACCTGCGTTGCCGACGACGGCATCAGCGGACTGCAAATAGCGCGCGAACAAAAGCCGGATATCGTGCTGCTCGATGTAAAGCTGCCAGACATCAGCGGGCTAGATATTTGCAAGTTCATCAAAGAAGATCCAACCCTGGTCAACACTTTTGTCATTCTCGTATCCGGCGTGTTCATCGACTGGCAAAACCGCATGGAAGGCATTCAGGGCGGCGCCGATGCCTATATTACCCGCCCGGTTGCCAACGAGGAAATCCTGGTGCGCGTCCAGGGCCTGTTACGCATCCAACAGGCCGAAAAAGCCCTGCGCGAAAACGAAGAACGCTACCGCACCATGATCGAATCTTCCCCCGAAGCGATTACCATCATTCGCGATGAAAAACTATTCTACTGCAACCCCGCCATGGTGCGCCTGCTCGGCGCTTCCAGCCCACAGCAGCTGGTAGGCACGCTCATCTACGACTTTGCCCCTCCCGACGAGCGCGAAATCGCCAGTGAAATTATTAAAAAAATCACCTGCGGAACCTCCTTCATCGATACTGGCACTGAGCGCATCTTGCGCAAACTGGATGGCACCATAATAATTGTCGAAATGCGCGCCGTCTCCATGATTTTCGAAGGCCAACCCGCCATCCAATCCAACCTCCACGATATCACCGAGCGCAAAAGGGCAGAAAAACAGCGCCAGACAACCGATGAAATGCAGGCCGCTTATCAATACGCCCGCAGCCTCATCGAAGCCAGCCTCGACCCGCTCGTCACCATCAGCCCCGCAGGCAAAATCACCGATGTCAACCTGGCCACCGAAGAAGCCACCGGCGTTCCCCGTCAAGACCTGATTGGCACCGATTTCGCCGACTACTTCACCGAGCCAGACCGTGCTCGCGCCGAATACCAGCAAGTTTTCGAATCGGGCTACGTTATCGATTATCCCCTCACCCTGCGCCACACTTCCAGCAAAACAATCGACGTGCTCTACAACGCCCGCATCTACCGCGCCAAAGATGGCAAAGTGCTGGGCGTCTTCGCCGCCGCGCGCGACATCACCCAGCGCAAGCAGGCCGAGCAGCGCCTGCTCGAATACCAACGCTTGCTCGCCGAAACCGAAGCTATCGGAACCGTTGGCGGCTGGGAAATTGACATCGAGACCATGCAGCTGATCTGGACCGATGAAGTCTACCGCATCCACGAAGTGGATAAACCCTTTCATCCTACTGTCGATCAGGGCA
>Ga0105047_10004438_pt1 | contig 24387 bp, 21 predicted proteins | sample MAT04_FD_78384 | JGI IMG/M metagenome (GOLD analysis project Ga0105047, IMG submission 78384) | Freshwater microbial communities from Lake Fryxell liftoff mats and glacier meltwater in Antarctica - MAT-04 (megahit assembly) | ecosystem: Environmental > Aquatic > Freshwater > Ice > Liftoff...
CATCGCGCGGCCTCACCCGTTGCGCGCACTTCCAGCCCCGCGATCAGCTCGCGCAGCGTTGCCCGCGCGATGAACAATGGCAGACGGCGTTCGTCAATGCAAACGTCCGGGATGGGACAGCTATTTGCATATGGCAACAGGAAATGCCTTGTGGCAGCATCCCGCCATGATTGAATACTGCACTCTTTCCGATAGTCGTCCGGACTCGGCGCATGCGACGTCGCTGTATGCGGCGCTGTTGACACTGAATTACGCGAGGAATAATGGAGTGGTCGGTTCGATCAAGCCGAAGGCAAACGCTTGCGCCTTTAACGCTGATCATGCCCATCCTCCTTTGTCCCTCACCTCCGCTCCCATTCCCCTTGCCTATCTTGCAGTGAACCGATGACGCATCCACAGAAATCGAGGTCCACCTTGCTTATACTGCTGTCTGTCGGTGCTGCCGTTGCGGCAGGTGCGATGATCGGGACGCAACCCGCAGTGAACGCCGCACTGGCCCGGCACATTGCCTCTCCATTCGCTGCCGCTTTCGTTTCGCTAGCGGTCAGTGCGCTCCTCCTGCTGCCGTTCGTTGCTGCCGTTGGCGGAAAGATCGATCTGTCTGCGGCTGCGTCAGCGCCGTGGTGGGTTTGGATCGGCGGGATCGCTGGTGCAGCTTTCGTAGTGTCTGGCGTTACGATCGCCCCCCTTCTTGGTGTTGCCTTCTTCATTTCTGCAGTCGTCGCCGGACAGTTGATCGCCGCCGCCTTGGTCGACCATTTCGGTCTTTTTGGCATGATCATAAGGCCCATCAGTCCCTGGCGATTGCTTGGCCTTCTGCTGACTGCGGCCGGGGTTATTGTTTTCAGGTTTGCGAAATAAATGGTGGTTCCACACGATCAGAAAAGCCAAAGCAAAACACAGCCATTGCCCCGATTTCCGCATAGCAGCAGAGATAGCAGCTATCTTCCAAAAGCATCGTAGGTGGCGCATCCTTGCCACAAGAGGAACATACAACTGAATTTTTCCATACCTTTCAGAGTATAACCAAAGAAGCGCCTCTGCTCATCAGACTCGGACAGGAGCGCGTGACCGGGTGGCGCAGTGCAACCTGGGGAAAATCAGGGTTGGCAGGCGGTAAGAACTTGGTTCATCTCTTTCCACACTGGCGAAAATAGCCGCGGATCCCCATGCGCACCCTGTCCAGGCGGACGGATCTTGCCTTGGGTCGAGCATGCGGCGCAACAGGGAGAACGCGATGATCAGGGTCGGTGTGGACGTAGGGGGGACCTTTACGGACTTGGTGCTTGAGCAAGTCGACAGGCCGGGCGTCCGGAAAGTCTATACCCACAAGGTGCCCAGCACCGGCGCGGATCAGTCGATCGGGGTGGTCCAAGGTGTGGTGGAACTATGTGCCATCGTTGGCGTGCATCCGGGCCAGATCGACGCGCTGTTCCATGGCACCACTGTGGCCACCAACATCGTGATCGAACGCGACGGCGCCGAGGTGGGCATGATCACCACCAAGGGCTTTCGCGACATCCTGCACATGGGCCGGCACAAACGCCCGCACAACTTCTCGCTGCAATTCGACGTGCCGTGGCAAAGCGCGCCCCTGATCAAACGGCGTAACCGGATCGCGGTGGCCGAACGGTTGTTGCCGCCGACCGGTGTGGTGGAAACCCCGCTGGACGAAGACGAGGTCGAACGCGCCGCCGAACTATTTGCGCGGCGCGGGCTGGAGGCTGTGGTCATCGGCTTTCTTTATTCCTTTCTGAACAATGACCACGAGTTGCGCGCCAAAGAGATCGTGCGCCGCGTGATGCCCGACGCGTTCATTTGCGCGTCATCAGAGGTCGTTAACACCATCCGCGAATACGAACGCTTCTCGACCGCCGCGATGAACGCCTATATCGGGCCCCGCACGGCCCGCTACCTCGACAATCTTCAACGCCGCCTGCGCGAGGCGGGGTTGACGGCTTTCGTGCGGATCATGCAGTCGAACGGCGGTGTGACCACGGTCGAACAGGCCAGCCGCAACCCGGTTGGCCTTCTGCTGTCCGGGCCCGCAGGCGGGGTGATCGGGGCCCGCTGGACCGGCGAGGCGTGTGATCAGCGCGAAATCATCACGATAGATATCGGCGGCACCTCTGCCGATATCAGCGTGATCCGGGGTGGTGCGCTGACCATCAAGAACCCGCGCGATACCGAAGTGGCCTATATGCCTGTGCTGGCCCCGATGATCGACATAGATGCCATTGGGGCAGGGGGCGGGTCCATCGCCTATGTCGACAGTGGCGGCGCGTTCCGTGTGGGGCCGCGCTCTGCCGGGGCCGAACCGGGGCCGGCCTGCTATGGCCGGGGCGGGATGAACCCGACGGTGACCGATGCGCAGGTGGTTCTGGGCCGTCTGGACCCCGAGCATTTTCTGGGTGGCGGGCTGAAGATCGACCCGGCATTGTCGGACACCGCGATCCGCGAAAAGCTGGCCGAACCCTTGGGGATGACCGTAAAAGAAGCGGCCCTTGGCGTGCTGAAGATCATCAACAACACGATGGCGCTGACCATCGGATCGAACTCGGTGGCGCGTGGGATCGACCCGCGCGGCTATAGCCTGATGGCGTTTGGTGGGGCAGGGCCGCTGCACGGGGTGGCCTTGGGCAAGCTGATTTCGGCAAAGAACGTGATTGCCCCGCTACATCCGGGCATTACTGCGGCGATGGGGTTGCTGGTGACCGAGCCGCGCTACGAATTCACCCAGTCGTCGCTGACCATCTTGCAAGGGGCGGACGCACCGACGCTGACGGCGATCAGCGCGACCTTCGACCGGTTGCGCGCGGAAGCCGAGGCGCAGTTGGACGCCGACGGCATTGCGGCGGCTGACCAACACTTCGCCCGCGTCGCTGAATGCCGCTATCTGGGCCAAGGCTTCGAGTTGCGCGTCGATGTGCCCGAAGGGCCGTTTTCTGCGGCGACAGCAGCCGAGGTCGCGCAACGTTTCTTCGCCATCCACCGCACGGAATATGGCCATGCGTTCGACGATCAGGCCGTGCAACTGGTGACGCTGCGGGTGATCGGCACCTCGACGTCGGACACATTGCGCCTGCCGCCGCTGCCAAAGGGCGGGCGCACCAACCCGTCCGAGGCGGCCCTGTACGCACGCCCGACCACCTTCGACGATGGCCAGACCCTCCAGACCCCGCGCTTTGACCGCATGAAGCTGAAGGCGGGCGACACCGTCACCGGGCCTGCGGTGATCGTCCAGCAGAACTCGACCACCATCCTTCCGCCCGGCTATGCTGCACTGGTGATGCGGCTGGGCGATCTTGTCATCAGCCACGACACGCAGGAGGCCTGAGCCATGGCGAACCCCCTTGATCCGATCACCCTGCAAGTCATCGGCGGCGCGCTGCACGCCATTGCCGAACAGATGGGCAACGTGCTGTACCGCATGTCTTATTCGTCAATCATCCGCGAAAGTCAGGACCTTGGCGCAGGGCTGTTCGATCTGGACTACAACACCCTGTGCGAGTCGGATTCCACGCCGATGCACATCGGCTCGATCCCCGGCTACCTGCGCGGGATCGAGAAAAGCATCCCGCTGCCCGAATGGGTCGAAGGCGACGTGGTGATCCATAACCACCCCTATTTCGGGGCCAGCCATTCGCCTGATATCGGTATCGTCATGCCGATCTTCTACCGTGGCACGCTGGTCGGTTTTTCGGCCAACACAGCGCACCATCTGGACATCGGGGCGGCCACGCCGGGCCTGATCATCGATGTGCCGGATGTGTTTGCCGAAGGCATGCTCTTGAACGGGCTGAAACTGGTCGAGGCGGGCCGCCGCAACGATACCCTGTGGCGTTACATCAGCGGCAACACCCGTGTGCCGGGGCTGGTGATGCGCGACCTCGAGGCACAGATCGCCGCCGCCGAACTCGGCGTGCGGCGCTATTGCGAGTTGATGGACACTTACGGCCAGGACACGGTCGAACAAGCCGCCCGGCAGTTGATGGATTATTCCGAGGCGATGCTGCGCCGCGAAATCGCGAAAATCCCCGACGGCGACTATACCGCGAGCGGCTTCATGGATGACGACGGCCGCACGCGCGGGGTGCATCTGCCGATCGTGGTGACGGTGCGGGTGCGCGGCGATGACGTCGAGGTTGACCTGACCGGATCATCGCCCCAGGTGCCCACCGCGTTCAACGTACCGTTCGAAGGATCGACCAAGGTCGCGTGCTACTTCGCCTTCCGCGCGCTGCTGCTGGATACCTACACCAACACCGAATACATCCCGCAAAACGAAGGGTCGTTCCGCCCGGTCAAGGTGACGGCCCCGCTGGGCTGCATCTTCAACCCCATCGCCCCCGCCGCCTGCGAGGCGCGGTTCAACCAGATCCAACGTGTCGTCGATCTGATCATCAAGGCACTGGCCCCGGTGCTGCCCGACAAATGTACCGCCGGTAACGCCGCATGCCTCTCCTTCGCGTCCTATTCCGGGGTCAAATCATCGGGCGATTACTGGGTGCTGATCGAGGTGAACGAGGCCGCAATGGGCGGACGGCCCCGCTCTGATGGGCCCGACACCATCGAGGAGTTGATGCGCAACACCCGCAACAACCCGCTGGAGGATCTGGGCATGCAACTGCCGATGATCTGCGACCGCTACGAAATCCGTGATGACGTGTTCCCCGGCGCGGGCGAATTTCGCGGTGGCATGGGTGTCGTAAAATCGCAGCGGTTCCTGACGCCGGGCTTTATGACACATGAAAGCGACCGTAACGAGGATGCGCCATGGGGCATCTTTGGCGGGCACGAGGGCGCTACCGCCGCCGTGCGCATCCACAACCATGAAGGCGATGAGGCGCCGCGCGACGTTGCGGCCAAATTCTCGGGCATGCGCGCCGAACTGGGCGACGTGGTGACCTATCTTTCCCCGGGGGGCGGGGGCTATGGCAATCCGCTGGACCGCGATCCCGCCAAGGTGCTGGATGACCTGCTTGATGGCTACATCACCGCCGATCATGCCCGCCAGGTTTACGGCGTCGTGTTCATGCCGGTGACCGACGGCTACGACTGGGGTCTGGACACCCCCGCCACCGAAGCACTTCGTGCCATTCTGCGCGCAGCCTGATCGCGCTTGAAAGGTCGGGCCAACGTGGAGTTATCGGACCTGCGCTATTTCGTCAGCATCGCCGAAACCGGCAGCTTTACGAAATCCGCGTTGCAAAACAACATCGCGCAGTCCGCGCTCAGCCGCCGGGTGCGCGAAATCGAGGCTGACATGGGTGTGCAACTGTTCTACCGCAACGGGCGCGGCGTTGTGCTGACCGAGGTGGGCGAGACGTTTCTGACCCGTGCGCGCGGAATTCTGGCGGATATGGAGGCTTTGCGCCAAGAGATGGGCCGCACCGCCGGTGTGCTCGACGGGACGGTGACCCTGGCCGTGCCGCCGTCGGTCGGGCTGATCCTTTTGACCCCGCTCTTGTCGCAGGTCCGCACCGATCACCCCCAGATCAAGATGCGCGTGCTCGAAGGGTTCAGCGGCCACGTCGCCGACTGGCTGGCCAACGGCAAGGTCGATCTGGCGGTGCTTTACAAAATCCGCTCCAGCGCGCTCTTGGACGGCGAACATCTGCTGTTCGAGGATATGTACCTGATCTCGTCCACCGCCGCGCCCCGGCTTGGGTCGGGCGACACCATCGCCCTGTCACAGCTTGGAGGCACAGAACTCGCACTCCCCAGCCAGCCGCACGGCCTGCGCGTTCTGGTGGACGAGGCGTGCACCCGCGCGCAAACATCCCTGACCGTCGCGATGGAGTTGGACACCCTCCCGACGATCTGCGACCTCGTGGCCGCCGGTACGATCCGCACCATCCTGCCGCTGACAGCCGTGCGGGCCGATCTGGCCGCAGGCCGGGTCGTGGCCCAGAAAATCACCGATCCCGTGATCAGCCGCGAGTTGATCCTTGCCCACGCTCCCCACCGCGCCGCAGCCCCGGTGACCAAGGCGGTGGTCCGCCTGATCCGAAGCCACATCAACCGCCTTGTCCAATCCGGCCTCTGGGTCGGACGGATATGATGCTCAACCAACCGGAGACGCAGATGACCGAAGCTTTCCCGACCCTGTTCAGCCCGATCAAACTTGGCCCCTTGACCCTGCGCAACCGCATCGCAATGGCCCCCCTGACCCGCCAGATGGCCGACGCCGACGGCACCCCAACGGGTGAGATGGTCGCCTACTACTCCCGCCGCGCGCGGGGTGGCGTTGGCCTGATCATCACCGAAGGCACCTATGAACAAAACGCCTACCAATCGCGGGCCTATCTGTCGCAACCCGGCATCGCCAACGCCAAAACAGCAGGCCGGTTGGGCAAAAATCTGTGACGCCGTTCATAACCAAGACTGCAAGATCATCATCCAGCTGATGCACGGCGGGCGGGTCTGCGATCCGCGCACCCTGAACGGCCAACCCCCGGTCAGCGCGTCCGCCACGCAAAGCGATGGCTGGACGCTCTATACCGACAACGACTACGAAAAGCAGATCCGTAACATCGAAGGCGACTGGCCGAAGGTCACTTTTCCGGCGGCCCGCGCCCTGACGGTCGAGGAAATCCACGCCGTGGCCGATGGCTTTGCTGCCGGGGCCAAACGCGCGGTGGATGCAGGGGCGGACGGGGTCGAGGTGCACGGGGCAAACGGCTATCTGTTGTGGCAGTTCATCACGCCCAAGATCAACCTGCGCAGCGATGAATTCGGCGGATCGCCCGAAAACAACGTCCGCTTCGCACGCCTGGTGGGCGAGAAAATCCGCGCCGCGATCGGGCCGGACAAGCTGATCACCCTGCGTCTGTCGCAAGACGGGGTGGATGATTTCGTGGGTGCCTGGCCCGGTGGCGTGACCTGTGCGCAGGCGGTGGGCAAGGCGCTGAAAGGCTCGACCCATGATGTGCTGCACTGGTCCAGCTTCAACTACCTCGACAACCGCGACCCGACTGATCCGACACCGATGGCCACGGTCCTGCGCCGCGCCTCTGGTCTGCCGCTGATCACCAACGGCGGCATCGCCGATGGTCCGGGGGCCGAGGCTGCGCTGACCAGCGGGGCGGCGGATGTGGTGGCCGTTGGCCGGCCGATCTTCGCCCATCCCGACTGGCCCTATTTGGTGCGCAGCGGCGTTGCCTATCCGTGAATGGAGTTTGACCGCAAATACGTCATCCAGCCGCCGCTGGATTACGGCTTTGCCTATCCGGTGGGCCTGACCGATCCGAAATGGCCCCAACCCTGAGGCTCAGGCCCCCAGGAACTCGGCCCCCAGGAACTCGGCCCGCAGCCGTTCGGTTGCGGCGCCGATCCCCGGCACCGCCCCACTGACAAACCCCGCACTCCGCCCCGGCGGTCTGGGCATCGTCACTCTGCTGCCATCGGCCAACGGCACCTGCATCCGGCGCAAGGCAGGGTGAGCGGCCAGATCAGCCACGGCAGACAGCCGCCCCCAGGCAATCCGCCCCGCCCCCAACCGCGCGATCAATTCGACCGTCGTCAGGGCAGCCACAACCGGCGCAATTTCCGCGTCAAGCGTCAACCGAAGGGCTGCGCGGTCAGCATTGATGGCAAAGCGCCCATCGGCGGCAAGGTCGGGCCGCAGCAGCACCACTTTGCAAAACCGCACCCATTCTGCATTGTTCTGCACCGCAACCACCAGCGTGCCATCCGCGCAAACCATCGGCCCATAGGGATAGATCACCGCATGCTCCAACCCATGCCGGACCGTCGGACGATCCGCCTGCTCCAGATGCAGCAACGGCACGGCCATCCAGTCGGCCATGACATCGAACATCGCCACATCCACCTGTCCGCCACGCCCGGTGATGCCGCGTGCGATCAGCGCCTCCAGCACCGCCGCATAGGCCGTCAAGCCAGTGGAAATATCGGCAGCCGACACCCCGATCTTGCAAGCCTCCGCCGCCGTACCAGTGACCCCCGCAATCCCGCTTTCGGCCTGCACCAGCATGTCATAGGCGCGCATGTCGGCATAAGCCGTGTCCTGCCCGTAGCCGGCGATGTTGGCCACGATCAGTCGGGGAAACCGGGCAGCAACTGTAGCCGCGTCCAGACCCATCCGGGCCAGCGCGCCGGGGATCAGGTTTTGCACCAGAACATCGGCGCGCTCCAGCATCGCCAGAAACAGCGCCATGTCCTGCGGCGCCTTCAGGTCCAGCACAGCACTTTCCTTGCCCCGGTTCAGCCATACGAAATAGGCCGAATGGCCCTGCACCGTGGCGTCATAATGGCGCGCAGTCTCGCCGCCCGTCCGTTCCACCTTGATCACCCGCGCGCCGGAATCGGCCAGCCGCTGCGTGCAGAACGGCGCGGCCACCGCCTGCTCCAACGATACGACCAGCAACCCGTCCAACGCCCCCGTCATCCTCAGTAAGACCGGGGCAGGCCAAGCACATGCTCGGCCAGATAGGACAGGATCAGATTGGTCGAGATTGGCGCCACCTGATACAGCCGCGTCTCGCGGAACTTGCGCTCGATGTCGTATTCCTCGGCAAAGCCGAAACCGCCATGGGTCTGGATGCACATGTTCGCCGCCTCGAAACTGGCGTCGGCGGCCAGCATCTTGGCCATGTTCGCCTCTGGCCCCGGATTGGCCCCACCATCGTAAAGGCGCAACGCCTCGCGCACCATCAATTCGGCAGCGCGCATGTTGGCATAAGCGCGGGCGATCGGAAACTGGACGCCCTGATTTTGCCCGATCGGGCGGCCAAACACCACGCGGTCGCGGGCATAGCCCGTAGCCTGGTCGATGAACCACTTGGCATCGCCCACACATTCGGCAGCGATCAGGATACGCTCGGCGTTCATTCCCGTCAGGATATAGCGAAACCCCTTGCCCTCTTGCCCGATCAGGTTCTGGGCAGGCACCCGCAGGTTGTCGAAGAACACCTCCGTCGTGGCATGGTTCATCATCGTGCGGATTTGGCGAATGGTCAGACCGTTGCCCCGCGCGGCGGCCATGTCGATCAGCAGAACCGACAGGCCATCGGTCTTTTTCATCCCCTCACGCAGCGGCGTCGTGCGTGCCAACAGCAGCATCAGGTCCGAATGTTCGGCCCGGCTGGTCCAGATTTTCTGCCCGTTGATGACGTAGCTTTCCCCGTCCAGCCGCGCCGTGGTGCGCAGCGCGCCGGTATCGGTGCCGCTGGTCGGTTCGGTCACCCCGAACGCCTGCAACCGCAACGCCCCGCTGGCGATCTGCGGCAAATACCGCGCCTTTTGCTCGGCCGAACCATGCCGCAGCAACGTCCCCATCGTGTACATCTGCGCATGGCACGCCCCGCCATTGCAGCCCGCCCGCTGGATCTCCTCCAGCACCGCCGCCGCCGCCGTCAGGGGCAAACCCGCCCCGCCATATTCCTCGGGGATCAGCATGGCGAGCCAGCCAGCGTCTGTCAGCGCCGCGACGAACTCTTGCGGATAGGCCATCTCGCGGTCCAGCGCGCGCCAGTACGCGCCGGGAAACCGCGCACAGAGTTTGGCGACAGCGTCGCGAATGTCGGAATATGCCTCGATATGGTCTGTCATAGGGTCCCTGTCGGCAATTGTTCCGACAAGTTAGCGCGAGACAGCACCGGGCAACAGCCGCACCGGATGTAAACAGATATGCCCGCACCGTATGCCAAAAGCGCATCCCTGCTATCCCTGTACGGGAATTGTGGTGCGGGCCACGGGTCGCTAGGGTTGCGAGATGGCAATGACAAGGATTTCCGCGACTGTGACAAACGGGCAGGATGACGACTTTCGCTCTTGGATCGGCCGCCGCATCACACGTGTCGATGTTGCCTCCGCGCGCCTGATCGAGCAGTTTCGCGCGACGATCGCAGGCAACCTTGCCCCTGCCGAAGTACCCTTGGGCCTGTTCTGGGCGTTCTGTCCCGATGCCCTGCCGCCCGGTGATCTGGGCCGCGACGGGCATCCGCAACTGGGCCTGATCCTGCCGCGTCTGCCCTTGCCGCGCCGGATGTGGGCGGGGGGCGAAGTGCTTTCCTTCGGGGCCTTTCACGAAGGCGACCTCGTGCAGCGCGACAGCACGGGCGAGGCGATCACCTTCAAGACCGGATCGACCGGGCCGCTGGGCTTTGTCTCGGTCCGCCACGACTACGGGGTCGCGGGCACTTGCGTGGTGTCGGAACGGCAGGATCTGGTCTACCGCGACGACCCGGTGCCGGGGGCCGTAACACCCTGCTTCCCCCTCGCCCCCGACCTTGGCCCGCCTTTGGCCGAGATCACCCTGACGCCCGACCCGGTTCTGCTGTTTCGCTATTCGGCAATGACCTTCAACGGCCACCGTATCCACTATGACCGCAGCTATGCGACGGGGGTGGAAGGCTACGACGACCTCGTGGTGCACGGCCCGCTGCAGGCGACGCTGATGCTGAACCTCGCGGCCCGCGTGCTGGGGGCGTGCCCGTCGCGGTTCACCTATCGCGGAGTATCCCCGCTGACCTGCGGCAAACCGATCCGGATCGAGGCCCATGCCGCCCCGGACGGCAGCCTGAACCTGCGCGTCCGGCGCGACGGCGGACCGGTCACCATGACGGGCTCCGCCGCAGCCTAGGATTGCAGCCCGCCCCGGTCGCCGTGCATCGCGCGATAGCCACTCGGCGTTTGCCCGAACATCGCCTTGAACAGCCGCGAAAACTGCGCCTGATCGGAAAAGCCAAAGCGGTACGCCACATCCGACAGCGCCCCGGCCCCCGGCATCTGCAACAAATCCCGCGCTGCGATCAACCGCTGTTCACGGATGTGCTGGGCCACGGTGCAGTTCTGGTCGGCAAACACCTCGTGCAGGTAGCGCTTTGAAATCCCGCAAGCATCCGCCACCAGGCCGGGGGTCAGGTCAGGATTGGTCAGGTTGCGCGACACAACCACTTGTGCCCGCCGCACATGCGCCGCCCGCACCGCCGACCCGGCACCCACATCCGAGGTCTGATCCAAAGACAGCGCCAAGAGTTCGATCAGATGCCGCCCCAACACACCCCCCGCCGGATCATCCGGGATCTGTTCCACCTGCTGCGCCATCGTGGTGAACAATCCCCCCAACCCGGCGCGGCCGTCAAACACCAGCGCACAGAACCGGTCGGGATTGCGCAGCTTGTCGGCCAGCAGGGGCTTGGCCACCTTCAGCACGCACAGATCATTGGCCGATCCATAGGAAAACCGGTACGGCTCGTCCCCGCGCTCCAGCAAAAACCCCCCCGGATCACAGCGCACTTCGCGCCCCAGCTGGCGAAATTCGACCGGCGCACGCAGCGGGATGGTGATCAGGTACTGCTCCTCGACGGTGGTCGAGATATGGTGCTTTTGCCGTTCGTACTGCACCGCTTCCGTGCGCAATCGCGACAGTCCCACATCGCCCACGCTGCGCATCTGCAAGCTTCCCTCGAACCGCGCGGCATCGCGAAAGGTCAGGTGCAGCGGGAAATACGCCTCGGCAATCACGCCATGCCAATGCCGCGCGCGGTCTGGCGCGCGAATGCTTTCGGTGCTGTGGCGGACGACACTCACGCGGTCTCCTTCGCAGATGGCCCCCACAGACTTTGCCAACTGCGCGCCCGAGTCAACAGTGCCCACGGCATCGCACCCCCCGACGGCCAGCGGGGGTGCGCCCAACGACAAATCCTTGTGCACCCGCAGACAAGACCCAAGCCGCCAAACCGACCACTCTCGCAAAATCGCCCCCCACGCGGGGCACAGCACATTTTGCCCGCCGGGCACTGCAACGGGGAATGACGATGGCCAAACGAACCGTAGACCCGATTACGCTGTCTGTTGTCCGGGGGGTGCTGGAAACCACGCAACGCGAAATGACGCTGACGCTGGAACAAACCGCGCGCAGTTCCGTGTTCAACCTCGCGCATGACTATTCCACGGCGCTGTTCAACCACACGCCAGAGATGATCCTGCAAGGGCAGGACATTCCGATCCACCTCGGCTCGCTGATCCCGGCGATGAAGTCGGTTGCGAAATATTTTGACGGCGAGATCAACGAAGGCGATCTGATCCTGCACAACGACCCGAGCTATGGCGGGTCGCACATCATCGACACCTGCATGTACTATCCGGTGTTCTATCAGGGAGAGTTGCTGTTCTGGACCGTCTGCAAGGGTCATCTGACCGACATCGGCGGCCCGGTGCCCGCAGGCTATAACCCGGCCGCGACCGAGATTTACGCCGAAGGCCTGCGCATCCCGCCGCTGAAGATCTGGGACAAGGGCAAGCCGCGGAACGACGTGATGAACCTGCTGTTGTCCAACATGCGCGCACGCCGCGATCAGGAAGGCGACTTCAACGCCCTGATCGGGGCCTGTCAGGTCGGTGCGCGCGCGCTGATCCGGCTGATCGAGAAATACGGCAAGGACACGGTCCAAGACTGCATCGCCGAACTTCTGGACATGGCCGAACGGCACATGCGCAGCCTGATCGCCGAGGTTCCCGACGGCACCTACACCGGCACCGCGATTCTCGAGGATGCAGGCCACGGTTTTGGCGATTTCGACATCACCGCGACCGTGACGATCAAGGGCGACGGCTGCCACATCGCCATCCAGTCGCCGCCGCAAATCCCCTATTTCATCAACAGTTATGAAGGCAACAGCCACTCCGGCGTCTATCTGGGCCTGATGATGTTCGCCCAACTGCCGCCGCCCTACAACGAGGGGCTTTACCGCTGCGTGACCACCGACATGGGGCCGCTGGGCACGCTGTGCAACGCCAAATCCCCGGCCCCGCATATGAACTGCACCACCACGCCGATGGAAACCCTGACCGATGCCGTGCGGCTGGCGTTCGAGCAGGCCGCACCCGCCAAGGTGTCGGCAAGCTGGGGCCACGCCAACGGCTGCAACATCGCAGGTTGGGACAAGCGGCATGACGAGGAATATGTAACGATGGTGCTGGCCTCGATCATCTCGGGGGCGGGGGCCACCGCGCAGGCCGATGGCTGGCACGCGGTGGGGCCGGAATGCTGCTTTGGCGCGCTGACCAGCGGCGATATCGAGATGCTGGAACACAGCTATCCGATCATCATCCACCGCTATTCGCTGATGGAGGATTCGGGCGGTGCCGGGCGCAATCGCGGCGGGTCGGGGACCTGCTGGGAGGTGGAGCCGCTGGACACCCCCATGACCCTGATCACGTTTGGCGAAGGGCGGCGGATCCCTGCGATGGGGGCGGCGGGGGCGAAATCGGCGATGGTGTCGTCCAAGGTCGGGCGGCTGGAACTGACCCGCAACGGCGCAGTGCAGATCATCACCACCAACGTGATCGAAATCATCCAGCCCGGTGAACGTGCCGCCAACCGCAACCCCGGCGGCGGCGGCTTTGGCAACGCGTTTGAACGCGACATCCAGAAAGTGGTCGAGGATGTGCGCAACGGTCTGGTCAGCCTTGAAGGCGCGCGACTGGACTACGGCGTCGTCATCACCGACCGCGACACGCTGGTCGTCGATCATGCCGCCACCACCGCCCTGCGCACCCCCCGAAGCGTCGCCTGAAGGAACATCCCATGCAAAACCAATATCGCCTTGGCATCGACGCGGGCGGCACCTTCACCGATTTCATCCTCGCCGACCGGGATGGCGAGGTGCGGATCTTCAAGGCCCTGTCCACCCCGCAAGACCCGACGCAAGCCATCCGCAACGGGCTGAAACTGATCGAGGAAGAAACTGGGATCACCGCGCGCGACATCGTCTCGAACGCCGATCTGTGCATCAACGGCACGACCGTGGGCCTGAACGCGCTGATCCAGCACAAGGGCGCCAAGACCGGCCTGATCGCCACCAAAGGCCACGAAGACAGCATCGAAATCCGCCTTGGCCACAAGGAAGACGGCTATCGCTATGACCCTGAATATCCGCCCGCGACCATGCTGGTGCCCCGCTATCTGCGGCGCGGGATCCGGGAACGGGTGATCTCGACGGGTGCTGTCCACACGCCGATGAACGAGGAAGACGTCCGCGACGCCTGCCGCCATTTCCTGCGCGAAGGCGTGGCGGCGGTGGCGATTTCCTTCGTCTGGTCCGTGCTGCACCCCGCGCACGAACTGCGCGCAGCCGAGATCGTGCGCGAGATGATGCCCGACGTGCGCCTCACCGTCGGCTCGCATCTTTATCCGCAGGTCCGCGAATATACCCGCACCTCAACGGCTGTGGTGAACGCCTATCTGTCCCCCATCCTGTCGGCCTATGTCGAGGCGGTGGACGGCTATTTCCAAAGCCTCGGCGCAAAGAACCCCGTGCGCTACTTCCAGTCGAACGGCGGCCTTGCCGTAGGCTCGGTGGTGTCCGAACAGTCGGTTTACGCCATCAACTCCGGCCCCGCCTCCGCCCCGCAAGCGGCGCTTTACATCGGCGAGCCGTGGGGGTTGCAGAACATCATCACGGTCGATATGGGCGGCACCTCGTTCGACATCACCCTGACCCGCGACGGGCGCGCGAACGTGTCGAAAAACATCGACTTCCTGCGCTACCGCATTGGAATTCCGATGATTCAGGTCGAAACCTTGGGCGCAGGCGGCGGCTCGATCGGCTGGATCGACAGCATGGGCCTGCTGCAGATGGGCCCGCAATCGGCGGGGTCCGAACCGGGGCCTGCCTGCTATGACCAAGGCGGCGAAAAGCCCACGACGACGGACGCCAACCTCGTGCTGGGCTATCTGAACCCCGATGGCCTCGTCGGCGGGCGTCTGCCCCTGAACCCGGCGCGGGCGCGCGAAGCGATCACCAAGGGCCTCGCCGGGCCGCTGAACCTGAGCGTCGAGCAGGCGGCCTACGGCATGTTCACCATCGTGAACAACAACATGGTCAACGCCATTCGCCGCGTGTCGGTGGAACGCGGCTACGACCCGCGCGATTTCGTGCTGAACTGCGCGGGCGGGGCGACCGGCGCGCATATCACGGCACTGGCACGCGAAATGGGCATCACGCGCATTCTGGTCTCGAAACTCGCCTCGGGCCTGTGCGCCTATGGCCAGATCATCTCGGACGTCAAATACAACTACATGGCCCCGGCCCCGGTCCGGCTGGAGGGTGCAGCGGCCGCCGCCAAACTCGACGCGTTGTTCACCGGGCTGGAGATAAAGGGCACCGCCGACCTCGCGCGCGACGGGTTCGACCGTGACCGCATTTCCATCCGCCGTAGCCTCGATATGCGCTATGTCGGCCAAGTGCATGAATGCACGGTGGATATCGACCCCTTCCCATTGGACGAGGCCGCGTTGGATACGTTGAAAGCCGCCTTCCACGCCCGGCACAAAGAGCTTTATACCTATTCTGAACTGCAAAGTGTGGTCGAAGTGGTGAACGTGGAAAGTGCCATTTTGGGCCGGGTGGACCGACCGCGTCGTATGACGATCGCGCGAGGCAAAGGGGGCGAAAGCGCCCGATCCGGCACTCGACCGATGATCTTTGCCGCAAGTGGTGCGGCACAGGACACGCCCGTCTATACCGGGGCCGCTCTTGGCGCAGGTGATAGCGTTTCCGGCCCTGCGGTGATCGAAGAGGTGACGACGACCATTGTCATCGAGCCCGGCTGGACGGCAGAGTTGCATGGTTCGGGCGTTTATGTGCTTGATTGGCAGGGCTGAGGGGGGGGACGCATGACCATCATCAATTGTGACATGGGCGAAGGCTTTGGACTCTACCGTATCGGCGATGATGCGGGCCTGATGCCGCTGATCGACGTCGCCAACGTCGCCTGCGGTTTTCACGCGTCCGATTTCAACCACATGCGCCGGACCGTGCAACTGGCCAAGCAGCACGGGGTAAAGGTCGGCGCGCATCCCTCCCTGCCCGACCTGCAAGGCTTCGGTCGGCGCGAGATGAAGATCGGGCGCGAGGAATTGACCAACTGCCTGATCTATCAGATCGGCGCGCTGAAGGGCTTTCTCGACGCCGAGGGGATGGTGCTGAACCACATCAAACCGCATGGTTCGCTTTACGGCATGGCCGCGCGGATGGAAGATATCGCGCATGCGGTGGCCGATGCGGCCGACATCTTCAAGGTGCCGCTGTTCGGCATGATCAACACGCAGCATGAGAAGGTCTACACCGCGCGTGGGCATTCCTTCGTGGCCGAATTCTACGCCGACCTCGACTACAACGACGACGGTGGTTTGATCATCACCCGCGAACATGCCGCAACCGACGCAGCGAATGCCGCCGCCATCTGTGTCCGCGCGATCCGCGAAGGCAAGGTGGCCTCGGTCGGGGGCCGCGACGTCGCTGTGCGCGCCGATGCGATCTGCATCCATTCCGATACGACCAATGCCGTCGCCGTGGCGCAAGCCGTGCGCGACGCCATCGCGCCCTATCGCCAATAAAGGAACACCCATATGACCAAACAACTCCTGTCGCCACTGCCCGGCACCTTCTACCGCCGCCCGTCGCCGGATCAGCCGAACTTCAAAGAGGTCGGCGATGCGGTGGCGGTGGGCGACGTGATCGGTCTGATCGAGGTGATGAAGTCGTTCAACGAGGTGCAGGCCGATCACGCTGGCACCCTGACAGCCTTCATCGCCGACGACGAAGAACCGGTGATGGCGGGTCAGCCTTTGGCAGAACTGGGCTGATCATGGCGATCGCCAAACTGCTGGTGGCCAACCGGGGCGAGATTGCCGTGCGCATCATCCGCGCCGCGCGCGAGTTGGGGCTGAAGACGGTGCAGGTCCACAGCGCCGCCGACACCGAAAGCCTCGCCGTGCGCATGGCGGACGAGGCCGTTAATATCGGCCCGCCGATGGCGTCGAAGTCTTATCTGAACATCGCCAACATCCTTAAGGCCGCTGCCGACACCGGTGCGGATGCCGTCCATCCCGGCTACGGCTTTCTGGCCGAGAACGCCGATTTCGCCGACGCGGTCGAGGCTGCAGGTCTGGTCTGGATCGGCCCCAACGGGGGTGCGATCCGGGTGATGGGCGACAAGGTGGCGGCGCGAGTGGCGGCTGAGGCCGCAGGCGTGCCCGTCGTGCCGGGGTCCGAAGGTCGCATCGACGACCCCGACCGCGCGCGCGCCGTGGCACTGGCCATCGGATTTCCGGTGATGATCAAGGCCGCAGCGGGCGGCGGTGGCCGTGGCATCCGCATCGCCCGCGACATGGACGAATTCGACCGCCTGATGCCGCAGGCCAGCGCCGAGGCGAAGTCGGCCTTTGGCGACGGCGGCCTCTATCTGGAAAAGGTCATCGAAAGCGCCCGCCACATCGAGGTGCAGATCCTCGGCGACGGCACCCGCGCCATCCACCTGTTCGAACGCGAATGTTCCCTGCAACGCCGCCGTCAGAAAGTGTGGGAAGAGGCACCTTCGGCCCATCTCCCCCAAGAGATGCGTGAGAAACTCTGCGCCTCTGCCGTGGCATTGGCCGAGGCTGTCGGCTATCGCGGTGCGGGCACGCTGGAATACCTCTACGACGACGCGACGGGGCATTTCTACTTCATCGAGATGAACACCCGGATTCAGGTGGAACATCCGGTGACCGAAATGATCACCGGCGTTGATCTGGTGCGCGAGATGATCCGCGTCTGTGCGGGCGAAACCCTGCGCTACCGGCAAGAAGACATCCGCCTGTCCGGCCATTCAATCGAAGTCCGCATCTGCGCCGAAGACCCCGCCCGCAACTTCCAACCCGGCCCCGGCACCGTGACCGAGTTGACCGTCCCCGGCGGCGGCGGGGTGCGGTTCGACACCATGCTGTACCCTGGATACACTGTGCCGCCGTTCTACGACTCGCTGCTGGGCAAGTTGATCGTCTGGGATGAAAACCGAAGCGCCGCGATCACCCGGATGGCGCGCGCGCTGGAAGAACTGCATGTGGGCGGCCTGCCCACGACGCGCGCCATGCATCAGTTGCTGGCGCGCGACCCCGAGGTTCAGGCGGGCGCCTTTCATACCCGCTGGCTGGAACCATGGCTGGAACGCAATGCCCACAAGCTTGGGACAGAGGAGACCAAGGAATGACCACCAGATATTCCTTCGGCGGGGATGAGCACATCTTTGTCGAGTGTGACGAGGAAATGTCGCTTGAGGCGTTTTTCAAAGGCCTGTCGATCACCAACGCCCTGCGCGACGCAAAGATCAACGGCGTGACAGAGATCTGCCCGGCAAATGCGTCTTTCCAGGTGCGCTTCGACCCCGACGTGATCGCGCCCGACGACATGCTGCGCGAATTGCAGGCGCTGGAGGTTGTGGCCCAGTCCGCCCCCGCCACGCTGGAAACCCGGATCATCGAAGTGCCGGTGTTCTACAACGACCCCTGGACGTATGAAACCGGCCAGCGGTTCCGCGAACGCCATCAGGACCCGACCTCGACCGACATCGAATATACGGCCCGGATCAACGGGTTGGACGGGATCGACGGCTTCATCAAGGCGCATTCCGGCGCGCCGTGGTTCGTGTCGATGGTGGGGTTCGTGGCGGGTCTGCCGTTCCTTTACCAGATGGCCGACCGCGCGCACCAGATCCAGTCGCCCAAGTATCTGCGCCCGCGTACGGACACTCCGCGTCTGACCGTGGGCCATGGCGGCTGCTTTGCCGCGATCTATTCGGTGCGGGGTGCAGGCGGCTATCAGATGTTCGGCATCACCCCGATGCCGATCTACGACCCCAAACAGGAAATACCCTACCTGCGCGATTTCATGTGCCTGTTCACCCCCGGCGATATCGTCAAATTCAAACCCATCGACCGCGCCGAGTACGACCACATCGTAGCCGAGGTCGACGCGGGCCGCTGGATGCCGCGCATCGCGCCGGTAACCTTTTCGCTGGCCGAGTTTCAGGCAGACATCGACGGCACCAACGCACGCGTGATGGAGGCTCTCAATGGTCATTAATGTCATCAAACCGGGGCTTTCGACCACGGTGCAGGATCTCGGGCGGCCCGGCTATTACCACATCGGCATCCCGACGTCGGGCGGCATGGACATGCTGTCGCTCGCAGCCGCCAACCTGCTGGTCGGCAATCCGGCAGGTGCGGGCGTGCTCGAGGCGGTGTTTCTGGGGCCGGAACTGGAGTTCACCCAAGACGCCACCGTTGCCGTCACCGGGGCCGATCTGCCGCCGAAAGTGGACGGCATCGAACAACCCGGCTGGACCAGCTTTGCGGTAAAAAAGGGTCAGGTCCTCAGCTTCGGCTTCCTCAAGGCCGGTGCGCGGGCCTATATCGCCGTCTCGGGCGGCATTGATGTGCCTGTCGTGCTGGGGTCGCGGTCCACCTATACGCTGGGCGCATTAGGCGGTTTTCAGGGTCGCAAACTGCAGGCGGGCGATGTGTTGCCGGTGGGGCATGGCGCGGGTATCGTCGGGCGCAGCGTGCCTGCCGCCCTGCGCCGGATGCCGGGCGCGCCTGCGGAATTGCGCATGCTGCCGGGCCTGTACTGGCACCGCATCACCGAGGCCGCGGGCAAGGGCTTTTTCGAAGATACCTGGAAAGTCGCCCCCGAGGCGGACCGCATCGGCTACCGCTTCAAGGCCGGTCGACCGCTCGAATTCGTGCCGCGCCAACAGCCCTTCGGTGCCGGATCCGATCCGTCGAACATCGTCGACGCCTGCTATCCCTACGGATCGGTTCAGGTTCCGGGCGGCACAGAACCGATCGTGCTGCACCGTGATGCAGTATCGGGCGGCGGGTATTTCATGCTGGGCACGGTGGTCTCTGCCGACATGGATCTGATCGGCCAGTTGCAGCCGCATACCCCCACCCGGTTCGTCAAGGTGACGATGGAGCAGGCGCTCCAAGCCCGCAAGGACCGCAAGGCTGTGATGGACGCGATCACTGCCACGCTTGGCTAACCGAAGGCCGTGGCGCCCCCCCGCCACGGTCGCCCAACCAAGGATCCGTGCATGGGACCGCTGCCGCAACCACTGGCCTCCCCCCCCCGGTTGCACAGCCGCCGCCTGCGCGTGCGCGGCACGTCGATCACGCTGTTGCGTCAGGTGCGCGAACGGGCGCAAGCCGATCTGGGGATTGCCATCGACTACGAACTTCTCGCCTTTCCAACCTGCCAAAGACGCGCCGCGATGGAGCCGCAGGGGTATGACATTTACGAGCAGTGCTTTCACAACCTCGACATCGTCTGGTTCTGGGGCGCGCTGCAACCCATCGACATCAATCGCATCACCGAATGGGACAACATCAGCGATCTTGCGAAACTGGGCGGCATCAGCAAATACGCTTGGCGCGGCCAAGGCGACGCCCCGGTGCGCAAACTTTACGTGCAGCCGGGCGGGTTTCTGGGCCCCAAACCTTCAGGCTACATCAGCATGCTGCCCACCGTGCACAACATGGACAGTTTCGGCTACGATCCCCGCGTGTTCGGCGTGTCCGACACCATCACGCCCAGTTGGGCCTGGCTGCTCGACAAACGCGCCAAGGGCCGGATCGCCCTGGTCGACGAACCTGCCATCGGCCTTTTCGATGCGGCCCTCGCTGCCGAAGCGGCTGGCGAGTTGGAGTTTGCCGATATCGGCAACATGACCATCGAAGAAATCAATGCCCTGATGGCCCTGCTGGAGGATCGCCGCCGCCAAGGCTATTTCTGCGGTGCCTGGCGCGATGGCGACGCGGCGGCGCAGCTGGTCCGCGACGGGCTGGTTGCCGCTCAAAGCATGTGGTCCCCGGTTTACGGCCAGATCGGCCCGCAGCCCGGCAGTTTCGTCGAGGCTGCCCCGATCGAGGGCTACCGCGCGTGGCATGGCGGGGCCAGCCTGTCGCGCCATCTGGCGGGGGCCGAACTCGACGTCGCTTATGAATACCTGAACTGGTGGCTTGGCGGCTATGCCGGATCGGTCATGGCGCGGCAGGGCTATTACATCGCCACGCCTGAACGCAGCCGCCCGCATATGTCACCGCAGGAGTGGGCCTACTGGTACGACGGGGCACCTGCCAAGTCCGATCTTCTGGGGCCAGCGGGCGAATGGGTGGTGCGTGTGGGCGCGCGGCGGGCGGGCGGTTCCTACCGAGAACGGGCCAGCCGCATCGCGATCTGGAACACCACGATGGACGAATACAACTACGCCACCCGCGCGTGGGATCGTTTCATCGGGCGCGTGCAAAGCGGTCGCATCGTCGAAGAGGGCGCTGCATGATCCGCTCCGCCAATCCGTTTGCACAAGAACCGCGCTATGAACTGATCACCCGCGTCCTTCGCAGCAACATCCAGCGCGGCATCCTGCCCGAAGGTCTGGTGTTGCTGGAAGGCCCGATTGCCACCGCGATGCAAACCAGCCGCGTTCCCGTGCAGGCCGCACTGCGGCAATTGCTGACCGAAGGTCTGATCCACCGGTTTGACGGGCGCGGCTATCTCGTTGGCCCTTCCGGCAAAACCACGGCCCCCCTGCGCCGCGATCTGCGCGACTTTACGTTGAATATCCCCGGCGCGGTGGATGACGCGCTGCAAACCCGCGGCACCTGGCGGCACGTCTATGAACAGGTCGAAGAGCAGGTCGCATCGTGCCAGATCTTCGGCGAGTTCCGCATCGTCGAGACCGAACTTTCGGAATATCTCGGCGTCAGCCGCACTGTGGCGCGCGATGTTCTGGCCCGCCTGCAAGAGCGCGGCTTGATTCGCAAAAGCGCAAGCTCGCACTGGATCGCAGGGCCGCTGACCGCCCGCACCGTGCGCGAAAAGTTCGAGATGCGCAGCATCATGGAACCGGCCGCCCTGCGGATGGCCGCACCGTATATCCGTTATGCCGAAATCGAGCATCTGCTGGAAATGATGGATCAGGGTGCTACACTGACGTCCGAGTCGTTGAGTGATTCCCTAGTTGATTTGTGCATCGCGCAGGCACCGAACACGACACTCGTCGAGATGATCCGCAGCAACCGGCTGCTGTTGTCTTCGGTAAGCAGCGCACTGACGTCCCTCGGCTTGCCGAACGATGACGAAACGATTGACCAGTACCGAACGATCTTCGATCTGATCTCAAGGCATCCTATTGATTCTGCGGTGGAATATTTAAGGGACCACGTTCAGATCATGGCCCGGCGCAATCTCGCGCGTTTGAAAATTGTCGCTGTAATTCACGAAACGGGTGCTTTCGCGCCGTATCTGGTCGCGCAGTAAATTGATTTTTGAACACGATAGTCATTTTTGGCAAGAAGCACTTTTACGATTGCCTGCACTTAGAGCGAGCCTTTTTGTCTTTTGTTCATATCTTAGGCGATTTTGGAAAGATTATGTTTCCTTGACAGATTCGCAAAATCACTTTGTTATACGAAGTGCAGTTTTTTGTGTAAGTGTTTGTAACGGGCAACTAAGCCAGTCTGACAAGCAGATCAGGTTCGGCACGAAGAAAGACGGCAAATCCGGGTGTGATGGCTCGGTCCAGAACGAGGTGGCGGTGGAAACGGCAGTATTCCGATTGGAAGGCGTGACAAAGCGCTATGGCGATCTCGTCGCGCTGGACGATGTGACGCTGGATGTGCGGGTGAACGAGTATGTCTCGTTCCTCGGGCCGTCGGGGTCTGGCAAAACCACTTTGCTGCGCGTGATCGCAGGGTTTGAGACGCCCGATAGCGGGCGGGTTTTCTTTGAAGGCCGCGACATCACCCATGTGCCCTCCCATGAACGCGCCATAGGTTTCGTGTTCCAGAACTTTGCCCTGTTCCCGCATCTGACGGTGATCAAGAATGTGGGCTTTGGCCTGACCTATGGCAAGAAACCACTGCCCAATGCCGAAGTAGACAAGCGCGCGCGTGAGGTGATCGCGATGGTCGGCCTCGCAGGGATGGAAGATCGCGGCGTGGATCAGATATCGGGCGGCCAACGGCAGCGTGTGGCGCTGGCCCGGACGCTGGCGATGCAACCGAAACTCGTCTTGCTCGACGAACCCCTCGGCGCGCTCGACGCCAACCTGCGCGGCCGGATGCGCAACGAACTGCGCGCCATTCGCGAACGGTTGGGCGTGACCTTCCTGCACGTGACGGGCAGCGAGAACGAGGCGCTGGCGATGGGCGACCGCGTGGTCGTCCTCGACCGGGGCCGCATCATCCAGACCGGTGCTGCGGACGACGTCTACAGCGCGCCCGCCTCGCCCGACGTCGCGCATTTCCTGAACCGGTTCAACCTGTTCGACGGCACGCTGGCCGGAGGTAATTTCAGCGGGCCGTTCGGCACCGTTCCTGTTGCTGCCGCTCGCAAATCCGACCGCGACGTCTACGCCGTGCGTTATGACAGGATGCGGGTAATGCCTGCGTCCGCCGCCGCCCACGGTCCGACCCTGAAGGCGACGTTCGTGGCCTCCGAATATCTCGGCTCGTCGATCATGAACTTCTTCGAGACGGGCGACGGCCGTGTGGTCGAGATGGAGCATCACCTCAGCCTTGGTGCTCCCGACATCTACGAGGCAAAGCAGGACTATCTGCTGACCTGGAACCCTGACCAGGCCATCGTTTTTGGCCGGGAGGCGCGCTGATGTCCGACGCAACCGCATCCGTTCCGCGCAAGGATTGGACGACCCGCCTGCTGCTGCTGCCCGGTGTCATCTGGATGATGCTGTTCTTGATCACGCCGATCCTGATGATCGTCTACGTCTCGTTCTGGACGCAGACCACCTTCAACATCTCGCCCGATCCGACGCTGGACAGCTGGAAGCAGTTCTTCTCATCCACCACCTATGTGGGTTCGCTGTGGACGACAATACGGATCTGGCTGATCGTGCTGGCCACGACCTTCATCGTGGGCTACCCCACGGCGCTGTTCGTGGGCCTGCTGGTCAAAAGCAAAACCCTGTCCACCGTCCTTCTGGTGATCTGCGTCATCCCGTTCTGGACCTCGTTCCTGATCCGGGTGCTGGCCTGGCGTCCCATGCTGGGCAAGGAAGGCGCGATCAATATCATCTTGCAAAAATTCGGCATCATCCAGCAACCGATCGAGGTTTTGCTGTTCACCGAACTGTCGGTGATCATCGGCATGACGCAGATCTACTGTGTGTTCATGGTCGGCCCCATCGCCTTCATGCTGGCCCGCATCGACCGCAACATCATCGAGGCGGCACGCGATCTTGGCGCCGGGTTCGGGCGCATCTTCTGGAAGATCATCCTTCCCTTGTCGCTGCCCGGTGTGGTGGTGGGTGCGATCTTTGTCAGCGTGATGGTCTTGGGCGAATTCGCCACCTCGGGCGCGCTGTCGGGCCGCAAGGTCAACCTTTTGGGCAACATCATCGTGACGCAGGTCGGGTCGCTGAAATGGGCGATGGCCTCGGTCGTGGGGGTGATCCTGACCGTTGTGATGGGCATCGTGATCGCAGGCTTCCTGCGCATCGTCGATCTGAAGCGGGAGCTGTAAGCGATGGAATCCCGCGTCCTGAAACCTATCCTGGCCGTCTATGTCGGTGCGTTCC
>Ga0105047_10004441_pt1 | contig 24381 bp, 18 predicted proteins | sample MAT04_FD_78384 | JGI IMG/M metagenome (GOLD analysis project Ga0105047, IMG submission 78384) | Freshwater microbial communities from Lake Fryxell liftoff mats and glacier meltwater in Antarctica - MAT-04 (megahit assembly) | ecosystem: Environmental > Aquatic > Freshwater > Ice > Liftoff...
GGCGTCGAGAAGGGCCCGAAGACCGAGGCCGGTGTGCGCATGCTCGATCTGGACGAACTGGCAATCGCCGCGCTGACAGAACAGAAGGCGAGCAGTTTCCTGGCCAACGAGCACGTTTGGTTGAACCCACGCACTGCCAAGGCATGGGAGACCGACGCGCAGATCAGGAAGACGCTGTGGCAGCCGCTGTGCCAGCGCGCTGGCGTTCGGTATCGCAACCCATACCAAGTGCGCCACAGCTACGCCAGCGGCCTGCTGACGAACGGGACCAACCCGTGGTACGTGGCGCAGCAGCTAGGCCACGTCGACGTCCAGATGGTGTTTCGGATCTACGGCAAGTTCATTCCGGCCGACTACCGCAAGCCTACTTTGGCGCTCAAGGTGGTGGTCAATAACTGATTTCACGTGTGAATTTCGGTGTGAAATCCGTGTGAATCCAACGCCAATGAACGCCAATTTCCGGAGGGTTGAACGGTCCAACGCCAATGAAGTTTCATTGGCGTTGGTGTTCTTTTATGGTGGAGCTGGGGGGATTTGAACCCCCGTCCGCAAGCCATCTTCGAGCAGATCTACATGTTTAGTGGTCTGATTTGAGTCTCGCCTCCTGTATCGCGCAGCCACACGCTATACCGAACGCCAGTACCCTATTGTCTCGCCCCATACCAAGGTACCCGGTACAGAGCCAGCCGATGTGAATAACCTTACAGCCTGGACATCACGACCTTTCGATCACGACACCCTTGCCCAGCCCACCGGCCTGCTGTTGTAAGGCTCACTGGTTATTAAGCAGCGAGTGCGAAACGTTCGTCGTTTGCAGTTAGTTTTTTGAACCAAGATTTACGAGCGTAGCCCATGCTCGACATGCACCACAGCGATTCCGTACCCACGTCGAAACCAATGCAGCCCCTCGCTGGGTATTTTAGGCCGATCCGAGCAATTGCAACAGGTCCAGTGGCTTTTCTATCGAAGCGTGCGCGCGCCATTGCGTGATATCGGTCTGCACGCCCAGGTATCCGTAGGTGGCTGCCACCGTCGCCATGCCGGCAGCCAGGCCCGCAACAATGTCGCGCTGGTCATCGCCGACATAGACACATCGAGCCGGCGCGATGTCCAACCGGCGCGCAGCTTCGAGCAGTGGCTCCGGACGCGGCTTGGCATAAGGGGTGGTGTCCCCGCTGATGACCACGCTGGCCGATGCGAACAATGGCATCGCACGTGTCAGCGGATCCGTGAACCGGGACGCCTTGTTCGTCACGACGCCCCAGCGAAGGCCGCGTTGACGCAACTGCGCTATCAAGGTTTCCACCCCATCAAATGCGTAGGTCTGCTGTGTCAAACATCGCTCATAGTTGCCAAAGAACTCCTCCCGGAACTCGGCGAACTGTGCATCGTCCGGATTCATGCCGAACCCCACCGACAACATGCCACGGGCACCAGCGCCGGCCATCGGTCGGTAATGTGACAGCGGCAAGGACGCCAGACCGCGCTGCACGCGCATCAGGTCGGCGGCCGCTCCAAGGTCCGGTGCGCTGTCGATCAAGGTGCCATCAAGATCGAACAAAACTGCGTCGACCTGTTCCAGCGGCCACTTCAGACTTCCCATCAGCTCTTCTCCAGTGGCTTGCGGGTTGCGAAAAGGTAGTTCACGCTGGTATCGGCGCTGAGCCAGTAGCGCTGCGTCAAGGGGTTGTACTGCATGCCGCGGGTCTCGCGAAGCTCCAGACTGCTGTCGCGGCAAAACCGCGCCAATTCACTCGGACGGATCAATCGATCAAAACTGTGCGTGCCTTTGGGCAACAAGTTCAGCAGGTATTCCGCACCAATGATGGCAAACAAGAAGGATTTGGCATTGCGATTGAGCGTCGAGAAAAACACCCAGCCACCCGGCTTCACCAATTCGGAGCAGGCCTGCACAATCGCGCTGGGGTCGGGCACATGTTCAAGCATCTCCATGCAGGTCACCACGTCATATTGCCCCGGTTGCTCGCGGGCAAGATCCTCGGCACTGACCTCACGATATTCCACGTCGGGAGTCTGGGCCTCGAGCGCATGAAGCTGCGCCACGCGCAGTGCCTTGGTCGCCAGATCAATGCCCAGCACCTGCGCACCACGTCGAGCCATGGAGTCTGCCAGGATCCCGCCACCACATCCGACATCCAGCGCGCGCACCCTTTGCAACGGACAGATGGAAGCAATCCAGTCCAGCCGCAATGGATTGATCTGGTGCAAGGGACGAAATTCACTGTCCTTGTCCCACCACCGATGGGCCAGGTCCGAAAACTTGGCCAACTCAGCCGGATCCACATTCGCACGATTGTTCATGCCGCGATTATCAACAAATGGCGCCAGGGTTCCCTGGCAAGGCCAATTCTGTCCCAGGCTCCCAAAAAACGAAACCCCGCCAAAGCGGGGTTTGCGCTGGCAACCCTTGAAGGGCGCCCTGTCTGCCCAACAAGTTACTTGTTAGCGCGGGTACCGACGACTTCTATCTCCACGCGGCGGTTCTTGGCACGACCTTCTTTGGTCTTGTTGTCAGCCACTGGCTGCTTCTCGCCTTTGCCTTCGGTGTAGACACGGTTCTTTTCAACACCGTTGGACACCAGATAAGCCTTGACGGCCTCCGAGCGCCTCATCGACAGACCTTGGTTGTAAGCGTCCGAACCAACAGCGTCGGTATGGCCCACAGCGATCACAACTTCCAGGTTGATGCCCTTGACCTTGCTGATCAGATCATCCAGCTTGGCCTTGCCTTCTGGCTTGAGCACCGACTTGTCGAAGTCGAAGAAAGCGTCAGCAGCGTAAGTGACCTTGGTCGCAGCGGGTGGCGGAGGTGCAGCGGCGGGCGCAGGTGCGGGGGCAGGTGCGGGGGCAGCAGCTGGTGCCGGAGCCGGAGCAGCGGCACGGGGAGCCGGTGCCGGTGCAGGTGCAGCCACAGGAGCCGGTGCGGCAGCCTTGGGAGCCACGATGGCGCCGTCGCAACCGACGGCAGCCGTTGCCGGTGTCCAGTAGTTATTGCGCCAGCACAGGTCGTTGCTGCCGTTTTTCCAGACTGCATCGCCGGCACCACTGCGCCAGTTGTCGACGGTCTGTGCGCTGGCGGCAGTTGCGAGCGCCACGGTAGCGAACAGCATCGCCATTTTATTCAAATTCTTCATGATTCTCCTTGTCGAAACATTAGCCGCAGCGGCGCTGCGAAGCGTTGGACGCGCCAGGTGACCGTCACCAAGCGCATGGAGGCATTGTGCCATACACAGGTAGTCAAACAAGCGCTGGGAGGCGCTTCGACTGTAGGAAATCTACCCGTCCAGCGTCATCTGTTGCCAGATTACGACAACACCTTGCCCGTAAAATCGACGCTTTCCGCCGCAACACATCCCCATGACCCAGTTCGCAAAAGAAACCCTGCCCATCAGTCTGGAAGAGGAAATGCGGCGCAGCTACCTCGATTACGCGATGAGCGTGATTGTGGGTCGGGCCCTTCCTGATGCCCGTGATGGACTCAAGCCCGTGCACAGGCGTGCACTGTTTGCGATGCACGAGCTCAACAATGACTGGAACCGGCCATACAAGAAGTCGGCGCGTATCGTCGGTGACGTTATCGGAAAGTATCACCCGCATGGAGACCAGTCGGTATACGACACGATCGTGCGCATGGCACAGGATTTTTCGATGCGCCACATGCTGGTCGACGGCCAGGGTAATTTTGGCTCCGTCGACGGCGACAACGCCGCAGCCATGCGATACACCGAGATCCGACTGTCCAAGATCACGCACGAGATGTTGGCAGACATCGACAAGGAGACGGTGGACTTCGGCCCCAACTACGACGGCTCGGAGAAAGAACCGCTCGTTCTGCCCAGCAAGCTTCCCAACCTGCTGGTCAACGGTTCCGGCGGTATTGCGGTGGGCATGGCGACGAACATTCCGCCGCACAATCTGAACGAGGTGGTGGACGCCTGTCTGCACATGCTGCGCCACCCCGATGCGACGGTCGACGACCTGATGGAGATCATCCCGGCGCCGGACTTCCCCACCGGCGGCATCATTTACGGCATCAACGGTGTCAAGGATGGTTATCGCACCGGGCGCGGACGCGTCGTAATGCGGGCGAAATGCCATTTCGAGGATATTGACCGCGGTCAACGCCAAGCCATCATCGTCGACGAGCTGCCCTATCAGGTCAACAAGAAGACTCTGCAAGAGCGCATGGCCGACCTGGTACACGAGAAGAAGATTGAAGGCATCAGTCATATCCAGGACGAAAGCGACAAGTCCGGCATGCGGCTGGTGATCGAACTCAAACGCGGCGAAGTGCCCGAGGTCGTGCTGAACAACCTGTACAAGCAGACCCAGTTGCAGGACACGTTCGGCATCAACATGGTGGCGCTGATCAACGGGCAGCCAAAGCTGTGCAATCTGCGCGACCTGATCGAGGTCTTCCTCGACCACCGGCGCGAAGTGGTCACGCGCCGCACCGTGTTCAACCTGCGCAAGGCGCGCGAACGCGGCCATGTGCTGGAAGGACTTGCAGTAGCGCTGGCGAACATCGACGAGTTCATCGCCATCATCCGCAATGCACCGACGCCGCCGGTGGCCAAGACCGAATTGATGGCCCGCTCGTGGGACAGCAAACTGGTACGCGAAATGCTGACCCGCAGCCGCGCCGACGGCGCGGTCGTCAACGCCGACGACTATCGCCCCGAGGGGTTGGAAAAAGCCTACGGTATGGGCGCTGACGGGCTGTACCGACTGAGCGACACACAGGCGCAGGAAATCCTGCAGATGCGCCTGCAGCGCCTGACCGGTCTGGAGCAGGACAAGATCGTCGCCGAGTACAAGGACGTCATGACTGAAATCGAGGACCTGCTCGACATCCTGGCCAGGCCCGAGCGTGTCTCGACCATCATTTCCGAGGAACTCGGCCACATCAAGCAGGAGTTCGGCCAAACCAAGATCGGCGCTCGCCGCAGCCTGATCGAGCACAGCTCGTTCGACCTGAGCACCGAAGACCTGATCACGCCCACCGACATGGTGGTCACCCTGAGCCACAGTGGCTATATCAAGAGCCAGCCGCTGTCCGAGTACCGGGCCCAGAAGCGTGGCGGACGCGGCAAGCAGGCAACCGCCACAAAAGAAGACGACTGGATCGACCAGTTGTTCATTGCCAACACGCACGACTACATCCTGTGCTTCTCCAACCGCGGCCGGCTCTACTGGCTCAAGGTCTGGGAAGCGCCGCAGGGTTCACGTGGATCGCGGGGGCGCCCCATCATCAACATGTTCCCGCTGCAGGAAGGCGAAAAGATCACCGTGGTGCTGCCGTTGACCGGCGAGAAACGCAGCTTCCCCCCAGACGCCTACGTATTCATGGCGACCAGCATGGGCACGGTCAAGAAAACCGCTCTGGACGAATTCAGCAATCCGCGCAAAGCCGGCATCATTGCGGTCGACCTGGATCCGGGTGACTTCCTGATCGGCGCAGCCCTGACTGACGGGGAGCATGACGTGATGTTGTTCTCCGATGGCGGCAAGGCCGTGCGTTTCGACGAAAACGATGTGCGTCCGATGGGCCGCACGGCGCGTGGCGTGCGCGGCATGATGCTCGAAGACGGGCAAGGCGTTATCGCCATGCTGGTGGCGGAAGACGAGCAGCAATCGGTGCTGACTGCCACCGAGAAGGGCTACGGCAAACGCACCAGCATCACAGAATACACACGTCACGGACGCGGCACCAAAGGCATGATCGCGATCCAGCAGAGCGAACGCAACGGCAAGGTAGTTGCTGCCACGCTGGTGCATGCGGACGACGAGATCATGCTGATCACCGACAAGGGGGTGCTGGTTCGCACCCGCGTCAGCGAGATCCGCGAACTCGGTCGTGCAACTCAGGGCGTGACGCTGATCGGCTTGGACGATGGCTCGTCGCTCAGTGGCCTGCAACGCCTCGTCGAGAACGATGCGAATGACACTGACGACGGGGAAGACGCCGCACCGCAATCGGACAGCGATGCAACCTGAACGGGGCCGAACAGCGCGCTGCCCCACACACGACCGACAACCCACAGCTTGAGAGACACGGCGATTGATGCTGCGACCCTATAACTTTTCCGCCGGTCCTGCCGCGATCGCCAGCGAAGTATTGCAACAGGCCGCTGACGAGATGCTGGACTGGCCCGATGCCAACGGGCGCCGGTCGGGCATGGGCGTGATGGAAATGAGCCATCGCGGCAAGGAGTTCATCTCGATCTACGAGGCCGCCGAAGCGGGGCTGCGCGAATTGCTCGCCGTCCCGACGAGCTTTCGCATTCTCTTCATGCAAGGTGGCGGCCTGGGCGAAAATGCGATCGTGCCGATGAATCTGGCTGGCCGGCTGCGCTCCGATCTGTCGCAGGGGGTCACGAACTTTATCGTTACCGGTGGCTGGAGCCAGAAGTCGCAAGTTGAAGCGGGCAAATACAGTCGCTCCAGGGTCGCGGCCAGTAATGCCCCCGACGACTACACCCGCATTCCGGATCCATCGAGCTGGCAGCTCGATGCCGATGCAGCCTATGTTCACATCTGCAGCAACGAGACCATCCATGGTGTCGAATTTCAGGCACTGCCGGACCTGGCCGCGCTGGGTTGCCAGGCTCCGCTGGTTGTCGATTTTTCGTCGCATGTCGCATCCCGACCGGTGGACTGGTCGCGTATCGGTCTGGCGTTTGCCGGCGCCCAGAAAAACCTGGGACCCGCGGGATTGACTGTCGTCGTCGTGAGGGAAGATCTGCTGGGCCATGCGCTGGCGATGTGTCCGAGCGCTTTCAATTACAAGCTGGTCGACGACAACCAGTCGATGTACAACACGCCCCCGACCTACGCCATCTATGTCGCGGGCCTGGTGTTCCAGTGGATCCGGCGTCAGGGCGGCATTGCAGCAATGGAGCAACGCAATATCGCCAAGGCGCAGATGCTGTATCAGGCGATCGACACCTCCCAGCTTTACGAGAACCACGTCGACCCGCTCTGCCGATCGCGCATGAACGTCCCGTTTTTTCTGAAGGACGTCACACGCAACGATGCGTTTCTGGCTGGAGCCCGCGAACACGGCCTGCTGTCGCTCAAGGGGCATAAGTCGCTCGGCGGCATGCGAGCCAGTATCTACAACGCCATGCCAGTCGAAGGCGTGCAGGCGCTGGTCGCCTACATGCGAGAATTTGAACGCTCTGCGGCTTGATCCGCTCCGACCCCACACCCAACCCATGACCAGAACCCTGCCGGAGCTCCGGACCCAGATCGACGACGTCGACAAGGAATTGCTTGCCCTGATCAATCGGCGCGCTTCGCTCGCGCTGGAGGTTGGCGAAATCAAGCGTCAGGAAGGCTCGACGGTATTCCGTCCGCAGCGCGAGGCGCAGGTGATCCGCAGCCTGCAGGACGGCAATCCGGGTCCGATCAAGGCCGAAGGCATTGCCTGTGTGTGGCGCGAGATCATGTCGTCATGCCGTGCCCTGGAAGCGCGTCAGCGCATCGCCTACCTCGGCCCGGCCGGCACCTTCAGTGAACAGGCGGCTGTGCAGTTTTTTGGTTCCAGTTTTGAGCATGTGCAGTGCGCAAATTTCGACGAAATTTTCCATGCCACTGCAGGCGGACGTGCCGATTTCGGCGTGGTTCCGGTAGAGAACAATACCGAAGGCGTGGTGGCGCGCTCGCTCGATCTGCTGCTGCACTCGCCGCTGCATATCGTGGGCGAAGCCAGCCTGCTGGTACGCCATCATCTGATGCGCACACAGAATTCACCGGACGGCATCGAGGTCGTGCTGGCCCATCCGCAGGCGCTGGCGCAGTGCCACGCCTGGCTCGGCGCCCATCTGCCGAATGCGGAGCGGCGCGCGGCCTCCAGCAATGCCGAGGGTGCGCGTCTGGCGGCGACCAACCCGGCCTGGGCTGCCATTGCCAGCGAACGTGCCGCCTCCGAATTCGGCCTGCATCTCGTGGCCAGCTCGATTCAGGACGATATCCACAACCGCACGCGTTTCAGCGTCATTTGCCTGCCCCAAATCATGGCGGTGCCGCCTGCATCGGGTAATGACCGCATCAGTCTGGTCGTGTCCGTGCCCAACCAGCCTGGTGCTGTGCACGACCTGCTGGTGCCACTCAAGCGCCATGACGTCTCGATGACCCGGTTCGAGTCCCGACCGGCCCGCTCCGGCCAGTGGGACTACTTCTTCTATATCGACATTCTGGGCCACCCCGGCCAGGCAAACGTGGCGGCGGCCTTGAAGGAGCTTCAAGGCTTATGCGAGTTCTACAAAATGCTGGGCGCGTACCCGGCCGCCCCACAATGACCCAACCTTCCACACAGTGCCATGTTTGAACAACTAGGCTTGATCGGCTGTGGCCTCATGGGCGGCTCTTTCGCCCTCGCACTCAAGCGTGCAGGCCTAGTCAAACGCGTGGTGGGTTACAGCAAGTCGCCGTCGACCACTGAGCGGGCAAGGCAGATGGGTGTCATCGACGTGGAGGCGCCCTCCGCCCTGCTCGCAGTTTCCGGTGCCGACATCGTGCTGCTGGCCGTTCCGGTAGCGTCGACAGAAAGCAGTTTCAAAGCCATCAAGCACTTGATCACTCCCCAGATGCTGATCATGGATGTCGGTTCGACCAAACGCGATGTGATCGATGCGGCCCGCCGCGCCTTGCGCGAGCAGATCGGCTGTTTCGTGCCAGCGCATCCCATTGCAGGCAAAGAGTTGTCAGGCGTGGAAAACGCCGATGCCGACCTGTACATGGGGCGTCAGGTGGTGCTTACACCGATTGAGCGCACCCACACGATCCAGATTCAGCAGGCAGTGGACGTCTGGTCCGCGCTGGGCTGCCGGGTGGTGCGCATGGCGCCCGAGGCGCATGACGCAGCCTTTGCCGCCGTAAGTCATCTGCCCCATCTGATCGCGTTTGCGATGATGAATGCGATCTCCGGACAACCCATGGGCCGGGACTTCCTGTCGCTGGCCGGTCCGGGCTTTCGCGATTTCACCCGAATCGCCGCTGCCGAACCGGCGATGTGGCGCGACGTCATGTTGTCCAATCGCGAAGAACTGCTGGCGCAGTCGAAAATATTCCAACGCAATCTGCAGGCGCTGGACCTGATGATTGCCAATGGCAATGCCGACGCGTTGCTGGAACAGATCGAGAACGCCAGTAGCACCCGCGCGAACTGGAGCATGGCCAAGCAGCAGAAGTAATGTTCGCCACCGAATTTCTCGACTTGCCCCCACTTCGCAACGCTGGGGGCACAGTCACACTGCCGGGCTCCAAAAGCATCTCCAATCGGGTGCTGTTGATGTCGGCCCTGTGCGCCGGCACCACGACGCTGCACGATCTGCTCGACTCGGACGACACACGGGTCATGCTGGACGCATTGCACACGCTCGGTTGCACGGTACAGCGCGATGGCGACCGGGTCAGAATAGGTGGCCTGAACGGCCAACTCCCGAACCGAAAGGCCGACCTGTTCCTGGGCAATGCCGGCACGGCAATGCGGCCCCTGACGGCGGCGCTGGCGGTGCTGGGTGGCGATTACTCTCTGCACGGCGTGGCGCGCATGCACGAGCGCCCGATCGCGGATCTGGTCGACGCGTTGCGCCAGCTCGGTTGCAAGATCGACTACCTCGAAAACTCCGGCTATCCGCCACTGCGTATCGGAAACCCGTCGCTGAACCTGACCCAGCCAATCGCCGTGCGCGGTGATGTGTCGAGCCAGTTCCTCACCGCCTTGCTGATGGCCTTGCCGCTGGTGGCGTCGAAGGATGTGGTGATCGATGTGGTCGGTGAACTGATATCTCGTCCCTACATTGCGATCACACTCAACCTGCTGGCACGGTTCGGCGTGTTTGTGCGCCGCGAAGGCTGGCAACGGTTCACGATTCCGGCGGCAAGCCGCTTGCAGTCGCCCGGCGACATGTTTATCGAGGCCGACGCGTCCTCAGCCAGCTACTTCATCGCACTGGGTGCCATCGCGCCGTCCAACGGCACCCCACTTCGCATCCAGGGTGTCGGCGCAGACTCGATCCAGGGTGACATCCGCTTCGTCGAAGCGGCCCGACTGATGGGAGCCAGCGTCACCAGTGGCGCGAACTGGCTGGAAGTCTCGGGGCCTGGTGAGGGCCAAGGCCTTCATCCGATCGATCTGGACTGCAATCACATTCCCGATGCCGCCATGACGCTGGCCGTCATGGCCTTGTACGCCCGTGGCACCAGCACGCTGCGAAACATCGCCAGCTGGCGCGTCAAGGAGACTGACCGCCTTGCCGCGATGACGACCGAACTGCGCAAGTTCGGCGCCGACGTCGAAGAAGGGCCCGACTACATACGGATCACGCCCCCCGGGAGCGTGGCCCACTGGCGCGCAGCCAGTGTGGCCACCTACGACGACCACCGCATGGCGATGTGCCTGTCCCTGGCGGCCTTCAATCCGGCCGGCCAGCCAGTACGGATCCTGGATCCGAAATGCGTGGCCAAGACCTTCCCGGACTATTTCGAAACCCTTTTTTCGGTGGTTCGCACCGACCTGGCGCGCATTCCGGTGATCTGCATCGATGGACCCACCGCATCGGGCAAAGGCACCCTTGCCGCCGCAGTGGCGCAGAGACTGGGTTACCACTTTCTGGACTCCGGCGCGCTTTACCGCATCACCGCATTGGCAGCGACCCGTGCAGGCCTCACGCTGGACGCCAGAAGCGAATCCGCGATTGCCGATCTGGTCGGTCAACTGAAAATCCGGTTTGCTGACGGACGGATTCTCCTGGGTGAGGAAAACGTCAGCGAGCTCGTACGAACCGAGGAAATGGGCATGAACGCCTCACGCGTGTCCACGCTGGTGGCTGTGCGCCAGGCACTGATCGCCGTGCAGCACGCATCGCAACGGCTGCCCGGCCTGGTGGCGGACGGGCGCGACATGGGAACCGTCATCTTCCCGCAGGCGCCACTCAAGGTCTATCTGACGGCCAGCGCGGCAAAACGCGCACAGCGCCGTCATAAACAATTGATTTCAAAGGGAATTGCAACTACAATCGCGGCTCTTCGCCAGGACCTGGAGGCTCGGGACGCCCGCGATTGCAATCGCAGCACCGCACCGCTCAGGGCCGCGCAGGACGCCAAGTTGCTGGACAATTCGGAGCTGACAATCGAGGAATCGGTCGACGCCGTATTGGACTGGTGGCAAGGCATGCAGCCGTTTCGCAGCGCTTGATTCATCAAACGCTGCGGACAAAACTTGCGGGGGCTCAGGTTCCCGTGATCGTCCACACGACTCCCCTCGTGCCTCAATGGCACATTGGTCGTGTGGTGGTACCACTTAACCCGCGGTTCATCCGCAAACACCATGTCTGAATCTTTTGCCGATCTGTTTGAAGAATCACTGAAGGCCTCCGAAACTCGCATTGGCGAGGTCGTGACCGCCGAAGTGGTGCGTGTCGAACACAATTTTGTGGTCGTCAACGCCGGCCTGAAATCCGAAGCCTACGTTCCAATCTCCGAATTCAAGAACGACAAGGGTGAACTCGAGTGCCAGATCGGCGAGTTCGTCTCCGTGGCCATTGTCGCGATGGAAAACGGCTACGGCGACACCATCGTCAGCCGTGACACCGCCAAGCGCCTGGCATCCTGGATGTCGCTCGAGAAGTCGCTCGAGTCCGGTGAGTTCGTCACCGGCACCACCAGCGGCAAGGTCAAGGGTGGGCTGACCGTGCTGGTCAACGGCATCCGCGCATTCCTGCCGGGCTCGCTGGTCGACACCCGTCCGACCAAGGATCTGACCCCGTACGAAAACAAGACCCTCGAATTCAAGGTCATCAAGCTCGACCGCAAGCGCAACAACGTCGTGTTGTCGCGTCGCGCCGTGGTTGAAGCCAGCATGGGCGAAGAGCGCGCCAAGCTGATGTCCACCCTGAAGGAAGGCGCCATTGTTCACGGCGTGGTCAAGAACATCACCGAATACGGTGCGTTCGTCGACCTCGGCGGCATCGACGGTCTTCTGCATATCACCGACATGGCCTGGCGCCGTGTCCGTCACCCGAGCGAAGTGGTGACTGCAGGTCAGGAACTGATGGCCAAGATTCTGAAGTTCGACACCGAGAAGAACCGTGTTTCGCTGGGTCTGAAGCAAATGGGCGACGACCCGTGGATGGGCGTTAACCGCCGCTATCCGCAAGGCACGCGCATGTTCGGCAAGATCACGAACATCGCCGATTACGGCGCGTTCGTCGAACTCGAGCCGGGCATCGAAGGCCTGGTCCACGTGTCCGAGATGGACTGGACCAACAAGAATGTTGCACCAAGCAAGATCGTCACGCTGGGCGAAGAAGTCGAAGTCATGGTCCTGGAGATCGACGAAGACAAGCGCCGCATCAGCCTGGGCATGAAGCAGTGCAAGGCCAACCCATGGCAGGAATTCGCGCAGAACACCAAGCGCGGCGACCGCGTCAAGGGCCCGATCAAGTCGATTACCGACTTCGGCGTGTTTGTCGGCCTCGCTGCTGGCATCGACGGCCTGGTGCACCTGTCCGACCTGAGCTGGAATGAAACCGGCGAAGCGGCTGTGCGCAACTACAAGAAGGGCCAGGAAGTCGAAGCCCTGGTATTGGCAGTTGACGTTGACCGCGAGCGTATCTCGCTGGGCATCAAGCAGCTCGACTCCGACCCGTTCACCACCTTCGTGGCCGTGAACGACAAGGGACAGATCGTCACCGGCAAGGTCAAGTCTGTTGATCCCAAAGGTGCCGAAATCGACCTGGGTCAGGACATCATCGCCTATCTGCGCGCCTCCGAGATCAGCCGCGACCGCGTCGAAGACGCCCGCAACGTGCTCAAGGAAGGTGACGAGGTCACGGCGGTGGTGGTCAATGTGGATCGCAAGACCCGCAACATCCAGTTGTCGATCAAGGCCAAGGACGCCGTCGACCAGCAGGAAGCCATGGCAAACCTGAGCCAGAACTCGCAACGCGAGAACGCTGGTACGACCAGCCTGGGTGCATTGTTGCGCGCCAAGCTGGACAACAACTGATCGTCGGTTTAACCGATTCCCGGGCATCCGGCGCTCGCCGCAAGGCGTTTGCCGGGTTTCGGGTACCCACCCCTTTGCCTCATGACCCGTTCGGACCTTGTTGAAGAATTGGCCAGCCGGTTTGGCCAACTCACCCATCGCGACGCCGAGTTCGCCGTCAAGGCGATACTGGACGCGATGAATGACGCCCTGGTGGCCGGACATCGGATCGAAATCCGCGGCTTCGGCAGCTTCTCGATCAACCGACGACCGCCCCGCATGGGGCGCAATCCGCGCAGCGGCGAAAGCGTGGCCATTCCCGAAAAGAGGGTGCCGCACTTCAAGCCGGGCAAGGCATTGCGCGAATCGGTTGACAATCGTCATCAGGACACTCCCGCATCGGCTGACGGCGTACGCCGCATCGGCTGAATCGCAGACAGGTCTGCCCTGCGAGCCTGGTCAACAGAATGCTGTTGGCCGCGACTCCCGCTCTAGAATCGGAAAGCATGAAAAACACTGTCCGATTGCTCAAGTGGGTTCTCAAGGCATGCATCTTCTTCACACTCTTCGCTTTCGCGCTGAACAACCAGCACGAAGCCAGTCTGCATCTATTTTTCGGCAGGCAGTGGCGCAGTCCCATGGTGTTGATCGTTCTGGCGGCTTTTGCAGTTGGCCTTTTCGTGGGCGTTCTCGGCATGGCCCCCGGGCGTTGGCGACGCAAACCGCCGGTTGCACCTTTCGTCGCAACTACACCGGCACCGGGGACTGCCGACACCCCACCACCGATGGCTCCCCCGCATGGACTTTGACATCAGTTGGTTGTTGCTGAGCCTGCCGGTCGCCTTCATCCTTGGCTGGGCCGCATCGCGGTTCGACCTGCGCCAGATGCGTCTGGAGAATCGCCGTGCCCCCAAGGCATATTTCAGAGGTCTGAACTTCCTGCTCAACGAGCAGCAAGACCAGGCCATCGATGCGTTCATCGAAGCGGTCCAGAACGACCCGGACACCTCGGAGCTGCATTTCGCGCTGGGTAACCTTTTTCGCCGACGTGGCGAATACGAACGCGCGGTGCGGGTGCACCAGCACCTGCTCTCACGTGGTGACCTGACCAGCACCGATCGCCACCGGGCCCAGCACGCACTGGCCCTGGACTATCTGCGCGCCGGATTACTCGACCGCGCAGAAGAAGCGCTGCTCAAGTTAGAGGGCACTCCGTTCGAGTCCGAGGCCCGCCTGTCGCTGTTGGCCAACTACGAACGCTCGCGTGACTGGATACATGCGGCCGAGGTGGCCAAGCGACTCGATAACGCCGAGCAGGGCAGTTTCTCCGGACGGCTCGCCCATTACCTGTGCGAGCAATCGGCGGCCCATCTGGCCGCCCATGAACGCGATGCCGCACAAAAGCTGCTCGAACAGGCGATCCACAATGCGCCCAATGCGCCGCGTCCGCGCATCGAACTGGCAAAACTGCTGGGCCAACGCGGCGAGTCCGCCCAGGCGCTGACTGCGCTGGAAGCGTTGTTCAGCCAGGCACCAGCCGCGTTGCCACTGGTGGCCGGCCTCATGGCCCAGCTGGCCATCGACAGCCAGCAGGCCGAGCGTGTGCGCGACCGGCTCAAAGCCTATTACGCGGAGACCCCCGGCATCGATTGCCTGGAGGCAATCGTCGCGCTGGACGCCCATTTGGGCGCCAGCAGCAGCGCCACCCGGCAGTGGTATGTGCGTCACCTGGAGAACGAGCCTTCGCTGGTGGCTGCCTCACGCTGGTTCGCCGGCCAGCCTGGAGACCAGGAAGCCTCGCACTCGCTGGTGCAGCGGGCCCTGGACCATGCCGTCAAACCCCTCACGCGTTACCGATGTGCGGCCTGCGGCTTCGAAGCCAAGCAGCACTTCTGGCAATGCCCCGGTTGCCAGGCCTGGGACAGCTACCCTGCGCGGCGCGTCGAAGAACTCTGAGCCGATAGAGCTGCTGACGCAGGCTTTACGCCCGCGCTACCGTCTCAGTAACCCACCGCCTGACCGTCGCGCCGCGAGTCGCTGGCCGCAACATAGCCATCCTGCATGTCCTCACTCAAGCGCCAGATGAACTGGCCGCTGCCAAAATCCATGTAGTTGTCGGCGACGGGTTCGAACTGGTGTCCCTGGCGTTTCAGACCGGCGACCAGTTCGGTCGACATGGTCGATTCGAAGTCGACACTTTGCCCGCTGCTGAATTTCCAGCGCGGCGCATCGCAGGCAGCCTGTGGTTGCTGCTTGTATACCAGCATGCGCACCAGGGTCTGCAGATGACCTTGCGGCTGCATGTTGCCGCCCATGACTCCAAAACTCATCTGTGGCCGACCGTCCTGGGTCAGGAAGCCGGGAATGATGGTGTGAAACGGCCGCTTGCCACCGGCCACCTGATTCGCATGACCCTCGTCCAGCGTGAAGCCGAAGCCGCGGTTCTGCAAACTGACGCCGGTACCCGGCACGACGATGCCGCTGCCAAATCCCATGTAGTTGGACTGGATCAGGCTGATCATCATGCCGCTCTCGTCTGCCGCCGTCAGGTAGATCGTGCCCCCGCGTGGCGGTTGGCCGTACGAGAACGTCTGCGCCCTGCCATGTTCAATCAGCCGGGCCCGTTCACCGAGGTAGGCGTCGCTGAGCAGATCGGCGGCGCTGACTTCGGTCATGAACCGGGGATCGGCGACCCAACGGTAGGTGTCGGCAAAGGCCAGCTTGATGGCCTCGATCTGCAGATGCTGCGACTCGACACCATCGACCGGAAAGCGGCCCAGGTCCAGCTTTTCGAGCATGCCCAACGCCATCAGCGCGGCAATGCCCTGGCCATTGGGTGGAATCTCGTGCACCGTGTGACCGGCAAAGTCCTTCTGGATCGGCTCCACCCACTCGGGCCGGTAAGCATCCAGATCGGCCATCGTCATGCTGCCGCCATTTGCGGCGCCATGCGCCACCAGCATCTGCGCCACCTCGCCACGGTAAAAGGTGTCGCCCTTGGTCTCTGCAATCTTGCGCAGCGTCTCGGCCGCCTGCGCAAACACGAACCTTTCCCCCGGCAGCGGCGCGCGGCCGCGCGGCATGAAGGCATCGGAGAAACCCGGCTGATCCTTGAGCACCGGAATCTGGCGCGCCCATTTGTCGGCAACGATGACACCCACGCCGTGGCCGCGCTCGGCCAGTTCGATCGCCGGCTCCATCAGGTCGGCAAACGGCAGCTTGCCAAAGCGTGACGACAACGCCACCCAACCGGCCACGGCACCGGGTGTGGTGACCGAATCCCAGCCGCGCTCCGGCACCTTGCCAGCGTGGCGCTTGCGGAAGTACTGCGGATTCCACGTGGCGGGCGCGACACCCGAGGAATTCAGACCGTGCAGCCCCTTGCCGTCCCAAAGGATGGCGAAGTTGTCGCTGCCCAGGCCGTTGGAGATCGGCTCAACGATTGTCAACGCTGCTGCAGCGGCGATCGCGGCATCGATGGCGTTGCCACCCTTGAGCAACATGCGCAAGCCCGCCTGCGAGGCCAGTGGATGCGAAGTGGAAACCACGTTGCGCGCCATCAAGGGGCTGCGGATCGTGGGATAGGGATTGCGCCAGTCAAACTGCATGCAGGTTCCTTGTGGAATCAAATTGTCGGCAAGTCGCCACGGATCCGCATTGTTGCGCATTTCCACCTTCTGTACGACGTATCGCGAGCGGTCATATCAGAACCCGCTCTATCGTCGACGTGTGGTGGTCATGCACCACTCCTGAATGACAAGCAAACCAAGAACCAAAGAGGGAAAACCTATGTGGAATCAATGCGTGGCAATCGCCACACTGCTCTGTGCCGTCGCGGCCTCGGCCGCTGTGGAGATCAACCAGGCCAGCGTGGCCGATCTCGATGGCATCAAGGGCATAGGTCCGGCCGTCTCGTCGCGCATCCTGGACGAGCGACAGAAGGGGCCGTTCAAGAACTGGAACGACTTCATCACGCGCGTGAAGGGTATTGGCGCCGGCAACGCCGCCCGATTTTCGTCTGAGGGACTGGTGATCGATGGTGTCGCCTTTGGCAACGGCGGGATCGCGGCTCCAGCTAAACCTGCCCTGCTGGCGCCGGCGTCAAGCCGTCCGAAGCCGTGAGCGACCGACGAACGCTGTGGTACGTGGCAAGCCCGGCAATGCGAACTACCGAACTACGGCGCTTCGCTGACGCCAGCCAGCAACAGCAGGTCCGTCACACCGGGGTCCACACCGGCCTGCATCAGCAAGGTCGTCACCTGCCCGCGGTGATGGGTCTGGTGGTTGAAGAAATGTGACAAGGCCTGCCATGCCGGATGCTGGCGCTGCACGCCCTTGGTATTGCTGTAACGCATCATGAAGTCCGGGAACTGCGGCGGCATCTGCGCCAACCATGTGCCGATGGCGTCATCGAGCTGGCGCCGCTTGTCCCGCAGTGTCGACCATTCTTCGTACAACGGCGCATCTAGTGCATGACCTTCCGGCAAATCCAGTGTTTGGCTCGACAAGGCCTGGCAATCAAAGCCGTTGTCCAATCCGCATTTGCGCAGGCGCTTGAGCCAGATCTGGTCCGCAACGATCAGATGGTCAAGTGTGCGGTGAACGGAGCCGAAAAATGCACCGCAATCGCGTTTACGCTCGTCCTCATCGAGTTGCTCACAGGCGTCGTACAGTTGCTCATTGAACAACGCGTTGTAACGCACCATCCAGCGATAGTGGTCTGACAGCACGGGGGCCAGAAGTTACTCCTTCGCGACGGCGCCAGAGCAGCAGCCCCAGCGCAACTCAATCCGGCTTGCCGAATCCACCGCCTCCCGGCGTGTGGATCTCGAAGATATCACCAGGCGCCATGTCTGCCTGGCCGATATGCGCCAGTTCCTCGACTGAGCCGTCGACGCGCACCACGCGGTTGATGCCCAGCGCCCCCGGCAAGCCGCCTGCCACACCGAACGGCGCGACGATGCGGCCATTGGACAGGATACTGGCGGTCATCGGCTCCAGAAAACGGATCCGGCGCACGCCACCGTCTCCGCCGTGCCAGTGTCCGGCACCTCCGGATCCGATGCGTATCTCATAACTCTCCAGACGTACCGGGAAGCGGAACTCCAGCACCTCGGGATCGGTCAGCCGTGAATTGGTCATGTGCGTCTGGACCACGCTGGTGCCATCAAAGCCGTCGACCAGCCGGCCGGTATCGTCAAAACGGCCACCCGCAGGCGAGCCCCCAGAAATCGTTTCGTAATACTGGTAGTCAGTATTGCCGAACGTGAAGTTGTTCATCGTGCCCTGGTTGGCCGCCAGCACGCCCAAGGCGCCAAACAAGGCATTCGTGATGCAGGTCGAGGTTTCCACATTGCCGGCAACCACCGAGGCGGGCGGATTCGGCCTGAGCATCGAGCCCTCCGGAATGATCACCTCCAGCGGCTTGAGGCAGCCGGCATTGAGCGGAATGTCGTCGTCCACCAGCGTACGGAACACATACAGCACTGCGGCCATGCACACTGCAGTGGGTGCATTGAAGTTGTTGGTTTGCTGCTCCGAGGTGCCGGTGAAGTCCACCACGGCCGTGCGACGGGCAGCGTCGACGCGGATCGCCACCTGGATCTGCGCGCCATTGTCCAGAGGCAGCGTGAAGGCACCGTCCTTGAGCCGGGTGATGACGCGCCGCACCGATTCCTCGGCGTTGTCCTGCACATGGCCCATGTAGGCCTGCACTACGTCCAGGCCATATTGCTCGACCATCTTGCGTAGCTCCTGCACGCCCTTCTCGTTGGCGGCGATCTGCGCTTTCAGGTCCGCCATGTTCTGCTGCGGATTGCGGCTGGGGTATTCGCCGCTTTCCAGCAGCGCGATCATCGACGCCTCCTGCAGCACCCCGCGATCCACCAGCTTGACATTGTTGATCTGCACGCCCTCCTCCTCGATGCGGGTCGAGAATGGCGGCATCGAACCGGGCGAGGTGCCGCCCACATCGGCATGGTGGCCGCGCGAACCGACATAAAACGTCGGCATGCCGCCCAGATACACCGGCGTGATCACCGTGATGTCGGGCAAATGGGTGCCGCCGTGGTACGGGTCGTTCAGCACGTACACATCACCATCGGCCATGGTTTGTGCGTTCTCGCGGATCACGGTCTTGATGCTTTCACCCATCGAGCCCAGGTGCACCGGCATATGCGGCGCGTTGGCGATCAGTTCGCCCTGGGCATTGAACAGGGCGCAGCTGAAGTCCAGCCGCTCCTTGATATTGACCGAATAGGCGGTGTTCTGCAGCTGTAGGCCCATCTGCTCGGCGATGTTCATGAACAGGTTGTTGAACACTTCCAGCAGCACCGGGTCAACCGTCGTGCCGACTGCAAACACCAGGGTGCGCGGCACGCGACGTTCGAGCACCAGATGATCGAGTTCGGTGAGCCGCGCCTCCCAACCGGGCTCAACCACAGTGGTGGCATTGGCTTCGGCAATGATGGCCGGGCCCGCAATCACATCGCCGCTGCGCAAGTCTTCGCGCACCACCAGAGCCGCATCGTGCAAAGCCCCGCCAGAGAACATCTGCACTGTCTCGCGCCGGGGCAGCTCGCGCGGCGCGTGCAGCACATGGGTCGGCTCGGACGGCGCGTCGCCGGCAATCACTGCCTCGACCGATACGGCCTCGACCACCATGCCCTTGCCCTGCATCAGAAAGGCGAATCGCTGACGATATGCTGCCTCGAAGCCCGCGACGATTTGCGTCACCACGGCCTGCGCATCCGCGTTGTTGGCATCCGGGCAGGCCACCACCAATGCGGCATCGCTGCCGGCGTAGCGCACATGCACCCGGCGCATCGTCTTCACAACACCGCGACCGACCTGCTGACGCTGCAAGTCGCTCTGCGCGGCCTGTGCCAGCGCATCGAGCGCCGCCATCACCTGCGCCAGCGCATCCGCGCGCAGCGGCAGTTCAATGGCCTGCTCGCGGATCACCGTCTGGTCGGCCAGCCCCATGCCATAGGCGCTGAGCACGCCAGCCAAGGGATGCACGAACACCCGCGTCATACCCAGGGCGTCGGCCACCAGGCAAGCGTGTTGCCCGCCTGCGCCACCAAAACACTGCAGCGTGTAGCGGGTCACGTCATAACCGCGCGCCACCGAGATCTTCTTGATCGCATTGGCCATCTGCTGAACCGCAATGTTGACGAAGCCCTCGGCGCTCGCCTGCGCGCTCAGGCCTGTCTGCTGTGCCAGTTCGGCGAACTTGTGCTGCACCACGTCCAGGCTCAGCGACTCGTTCGCATGGGGACCGAAAACCTTGGGGAAGAAGCGCGGCTGGATCTTGCCCAGCATCAGATTGGCATCGGTCACCGCAAGCGGCCCGCCACGCCGGTAGCTGGCCGGCCCCGGGTTCGCACCCGCGCTGGCCGGTCCGACGCGAAAGCGCGCGCCGTCAAACGCCAGAATCGAGCCACCGCCCGCAGCCACGGTGTGAATGCTCATCATCGGCGCGCGCATGCGCACGCCGGCGACCTGGGTTTCGAACTCGCGCTCGAACTCCCCGGCGTAATGCGATACATCGGTCGAGGTACCGCCCATGTCGAAACCGATCACCTTGGCATGTCCGCCCAACCTGGCCGTGCGCGCCATGCCGACGATACCCCCCGCCGGGCCGCTGAGAATCGCGTCCTTGCCCTGGAAGGCATGGGCGTCGGTCAGGCCGCCAGACGACTGCATGAAGAACAGCCGCACACCCGGCATCTCCTGCGCCACCCGGTCCACATACCGTCCCAGGATCGGCGACAGGTAGGCATCCACCACCGTGGTGTCACCGCGGCCGACAAATTTCATCATCGGGCTGGTTTCGTGCGAGGTGCTGATCTGCGTGAAGCCGATCTGCTGCGCGATGCGTTTGGCCACCTGTTCGTGGGCGCTGTAGCGGTAACCGTGCATGAACACGATCGCCACGCTGCGCAAACCCGACGCGTACTGCGCCTGCATCGCCTCGCGCAGCGCCACTTCATCAAGTGCCTGCACCAGATCGCCATGTGCACCCACACGCTCGTCGGCCTCGACCACCACCTGGTACAGCAACTCGGGCAACACGATGTGGCGATCAAACAAACGCGGCCGGTTCTGGTAGGCAATACGCAGGGCATCGCGAAAGCCGCGTGTCGTCACCAGCAAGGTCGGTTCGCCCTTGCGCTCGAGCAAGGCATTGGTGGCCACCGTGGTGCCCATCTTCACGCACTCCACCCGGTCCGGCGTGACCGGCTCGTCGCCTTTCAGACCCAGCAGATGGCGGATGCCGGCCACGGCCGCATCCTTGTATTGCTCCGGGTTCTCCGACAAAAGTTTGTATGTGACCAGCGTGCCATCGGGTTTGCGCCCGACCACATCGGTGAACGTGCCGCCACGGTCGATCCAGAATTGCCAGCGGGGATCGACAGCGACGAGGTTCGATGCAGAAGTCTGATTCATGATGGTGTGGGTCGGTTCATAGAGAGGTGGCGGCCCTGGCGGCCTGATCGTAATGGCCCGACATGGTGCGCAGCGTGCGCGCGACATCGCCGATGTTGTCGTTGAGATCGGCGTCCAGGTTGCCGATCAGGCACTCCTCGCGCACCTCGCGGTAGCGGGTAATGGCCTTCTCGCCTTGCGGGGTCGGTGCATACAGCACTTCCTTGCCGACCTTCTCCGCCTGGACCAGATCGGCTGCGACCAGCTTCTTCAGCGCATACGCCACCACATGGGTGTCTTCGTAATTGAGCACAAAGCAGATGTCGGCCAGCTTCTTGTTGCGCGCCCGGTGGTTCACATGGTGCAGGATCAACACGTCGGTGATGGTCAGATCAGGCACGCCCGCTGCAGCCATGCAGCGCACGGCCCAGCGTGCGAACGCGTTCCAGGCAATGATCAAGCCAAACTCCAACTCCGACGTCTCCTGGCTGCGTGGCGAGACCAGGTGCGAAGATGACACGATCGGTCGCGCGCCAGCCCTGGCCGGATTTTTGCTTGCAATTTTGCGCATAGGGAGTTTCCCGTAGTGAACCCACAAATCAAAGATAAATCATCCTTAATTTGTTGACACTTTACATTCATAGCCGATAGACTTCAAGCTCGGCCCCCATGCGGTAACCCGTATTGCGGGAAAACACCGAGCAAACGCCAGCCCAGTCCGATGACGAAGCGGCGTCAAGGGCCTATCCTTGAATGTTCGCACTTTGCAACCTTTCTTGAACCAGGAGTATTTATGACCTTGACCCGCCGTACCGTCGCCACAGCATTGGCATTCGCCATCTCCGGCATGTCTGCCGGTGCCATGGCCCAGACCAAATGGGACCTGCCAGCCGCCTACCCTGCCACCAACTTCCACTCGGTCACACTGACCGAATTCGCCAACGACGTGGACAAGGCCACCGGCGGAAAACTCAAGATCACAGTACACGCCGGCGCGTCACTGTTCAAGGCACCCGAGATCAAGCGCGCCGTGCAAGGCGGCCAGGCACAGGCTGGCGAGATCCTGCTGGCCAACTTTGCCAACGAATGGCCGATCTACGCCGCCGATGGCATGCCCTTCCTGGCAGACAGCTACGACGAGGCGATGAAGCTGTACAAGGCGCAAAAGCCGCTGCTAGAGAAGAAGCTGGCCTCAGAGGGCATGATGCTGCTGTACGCCGTGGCCTGGCCGCCGCAAGGCATTTACTCCAAGAAGCCACTCAATACCGCTGCCGACCTCAAGGGCATCAAATGGCGCGCCTACAGCCCGGCCACGGCTCGCATCGCCGAACTGGTGGGTGCGCAGCCGGTGACGGTGCAGGCAGCCGAAGTGAGCCAGGCCTTTGCCACCGGCTTGACCGAAAGCATGATGAGCTCGGGCTCCACCGGCGCGGACAGCAAACTGTATGAGCACGTCAAGTTCTGGTACGACACCCAGGCCTGGCTGCCCAAGAATGCGCTGATCGTCAACAAGAAAGCCTTCGACGCGCTCGACAAGCCAACCCAGGACGCAGTGCTCAAGGCCGCTGCCGACGCCGAAGTGCGCGGCTGGGCTGCCAGCAAGAAGAACAACACCGAGTCGCTGGACAAGCTCAAGGCTGGTGGCATGCAGATCCTGCCGCCCTCAGCCGCGCTCAAGAGCGACATGAAGAAGGTGGGCGACACCATGCTGACCGAATGGCTGGCCAAAGCCGGTGACGAAGGCAAGGCCCTGGTCGACGCATTCAAGAAGCCATAAGCGGCCCACCCCCGCTTGCTTGACGAGCGCGATGCGCAAGCTTCTCGACGCCATCTACAACAGCGCCGCCGCCCTGGCGGCGCTTTTTCTGGTCGGTGTATTACTCATGGTGCTGTTGTCGATCTTCGGTCGCCAGCTCAACGTCTACGTGCCGGGCACCGATGCCTACGCCGGCTACCTGATGGCTGCCAGCGGCTTCCTGGCGCTGGCCCATACGCTCAAGCACGGCGACCATATCCGGGTCACGCTATTGTTGGGCGCCTTGTCCGGGCGCTGGAAACGCGTGCTGGAACTCTGGGCCCTGGCATTCGCCACCGTCATCAGTGTCCTGTTCGCGTTCTACAGCTGCAAGCTGGCTTGGCAGTCGCACGTGTTCAACGACATTTCCACCGCCAACGACGCCACGCCGCTGTGGATTCCGCAGATCGCCATGGCGCTGGGCACTGTCGTACTGGCTCTGGCCTTCATCGACGAGCTGGTGCTCGAGGCACGCGGCCAACGCGTGGTGCCAAACACGCCCGAGCCGCAACGCAACGAATGACGCCGGACCCCGCTTCATGAACGATTTCGCCATCACCGCCCTGCTGCTGGTCTCACTGCTGCTGATCCTGGGCAGCGGTGTCTGGGTCGGCCTGTCGCTGACCGGCGTGGCCTGGCTGGCCGTGACGCTGTTCTCCAGCCGCCCGGCCGGCGACGCCATGGCGGTGACGGTCTGGGGTTCCTCGTCGAGCTGGACCTTGACCGCATTGCCGCTGTTCGTCTGGATGGGCGAGATCCTGTTTCGCACCCGGCTCAGTGCCGACATGTTCAAGGGCCTGTCGCCATGGGTGCAGGCTTTGCCGGGTCGGTTGCTGCACACCAATGTGATCGGCTGCACAATATTTGCCGCGGTATCGGGATCGAGCGCGGCGACCTGCGCCACCATCGGCAAGATGACGCTGCCCGAGCTGAGCCGTCGCGGATATCCGGAGCACATGGTGATAGGCACCCTGGCCGGCTCGGCCACGCTGGGGCTGCTGATACCACCGTCCATCATCATGATCGTCTACGGCGTTGCTGCCGAAGTGTCGATCTCCAAGCTGTTCATTGCCGGCGTGTTTCCCGGCATGCTGCTGGCGGCGCTGTTCTCCGGCTACATCATGTTCTGGGCGCTGCGCCA